>OCVT010000057.1_pt1 | contig 32715 bp, 30 predicted proteins | sample 1539111 | NCBI WGS metagenome assembly OCVT01 (sample SAMEA3991482, study PRJEB22521) | metagenome | biome: anthropogenic terrestrial biome; feature: sewage plant; material: raw primary sludge | place: Sweden | collected 2012-09-26 | reverse complement strand
CCCCAACCACATTGACCCTATCCCATGCCCTCCGTATAGTCACGACATGGACGCAGAACTCTCTCTTCTTCACGGAAAAATCTTGCAACTGACCGACTTATGCCGCCAGTTGCGCCTAGACAATAACCAGCTAAAAGCACGGGTCACCGACACCGAGGCCGAATGCCGCGAGCTCAAATACCGGCTCGACGAAACACGGGCGCGGATTGAAAACCTCGTGGCACGGCTGCCTGCGCCCCACACTGGCGGAGACGGCGCATGACTCCCCCTGACCTCCCCCAGACCGACACCCCCGCAGCCCCTGCACCCTTGGTCGAAGCCAATATCATGCTGCAAGGTCGCCAACTCACCCTGAGCTGCCCAGCAGAGGAACGCGCCATGCTGGATACGGTGCTGCACGCCCTAGAGCAGCGCATGACCACCGTCCGCGCCCAAGCCCAAGGCGTGACCAACCTCGAAAAAGTCGCACTGATTACCGCCATCAATTTGATGCATGAAATCCTGCAACGCCCCGCCGAAACAGCCCCCGTCCCCGAAGCCGTGCTGCCGCCCGCCGCGCCAAATAGCATTGACGAAGTGCATTTACGGCGTAGAATAGATTCCATGAATAACGCAATTGATCAGGCATTGTTAGAGCAAAATCGCCTGTTTTAAGCGTCATTCCCGCTTTTCCCCTGCGGTGTTTGAAAAGGCTTTAATTCCTTGAACCAATTATTGCCAAATGGTCGCCAGCATCTCTTGTGTAAGTGTGTCGCACTGTTTATCCAGCGCGCCCGGCGCACAAAGCCGGTGACCCCCTGATCCGTAAAGGTTCAGGAGTGCGGTCTGATCGGCACTCGCGGGGGTTCTCTCTTCTCCTCTGTTGTTCCCCCTTCTTTATGACCTCTCCCCTGTCCGTGCTAGACCACGCCAAGGGCGATTGGCGTGCTGAATTGCGCCGCCGCCGCCTTGCCCTGTCACCCCGCTATCGCCGTTTAGCTGCCGCACGTTTGCCGATTTTGGCACACCGCTGGTTAAAGCCGGGCTACACCGTGGCCTGCTATATGGCAACGGGCAGCGAGCTGGATACCGCCCCGCTGATGGCCGCTGCTTTGGCGCGGGGCTGCCGTGTCTTGCTGCCTAGGGTGCCGCGCACGGGCCGTAAACTCCGCTTTACCGCCCTCTCGCCCCAAGCCACTTGGCGGCTGAATCGCTTTGGCATCTTGGAATGCCGTGGCGCACCCGTGCCCTTGACGCGCGCCCAGCGGGTGTTTGTGCCGCTAGTGGGGTTTGACCGCGCCGGTCGGCGGCTGGGACAGGGTGGCGGCTTTTACGATGCCACCTTGGCGCGTTTTGCCCAGCGCAAAGTGCGTCCGGCCTTGGTCGGCGTAGCGTTTTCCGTGCAGCGGGTCGATGCCCTGCCCGCCGCCCCGTGGGATGTGCCGATGGATGCCCTGCTGACCGAGCGCGGCATTCTCCGCCCTGCTTGCCCTACAAAGGAAACGCCGCATGACTGATTTTGCCTTTAGCTTGGTGATACTGGCCTGTGTCGGCATGGTGTCGGGCTTTTTAGCGGGGCTACTGGGCGTGGGCGGCGGGCTGATGATTGTCCCCGCCATTGTCTGGGTGTTGGAAAGCGCGGGCTATTTGCACAATGTCCAGCACATCGCGCTGGGCACATCGCTGGCGGTGATGGTGTTTACCAGCTTTGCCTCGGTGCGTGCCCACCACAAACACAAAGCCGTCGATTGGGTTATTGTGCGGCGCATGGTGCCTGCCATGGTCCTTGGCACACTACTCGGCTCACAGGTTGCCGGCTTTATCCCCAGCCGTGACCTCAAGTGGTTCTTTGTGGTCTACGCCTACGCCATCGCCCTGCAAATGTTTTACAACGCCAAACCCACCGGCGCACGCAGCCTGCCAAGCAATACTGGACTCTGGAGCGTCAGCGGCCTGATTGGGGTCATTTCCAGCTTTGTTGGTATTGGCGGCGGCTCCATGAGCGTGCCGTTTATGGTGTGGTGTAACGTGCCGATTCAACGCGCCATTGCCACCAGTGCCGCCTTGGGCTGGCCTATCGCCTTTTCGGGGGCGGTGGGCTACGTGGTCAGCGGCTGGTCTGTACCCCATCTGCCCGACCACTCTGCCGGCTTTGTCTACCTGCCCGCCCTTGCCACCCTGTGCCTGATTACCATGACCGTCGCCCCACTCGGCGCGAAAATGGCGCACAGCCTGCCGGTTGCGCAGCTTAAAAAGGTCTTTGCGGTACTCATGACGCTGATGGCCAGCCAAATGCTGTGGACCCTGCTGCGCTAGGAAACTGACCTATGCTCACCCTTCGAAAAGCCCAAGACCGAGGCCACGCCGACCACGGCTGGCTACAGAGTCACCATGCCTTTTCTTTTGCCGATTACCACGACCCCGCCCACATGGGCTGGGGCAATTTGCGGGTGCTCAACGACGACCGGATTGCCGCTGGCAGTGGCTTTGGGCGGCATGGGCATCGCAATATGGAAATCGTCAGCTATGTGCTGTCTGGCGAACTCGCCCACCAAGACAACCTCGGCAATACCACGACCATCCCGTCTGGCGATGTGCAGCGAATGACAGCGGGCACGGGGGTGCTACACAGCGAGTTCAACGCCGCCCCTGACCAGACCACTCATTTTTTGCAAATCTGGCTGCTGCCCAGTGCCCCCAACCTGCCCCCCAGCTATGCCCAAGCCACCATCCCTGCCGCCCAAAAACGCGGGGTGCTGTGCTGCATTGCCGCGCCAGAAGGCACGCCCGCCGTGGTCAGCCTTCATGCCGATGCCACGCTCTACGCCGGTTTATTCGATGGTGACGAGCACGCCACCTTGGCGCTCAACCCCCAGCGCAAGGCTTACGTGTTTTTGGCACGGGGCACACTGACCGTGAATGGGCAGGGTTTGGACGCGGGGGATGCCGCCCTGCTGGACAACACCGCCCAGCTCACCCTGACCGAGGGGAAAGCAGCGGAAGTGCTGGTGTTTGATTTAGCCCCCTAGAGCCTGTTTGCGATCTGCGATACTCGGGTGATCCTGCGTTGAAACTCGAAAAAAAAATGCGTATGGATTCAGTCCCAACGGCGTTTTTTTCCGAACTTCGCCTTGGCTGCCCCGTCGTTCGCTAGATCGCAAACAGGCTCTTGGCCTCCACCCTCCAACCGCCCTCTCGCCCCCATTTTTAGGCAAGTTGGGCAGCCATCTACCCGAGAATTGACATGGCAACGTATGCAATAGGCGACATCCAAGGCTGTTACTCCGCATTTATGGCCTTGCTGCGCGACATCGACTTTAGCCCCTCCCGCGACCAGCTTTGGCTGACCGGCGACTTGGTCAACCGAGGCCCCGACTCGCTGTCGGTTTTGCGCTGGGTATTTCGGCATCAGGACGTGGTCACTACCGTGCTCGGCAACCACGACTTGCACCTTTTGGCCGTCGCCGAGGGCTATGGCCGCATCCTGCCGGACGATACACTGCTGGACATCCTCAACGCCCCCGACGGCAAGCTGCTGTTGGATTGGCTGCGCTGCCAGCCGCTGTGCCACGCCGGAGAAGGCTACGCTATGGTACATGCCGGTTTGCTACCAGAGTGGAGCATTACCCGTGCCTTGCAGCTTTCTGCCGAGGTCGAAGCCGAGCTAACCGGCCCGCGCTACCGCCCGTTCCTCAGCAAGCTGTATGGCAACAAGCCCACGCGCTGGGAAGACACCTTGCACGGCATTGCGCGGCTACGGCTGGTGGTCAATGTGATGACCCGAATGCGGCTACTGACCCGCGACGGCGAGCTGGACTTGTCGTTTAAAGGGGAACTGGCCGAGGCTCCGCCGCACTTGATGGCGTGGTTTGACGCGCCCGCCCGCCGTCATGCCGACACCCCGCTGATTATCGGCCACTGGTCGGCCTTGGGGCTGCGCCTAGACAGCGCGGCCAACGTCTTGGCCATCGACACCGGTTGTTTGTGGGGCGGCAGCTTGACCGCCCTTAGGCTGGAGGACCGGCAGGTGTTTCAATTACCCTGCCAAGCGTTTCGGAAGTTAGGTTAAGCGGCGCGGCCACCTCTATCGCCACCCGCTCGGCCAAGGAAAAGCGGGTGTGCCCTTCGCTGGAAACCGGCGCACCGTAAAAAACTTCCACCGCCTGCCCCCGCGCCGACACCAGCTGCCAAACCGACTGCAGCAAATGGGTCTCGCCCACATAGGGCGCGGTGTCGCTGATGCTGCCATCTGCATTCTTAAACCGCAGCGTCACCGGCCAGACCTGCGCCTTGGCTTTGACCGCCGCATCAAACAGCGAAGACTTAAACGGCAGCAGTGCCCGCCCATCCGACGTGGTGCCCTCGGGGAACAAGCCGATGCAGTCCCCCGCTTTAAGGGCTTTGGCCATGGTCATATTGATGCGAGCTGCATCCCGCCGACTGCTGCGCTCAATGTAAAGCGTCCCCGCCCGCGTCGCCAGCAGCCCAATCAGCGGCCAATCCCGAATTTCACTTTTAGCCACAAAGCGGGTGATGGTCGTGCTGTTGATGGCAACAATATCCAGCCAAGACACATGGTTGGCCACCACCAGCGTATTGGCTGGAAACAACACCGGCGGCGGCACTCCCAATACTTCTAGCCGCACCCCCAAAATCACCAGCAGTTTGCGCGAAAAAGCCTGCTGATAGCCCTGCCGCTGCGCCAAAGAGTAGCGTGGAAAACACAGCAAAATCCGCAACAAGCCCAGCCCGATATGCCCGCCTAAACGCAGCAACCGCCAACAGCGCGTCCCCAGAGACACCATCGGGTGGGTCGGCATACAGGCAGTGGCAGGCGGCGAAGTGGGCATGGTGCGGCTCGTGGGGGGGGGAGAAGAAGGGGGATGGGTAGCCAGCTAAGAACCTGTTCACAGTCGGCGACACTCAGGTGATCCTGCGTTTAAATTCACAAAAATAGGCGTATTGATTCAAGTCCAACGGCGTTTTTTTGCGCATTTCACCTTGGCTGACCCGTCGTTCGCTAGAACGTAAACAGATTCTAAAAGCGCATCTGAACACAGCTAAAACGCACGTTGCAACAACACAGGGGGTCGCTTCAGTCGGCCATACAGTTCCCACCCTACTGCTGTGCTGTTTGCGGTCTAGGCAACAGCACAGCAGCGTTCAACCACCCAGCGGCAACAAATCCAACTTAGCCATCAGCTGCCGGTCCTTATCGACCTCGGGATTGCCGGTGGTCAGCAATTTTTCGCCGTAGAAAATCGAGTTCGCCCCTGCCATAAAGCACAGTGCCTGCATGGCTTCGGGCATCTCGCCCCGACCGGCGGACAAGCGAATATAGCTGTGCGGCAAGACCAGCCGCGCCACGGCGACTGTGCGCACAAACTCGGTCCAATCGAGGGTTTCTGCGCCATTTAGCGGCGTGCCTTCGACCTTGACCAAGCTATTCATCGGCACTGATTCGGGCTGGGGGGTCAGGTTGGCCAACTGGGCAATCAGCCCTGCACGATCTTGGCGAGTGTCATTCAGCCCCACAATACCACCACAGCAGACGTTCAGCCCCGCTTGGCGCACCTTGCCCAGCGTATCCAGCCGGTCTTCGTAGTCGCGGGTGGAGATAATATCGGCGTACTTTTCAGGCGAGGTGTCGAGGTTGTGGTTGTAGTAGTCCAAGCCTGCGTCTTTGAGCTTTTCTGCTTGCCCCTGTTGCAGCAAACCAAAGGTGGCGCAGGTTTCCAGCCCCAGTGATTTCACCTCCCGAATCATGTCTAGCGTAGCATTCAGGTCCGCATCTTTCGGCCCCCGCCACGCCGCGCCCATGCAGAATCGCCCCGCACCGTTTTCTTTGGCGTGGCGGGCGGCGATCAGCACGTCTTCGACCGTCATCATCGGGGTGTTTTCGACCGGCGTATCGTGGTGGACAGATTGCGGGCAATAGCCGCAGTCTTCGGGGCAGCCGCCGGTTTTAATCGAAACCAGCGTAGAAAGCTGAATCCGGCTGGGGTCAAAATGTTCACGGTGCAAGGCCGCCGCCCGAAAAACCAAATCAAGAAACGGCAAGTCGTAGAGGGCTTCGATTTCGGCGACTTGCCATAGGTCTGCGGCAGGGTGCGGGGTGGGGCGGGGCTGGAAGGTCAAGGGGCTGGCGGTCATGGTGGCTCTAAATTCAGTTAGGTGGGAAGGGGCAGGCACGATGCTGCGAACTCAGAATAGTCGGGGAAGGTGGGTATGCTGTCAAATCGCACGCATGACTTTTTGAACAAGTGCTTAAATTTTGTGCAATCTGCTTGGCCACAGCCCTGTGCGCTGTGTGGGGCACTGTCGCCGCAAGCGGTCTGTGCGCCCTGCGTGGCGGACTTGCCCTGCTTGCCGCTGCCGGTGTGCCCACAGTGCGCCCTGCCGACGGCGATACCTTCACCCTGTTTGACCTGCCACGCCACCCCGCCGCCCTTTGACCACTTACTGGCGGCCTATCCGTTTGCGTGGCCGCTGTCTGGGCTGCTGCACGCCTTTAAATATGGGCAGCAACAGACCTTGGCAGGGGCATTGGCCGAATTGGCACTGCCCGCGATGGCGGCACGGCTGGCCCTGACCCCTGCGGCACATCGCCCTGATTGCCTGATTCCCCTGCCGCAAAGTGAGGCGCGATGGCGCGAAAGAGGCTTCTGGCCAACCCAAGAATGGGGGCGAAAAGTGGCTGCTTCGCTGGCCATACCGCTGAACACCACCGCACTGTTGCGCTCACGCGACACTCCGCAACAAGCAGGACTTGACCGCGAGGCTAGACTTGTGAACGTGCAAGGGTCTTTTTTTGCCCCAAAATCGCTGAAAGGCTTGTCAGCCGTACTCATAGACGACGTGACCACCACGGGCGCGACGCTGTCCGAAGCCGCCCAAACCTTGCGCCAAGCGGGGGTAACGCGGGTGGAATGCTGGGTGTTGATGCGAGCCTTACCCTCGGTTTGATTGACTAACTTATTGATAGGACGAAATAATCCGTTTCGTTCTCGAGTAAATACCCCATGTTCAGCATCGTCCTTTTTCAGCCGGAAATCCCGCCCAACACGGGCAATGTGATTCGATTATGTGCCAACACCGGCTGCGATCTGCATGTGGTTAAACCGCTTGGTTTTCCCCTTGATGACGCAAAAATGCGTCGGGCAGGACTGGACTATCACGAGTTCACTCGGATGGTCGTTCACGAAAACTGGGCGGATTGCGTGGCGGCCCTTGCCGGACGGCGATTTTTTGCCGCCACCACGCGGGGCAGCACACGCCCCGATTTAGCAGCGTTCCAACCGGGTGATGTTTTGGTTTTTGGCCCGGAAACGCGCGGATTGCCCGCAGAGGTACTCTCTGCCATTCCGCCAGAACGCTGGCTACGCCTGCCGATGCGTCCTGACAATCGTAGTTTGAATTTGTCTAACGCCGTGGCTGTCACCGTGTACGAAGCATGGCGGCAACACGATTTTCTCGGCAGCACCTAGCGCGACCCGGCTTGTGCTTTTTGCCTGCGGGTCGCATCCGTTCCCCTGTTGGCACACAGCACAAGGGAGTTCGAGCGTATGCAAGCTGTTGTTCGTTGGCTTTCACTCGGTTTTACCTGCGCGGCCCTCGCGGCCTGTTCCACCCCACCTTCAGCTTCGTCTAGCAAATATGCGACGAATGCGGCTAAAACCAGCCGTGGTATCGCCCCCCCACTGGGACTGATTAACCCCAGTCCTTCTGCCCTAGACCGCATCCCTGATGCTGTTCCTACGCTAGAGCCGCTTCACGCCTCTGCAAATCGCCCTTACGAAGTGATGGGGCAGACCTTCCAACCCGAAACCAAGCTTCGCCCTTACCACGCCCGTGGCATGGCTTCTTGGTATGGCAAAAAATTTCATGGGCGACGCACCGCATCGGGCGAGCCTTACGATATGTATGAAATGACGGCGGCCCACCCCACGCTGCCGATTCCCAGCTACGCCCGCGTCACCAATGTAGACAACGGCAAAAGCGTTATCGTGCGGATTAACGACCGTGGCCCGTTTCACAAAAGCCGCTTAATTGACCTGTCTTACACCGCTGCCAACAAGCTCGGTTTTGTGGATTTTGGCAGTGCCGAAGTGGTGGTTGAGCGTGTCCGTGCCCAAGGCGAAGCCGACACCGGTAGCGGGCTTGCCCCTGTCGCTGCCCGCACCACCAACACCGTGAAGGCCATTAGTGATGTGGCGCAAGCCCCCTTGCCCAGCACAGAGGGTATCTGGCTGCAATTGGGCGCGTTTGGCACACCCAGCAACGCCGAAGCCTTCCGTCAGCGCATGGCGACCTTGGCACAAAACAACGAGGTGGATGGCCGTTTAGAGGTGCTCAACCGCGATGGCATCTACCGCGTGCGGATCGGGCCTTTCCTCAACGTCAACCGTGCCCGCGATGTGGGTGATCGTTTGCAAGTGCAAACCGTGGTGATGCGCTAACCGCCACCGCGCTTAAATAACAGGGAAAAAGACCCAAAAAAAGGGGGAAGCACCGCAATGGTGACTTCCCCCTTTTCTTTGACCGCCAATCTACGGTGGCGGGCAGTGGTGGCATAGTATCTGCCCCCCGCCTCCTGTCTTGGTGAGCCGCCTAGCGACTGCCCACCCCGTCCGCCACGCCTCTTCCCAATAGAGAGGAGGAGGGCGCGTTAAACGCGGAAGCGTCCAACAGACTGATGCAGCTCATTGGTCAGGTCACGCATCTGTGTGGTGGCCTCTGCCACCTGCCGTGCCGAATGGGCATTGCCAGAGGCCGACTGGGCGATGTGCTCCACATTACGGGCAATATCGGTGCTGGCAGCATTTTGCTGCCGAAGCGCACTCGAAATCGCATTCACCACATCCGCCACACGGTCGGCACTGGTGTGAATCCGCCCCACGGTTTCGCCGCCGCGCTCGGCCAAGGTCAGTCCATTGTTGACGCGGCTCACGGCCTCATCCATGGTGTGCTGTGACTGCCCCGAACTTTGCTGAATATCGACAATCATGCGGGCAATTTCGTCGGTCGCTGACGAGGTTCGCTCGGCCAGCTTGCGGACTTCATCCGCCACCACCGCAAAGCCGCGCCCTTGCTCACCGGCGCGTGCGGCTTCAATTGCCGCATTCAGTGCCAACAAGTTGGTTTGGTCGGCGACTTCTTTAATCACATTCATGATGGTGGAGATGGTTTCGGTCTTTTTGCCCAAATCATCAATCGCGTGGGAGGTGTCCTGCACCGACTCGTGAATCCGGCGCATTTCGGTAACGGCCTCGGCAATCACTTTCGCCCCTTCGGCGGAGAGTTTGCCCGATTCGTCCGACACATCCCGCGCACTGCCGGCACTGTCCGCAATGTGCGAAATACTCACGGTCATTTGCTGCACCGAAGCCGCCATGCCCGATGCCGCTTGGCTTTGTTGGTCAGAGACGTTGGTCACTTCGTTGGCCAGCGTAGCCACCGAACGCGACATATCTGACAGGGCGTTGGCACTATAGCCAATCCGCCCAATCAGGCTACGCAGATCGCGCTGCATGGCGGCAATCGCACCAAGCAGGCTGTTTTGGTCGCCGCGTACCTCGATAGGCATGGTCAGGTCGCCGCTGGCAATGATTTTGACTACTTCTGCAGCATAGGCCGGTTCACCGCCCAGTTGCGATTGCACGCTGCGCTTAATCGCCGCACTGGCCAACAGTAGCACCACAAAAATCACCAAACTGGCACTCAAGAGCTTGATAGCTTGCGCTCTAAACAGGGCATCTACGTCATCCAGATAGACCCCTGTCCCCACTGACCAATGCCATACCTCCGACGTGGCCATATACGATACTTTGCCAACTATGCCGACTTGAGGATTCTTTTCCCAGACATAGCGAGTGTAGGCCTTGCCATTCCCTTCACGCAGTGCGTTACGGAACAGTTCACCCAAATTGACCCCATCCGCTGCTTTGAGTGAATCGACGCTTTTGCCGACAAGGGCTTCTTTCGGGTGGGTAATAAATTTGAAGTCTTGGTCGAAGATATAAATGTAGTCGTTGCTACCGTAACGCATAGCGGCGAGAGCTGCTTTGGCGGCATGCTTAGCCGCAGCTTCGGGCATAGCACCGCTGCTGGCTTGTTTTTCGTAGAACGTGACAATGCTCAAGCCCGACTGTACCAAGTTCAGCACATGGGATTTATGCCCCTCAAAACCTTCTTGGTACTGGTTGTAAAGCGAGGCACCGCTAGTAAACAGCACCCCAAAAAAAGCAATGGCGACCAAAGCATTGAGCTTGGCACGCATCGAAAGGGTCTGAAACATGAAGGACTCCTAAACTGCCATAGGGCGATGATCGTAGTGGGAAGAGGGCGGTTTCCCTTACCCTAAAAAAATAAAAATGGGGAGCGGCACCTCTACGGATGGGCGACAACTCAGCCCCTAGAACCAGCGCAAGTGGAACGCCAGATAGTAAGGCAGCCGCACTGCATCAAACAAGGCGTTGTCTACCAGAGTTATAGACTCAGTTAGGTTATTTTTGCCCCCACTTAGCGTAGTGGGATGATGCTATTCTGCGAGCTAACTTTGTCTTATGGACTGGGCATGTAATGCACCTTATCGACCTATTTGTTCACCCGCTGAAATCCGCACGCGGCATTCGTCATACCACCGCCTTGGCCACACTATCCGGCTTAGTCAGCGACCGCCGTTGGATGCTGGCGCACCCTGATGGGCAGTTTGTCACCGCGCGGGCGCTGCCTCAGCTCACCCAAATTCGGGTCACAGTGCTGAGTGGGGCAATTCTGCTGTCTGCGGCAGGCCATCCCCCGATTGCCGCTATCGAAACGGCCTATACCCAACCCTGCGCCACCGGCGTATGGGGCGATGCGTTTTCGGCGTGGCAGGGCGATGCGGCGGTCGATGCGTGGTGCAGCCGTGTCTTGGGCTGTTCGGTGCAGTTGCTGTATGCCGGCGACACCCCCAACCGCCGCCAAAAGACCCTAGATGCACCGCTGGGCTTTGCCGATGGCTACCCGTATTTGCTGGTGGGGCAAGGGTCTTTGGATACCCTGAATGCCCGTTTGGCACAGCCGGTGACGGCGCGGCATTTTCGCCCTAATTTGGTGGTGGCCGACACCCAGCCTTACGAGGAAGACGACTGGACAGTGATACAGATTGGCGAGGTGGTGTTTGATGTGGTCAAGCCCTGCACCCGCTGCATCCTGACCACGGTGAACCCCGCCACAGGCATTGCAGCAGCGGATGGTGAGCCGATGACCACGCTGATGCGAGACCGCCTGTTTGACGATGGTGTGCATTTTGGGCAAAACCTCGTCCCCCGCAATACAGGTACGCTGGCGGTGGGGATGCCGGTGACGGTGCTGGCCACGCGGCTGGCGTTTTGAGCCTGCGTTGAAATGCCCCGTAGAGGCGTGACAGCGTTTGGTGGTTATTCCCCTCCACCGGACGGGGGGGTGGCTGGCGAGGCCGCCCGCGCAAAAACCCAACCCAACCCAAAACCAACCACCCCACCCCTCCACGGGAGGGGAATAGCGGCGGCGAAACTCAGGTGCAGCTAGACGTTGAGCCCGTTCTCAGAAAGCCTCGCGCACCGGCTCAGGCCGCCCAAACAAATAGCCCTGAAAAAACCGGCAGCCGCGTTCCAGCAAAAAATCACGCTGGGCTTCAGCTTCCACCCCTTCGGCAATCACCGCCAGCCCCAAGCTCTGCCCCAAGCCCAGCACCGAGCACGCCAAGGCCGCCGCATTGGCATCGGTCAGCATGTTGTGGACAAATGACTTGTCGATTTTGAGCTGGTCCAGCGGCAAGCGACGCAGCAGCACCAAAGACGAAAATCCTGTCCCAAAATCATCCAGCGAAAAGCCAATCCCATGCGCTTTAAGGGCGTTCATTTTGGCAATGGCACCATCCAAATTGGCATGGAGTAGCCCCTCGGTGACTTCTAGCGTCAGGCGAGAAGTCGGTGCGCCGGTGTGGCGTAGCACCGTCAACACTTGCTCAATAAAACTGGGGTGGCTGAGTTGGCGCACACTAATATTGACCGCGACAAACCACCCCGCCGTGTGGGGGTGCTGTGCCCACCGAGCCAGTTGTCGGCAGGCAGCTTCGAGTGCCCACAGCCCAATCGGAATAATCAGCCCGATATCTTCGGCCAGCGGCACAAACTCCGAAGGCAACAGCAAGCCCCGCCGAGGATGCTGCCAGCGCAACAAGGCTTCATAGCCCATTACCTCGTTGTGCGAATCCACCTGCGGCTGGTAGTACAGCACAAATTGCTGATGGTCGATGCCGTCCCGCAGCTCGGCTTCGAGCAGGGTTTGCGCCGCCACCGAAGCCTGCATTTCGGGGTCAAAGAAGCGGATGGCGTTGCGCCCACTGGTTTTGGCTTCGTACATCGCCAAATCCGCCCGCTTGAGCAGTTCGTCGGCACTGGCTTCGTTGCCGCTAAACAGCGTCACGCCAATGCTGGGGGTGTTGTGGTAGTCGTGCCCCAGCAGCAAGTACGGCTGGTTCAGTGTCGACAGAATTTTTTCGCTGACACGGTCGCTTTGCGCCGCCGCATCAAGGGTGTACTCGCTCAGCCCCTCAAGCATCACGACAAACTCATCGCCGCCCAGCCGTGCCACGGTATCGCCTTGGCGCACGCAAAATGTTAGCCGCCGTGCGACCTGCTGCAACAGCACATCACCCACATCGTGGCCAAGGGTGTCGTTGAGCGTCTTGAAGTTGTCCAAGTCGATAAACAGCACCGCCCCTTGGTGTTTAGAGCGCGTGCTGGTAGACAGGGCTTGCTCCAGTCTATCCAGCAGCAAGCGGCGGTTGGGCAAGCGGGTCAGCGGGTCGTAAAAGGCGAGGTATTTAATTTCGTCTTCGGCGGCTTTGCGCTCGGTGATGTCGGTAAACGAGGCCACATAGTGGGTAATTTCGCTATTCGCGCCCCGTACAGCCGTGACGGTCAGCCACTCGGGGTAGACCTCGCCATTTTTGCGTTGATTCCAGATTTCCCCTTGCCAGTAGCCATCTCGCCTCAGATCTGCCTTAATTTGGGCGTAAAAGGCTGCATCGTGCCGCCCAGAGTTCAGCATGGCGGGAGTCTTGCCCACCACTTCTTCGGCGGTATAGCCGGTGGTCGTGGTAAAGGCGCGGTTGACCCGCAAAATATGATTGACCGCATCGGTCACAAACAGGGCTTCTTGGGTTTCAAACGCGACGGCCGCAATCCGCAGCGCTTGTTCGACAGCGCGTTCTTCGGTGGTATCACGCACCACGACCATAAACCCGCTGGGCGTATCACCCGACGAGTCGGCGAGGCAGTTGACGCTGGCGGCAAAGTCCCGCGTGCCGCTAGACAAAACGAGCTGATATTCAAGGTGCGCCGAATGCCCTGTACGGATGACTTGAGCCAGCGCGTGGTCAAATAAGTCGCTGACGTGGGGCGGTAAAACAGAGGCGTAGGGCTGCCCCAAAAAATTTTCGCTAGGAAACAACAGCCAGTCAGGATCGGGGGTGTGGTATTCGACAATCCGGCGGGTGGGGTCAATGACGAACAGCATGTCTGGCAGGCTATCAATCAGGGTGGCCAGCTTGGCTTCGCGCTCTTTTAGCTTCTGCTCGGCTTCTTTGCGTGCTGAAATGTCTTGGTGGATGCCCGCCATCCGCAAGGGTTGTCCTGCTTCGTCCCATTCCACTATTTTGCCGCTGGTAATCATCCACACCCAATGTCCATCGCGGTGGCGCATACGGATTTCGCAGCAGATGTCGGGGGTTTCGCCGTGTAGGTGGGCATCGAGTGCCGCCAAGGTCAAGGGGAGGTCGTCAGGATGAGCTAGGCTCTGCCAGCTTGAAATATGGGCAACGCTCTCGCTGTCGGTATAGCCGAGGGCGGGTCTCCAGCGGGCATCAAAATAGGCTTTGCCTGTGCGGACATACCATTCCCACACCCCCAGATTTGCACCAGAAAGTGCCACGTTGAGCCGTGCTTCGCTGGTGGCCAAACGGGCTTCGAGTCGGGCACGGGTCAAGGCATGGCGCACCGCACGGCCAAGGTGTTGGGGGTCGAGCTCGCCTTTGACCAAATAATCTTGCGCCCCTGCTTCGAGGGTTTGCATGGCCACGTCGATATCGTCCAAGCCGGTCAGCACCACTACCGGCACGGTAGGCAGCAAGCCACGGATGGCTTCTACGGTGAACACACCCGCCGAGTCGGGGAGCGACAAGTCGAGGAGCACCAAATCGGGCTTGTGCTCGGCAATGGCTTGACGGGCGGTGGCCAAGGATTCGACCCATACAATGCTGGGCGCAATGGGCTCGGCACTGAGCACGGCTTGACGCAAAGCGAGACGCACCAAGCCTGCATCGCCGGGGTCATCCTCGACCAGCAGAATATACAGTGATGCCTCCTGCGGGGTCATGCAGGCTTTCCTGGCAAGCGCACCAAGGTAAACCAATAATTGCCCAGATTGGCAATGGCTTGAGTGAACTGGTTTAGGTCAACCGGCTTGGTGATATAGCCCGCTGCTTGAAGCTGGTAGCTGGCCACAATATCACGCTCCACATCCGAGGTGGTCAGCACCACCACGGGGATGTCTTTGAGCAGGGTGTCTTGCTTAATCTCCGCCAAAAACTCACGCCCATTCATGCGCGGCATGTTGAGGTCGAGCAAAATCAAATCGGGGCGGGGTGCTTGGGTATAGCCTGTTTCTCGGCGCAAAAAGGCCAAGCCTTCTACACCGTCGCAGGCATCGTGGACTTCGCACAAAATGCGGTTCTCACGCAGGCTAACTTTGACCAGATGGGCATCGGCTGGCTCATCCTCAATCAGCAACACGACAAAGGGTTGCGGCAGGGGTTCATTCATGTGTTGGAGCTCCAAAAGGAAGGTCAAGGCAGATAGTGCAACCGCCTACAGCGGTGTCCTCCACCCACACTTGCCCCCCAAGATGTTCTACGATACGGCGCACAATCGCCAGCCCGATGCCGGTGCCGCCGCTGTTGCCTAGGCGTTCAAATACGCCAAAAATGCGCTCACGATAAGGCGGTTCAATGCCTTTGCCATTATCTGCGATGCGGTAGCTGACCCGCTGCCCCACCTGTTCACCGCTCAGGGTCAGTTGCAGGGGGGCTTCGCTGGCGGCGTGGCGCAGTACGTTGTCGATTAAGACAGAAAAAATATCCAGCAGGCGCGGCTCATCCATCCAGAGTGTCGGCAGCGTCCCCACCGTGACCGTTACCCCCGCCGCCTCCAAGGCAGGGGCATAGCGGTCTAGCAATCCCTGAACCAGCGTACCCACATCCAAACACACTACCCGTCCACGAGGCTGGTCTGCCGCCAAATACCGCTGCACATCGCGCAGCAAGTCTTGTTGGCGTTTGGCTTGGGTCTGGATGACCTCTAAAGCCAAGCGGGACTCTTCATCGAGCATGGCGTAGGGCAAACGGGACTCCAGCCGCTGGGCGTAGCTGACCAAGCGGCGGGCGGGCTCTTGCAGGTGGTGAGCGGCAATTTCGGCAAAACGTTGGAGTTCGACGTTGGCACGGCGCAGGTGCTCTTCGGTTCTTTTGCGGAGGGTGATGTCCACACCCACCCCGACATAATGGGTGGGGATAAATTCGCCGTCCTCTTGTTCGCTTTGCACCTGCGACACAATCAGCCACTGAGGATAGGTTTCGCCATTTTTGCGCCGATTGGTGATTTCACCTTCCCAATGGCCGGATAGGCTGATTGCCTGCCACATTTCGGTAAAGAAGGATCGGTCGTGCAGCCCTGATGACAAGAAACGGGGGTTTTGCCCCTGTGCTTCGGTGGCGGTGTAGCCGGTAATCAGTGAAAACGCGGCGTTGACGGTCAGAATTTTGCCGCTGAGGTCGGTTATTACGATGGCTTCGGTGCTGGTTTCGAACACCTTGGCCGCCAGATTCAGCCGACCCATCGCGGCATCGCGTTCTTGGGCGGCGCGTTCTTGGCGTAGGTAATACATCGTGGCCGCCGCACAGGCCAGCAATAAAGCAGAAAGCACCACCGCCAGCGTGGTCATGGCTTCTTGCCGCCATGCCGCCAAGCTTTGGTTTTTATCCAGCCGCACCACCAAAATCACCGGATAAGTGCGTGAGGCACGATAGGCAGTCAAGACCGTTTGCCCCGTGGGGGTGACTTGCTCGAAGTGCCCAATTTCGTGCTCGCCGATACGGCGCAAAATGGCTTCGCCGCCTTCGCGGCTACCAGGGCGGCGGCGTTCGTCGCTGGATAGCAGCAGCGTGCCATCGTAGCGCAGCAAAGCCACGCAATCATGCTCGGCATCAATGCTGCGCAGGTAATGGTTTAGAAAATAGTCGGTATTGAGTGTGGCCAGCAGCGACACCCAGCGCGTGCTACTGACCGGCACATCGCGCAGCACGGGGATAAAGCTTTGGCTGTCGGCGGGGTGGGAGGGCGTGGCGGGGCGACCATCGTAAAAATCCCGCCCCATCCACGTTTCGCCCACCCGCAAAATGGCGTGTGGCTCGGAAACCGAGGGCTGAAAACCGACCAAGTTAAGGTGGGTGCCGATATTGCGCGGATTGCTGCTGAGGGCGATACCGCCCGCCGGCTCCACGACCGACAAGGAACGCAGATACGGCGCATTGTGCAGCGTGCCCTCCAGCTGGGTGTTCAGGTGCGACGTGTCCATTTTGAGCCAGCTCGAATCCACCGTATTGGTCATCATTAAATCGACGACGTGCAGATGCTGGGTCAGGTGGTCTTCAAAGGCTTTGGCATGTAGGCTGGCAATGTCAAATTGGCGGCTGACGGCTTCGTCGTGCAGTCGCCACAGCGCGTAGCCGGTCATGCCCAAGGTACTGGTCACCAGCCCCAATATCACAAGGATAAATGTTGCGCGGCGGCGAAAAGGGGAATGCCTAGGCACGGCCTTACTCCAAGGTCACAATCGGCTCAAGTCCGTTACGACGAGCGGCCTCCATCAGCCGGCCATCGCGTTTGATGTCGCTGACAAAGCGTTCCACCCGTGCCAGCCACCGGTCATCACCTGGCCGAACGGCGTAGGCATAGCGCATCAAGTGGTAGGTACTAGGCGGGGCAATGCGCCGTGCCCAGTCCACGTTATCCAGCATCCGGCGGGTATAGGGAAAATTAGTCATAAACACATCGGCCCGCCCTGATTCCACTTCTTGCTCACGGGCGTGGGGCGAATCCACCACCAGCAAGGTGGCCGCCTTGAGTTTTTCACGCATCACGGGTTCGTGGTAAGTGCCTTTGGCCACCGCCACCACCACCCCCGCTTGGTCAATGTCTGCCCACGTTTTGATGCGGCGATTGCTCTTGGTGGTAATCGCGTAGATGTCGCTGGTCAGATAGGGGCGCGTAAAGCGCAGTTTTTCGGCGCGGGCGGGGGTAATGCCCACGGCAAACATCGCCACATCGCAGCGGTCTTGCCCCACGTCGTCTACCAGCTTGGCAAACGAGCTCTCGACAAAGCGCACGCTCACCTTAAGGTCTTTGGCAAAGGCCTGCGCCAAGTCGGTGTCGATGCCGCTTAATTGCTGAGTTTTGGGATTGCGGTACGAAATGCCGTAGTAGTCCGGCCACATACACACCCGCACCTCTTTGCTAGTCATGATTTTATCGAGGCGACTGGTTGGCTCGGCAGCTTGGCTGGGGGCAGTAACCCCTAAACTGGCGGCAAGGGTACACAGCAAGAACAAGTGGCGATTCATATTCATTTCTCTTTCGAAGCTCGTTCGGAGGGGGCAACCGCAAACAGGCACTTACGCCGACGGCGGCTCGGCACTGTGGGGGGCGGCGGCGGGTGGCGGTGCAGTATGGATAGGCATGTTTTTTTCAGATTCGGCGGGGCGGGCATCGCGGCTAGGTGAAACTGCAGGCCGTAAGGGCACACGAAAGATAAACCGGCTGCCTTTGCCCTCACCTTCGGACTCTGCCCACAGCGTACCGCCGTGGTGCTCCACGATTTTGCGACACAGTGCTAGACCTACGCCCGTGCCTTCGTATTTTGCCCGACTCTGCAAACGCTGGAACACCTGAAACAGCCGCCCCGTTTGCCCTTCAGCAATCCCAATGCCGTTATCGGCCACGCAGACGGTCCAATGTTCATCTGCGATGCTGCCGCTGAGGGTCAGGATAGGCACCACCCCTTCAAACCGGTATTTGATGGCGTTGCCAATCAGGTTTTGCAGCAGGCGGGTCAGCTCGTCGCGGCTGGCAAACAGGGACGGCCATTCGCCTTCGATGTGAATCACCGCGTGGGCTTCGGTAATCGCAGGGCGCAAAAAGAGCAGGGCTTCTTCGAGCGCGTCTTGGCTGGCGATTTCTAGCATCGGTGAGGTCTTGCGTCCCACGCGGGAGTAGTCGAGCAGCCCCACTAGCATTTGGTCGAGCCGCTTGGCACCATCGGTCGCAAAGTGCAAATACTCACGACTTTCTTCGGTCAGCGAGGCACTCAGGGCTTTTTCGAGTAGCTGCTGGTAACTGACGATCATCCGCAGCGGCTGGCGCATATCGTGCGAAATGGCGTAGGCAAACTGCTCTAGCTCGGCATTGGAGCGTCTAAGCTCGTCCTCTATCTGTTTGCGTTCCGTGATGTCCTCCATAATCTCTACAAAGCCCGCTGCCTGCCCGTCTGCATCAAGGTAAGGGATGGTGCGGTTGAATACATAAAAACAACTGCCGTCCTCGCGTACGCCACGGGTAACGGTTTCGTGAAGCTGGCCATCTTGCATCGACAACACCCCAGGGCAATCGGCGCAGGGGCTGTCTTGGTGGGCGTAAGACCGGTGACAAGTTTTGCCTAAAAAACAATCTTGCGGCTTGTGGAACATGCCTTCTAGGGCGTGGTTGGTCAGCAGAATATTAAAGTGTTTATCAATGACCGTAATACTCTGAGGGAGCGAATCAACCAAAGATCGGTAGCGGATTTCGCTGGTGACCAAAGCGACTTCGGCGGTGTCACGGCGGGTAATTTGGCGCAGCAAACGGGCAGCCAGCACTAGCAGGGGCAACAAGAACAGCAAAAAGGCCAATAGGGCTTCTTGGATTTGCTGGCTCAAGCGGGTTTCGAGTAGAGAGAGCTTTTCGCTGACCGTGACCAGCAGAGGGTAAGTGCTCATGACTTGCACCACCACCATCCGCTCTTCGCCATCAAACGGTGACCGTGCCCGCATCAACCCCAGCTTAGGCACAATACCCGCCTCTTGTGCGAGCTTGGGCAGGCTCATTCCCACATCGTTAGGGATACGGGGCAAGCGAAACAGCATCTGGCCGCCGGTATGCCCCACCATCGCCGACGCGCTGGTGGGGCGCGGCACCACGTCAAAGCTCCGCACCAAGCCTTCGATAGACAGCATGGTCACAATCACCCCATTAAACAGCCCGTGCGCGTCTTGCAAGGGGCGGCTCATGGCGATAAACGCCTGCCCATTGTGCTGCCTAGACACCAGCGGCAGCGAAAGGTGGACTTTGTCTTGGGCGGGGGCTTGTTGGTGTGCCGTAAAATAGCTGCGGTCGGCCATGCTGGCCAGCAAGCTATTTTGCTGCACCGAGTGGGTGATGTTGCCGTGCTTATCGAGCAACAACACATCCAGTACATCCGAGTGGGCGGCAACTTCGTTGCCCAAAATCTGCGCCAGCAGCGCGGGGCTTGCCCCTTGCTGAATCAAAGGGCGCAAGCCAACCAAAAACGCATCATGATCATCCAGCCCACGGCGTAAAAAAATCATATGGGTGTTGGCGGCAGCGGTTAATTGCGCCTCAAGCTTGGCCACGTCAGTGGCATGTTGTTGCTGCACATACGCCACCAACAAGCCGGCAAAGGGCAACACGCTCACCCCAAGCAGCATCAGGGTGCTCCATTTTAGTGAGCGCAATGCACGGCTAAATTGAGAAATCACGCACCCTCTCCTTGTCTTTGATTCACGTTAACCTATGTTAAGGCAATGGTATCAGGGCTGGTGGGTATGGCGTAAAAAACCCCAAGGGGGTGGCAGGAAATGGGAGGGGTGCAGGAGGCAAACAGGTAGCATACTTGCCCTACCTGTCACTATCGTCTTAGAACCTGTTTACGATCTCGCGAACGATAGGTCAGCCAAGGCGAAATGAACCAAAAAAACGCAGTTGACACGAGTGTCAATGCGCATGTTTTTGGGGCATTTCAACGCAGGATCACCCGAGCTTCGCAGATCGTAAACAGGCTCTTACTGCACAATGCCCCCCTCCCCAATCAAAAAAAGCCCTCGGTTACCATTCAAAACCATGGGCGAGAGCTTCTCAAGCAGGTTCGCCGTTACACGGCAGGGTCTGCCTCTTTGCTGGGCTTAGGCTCGGGCGGAATCATCACTTCGGTATAGCCGCATTCCTTTTGCGGACAGACTTTTTCGGTGCCGCGCCGCTTGGTGACCTTGACCGTCATAATGGGCCACGCACACTGTGGACAAGGCTCGGCAACCGGTGGATTCCATGTTGCGTACTTGCACTTGGGGTAGGTATTGCAGCTGTAGAACAGCTTGCCGTAGCGGCTCTTGCGCTCAATCAGGCTGCCCGTCTTGCACTCTGGACACACCACGCCGGTATCGCGGGGTTTTTCCAAGGGCTCGATATGCTTGCACTTGGGGTAATTGGCGCAGCCGATAAACTTACCGTAGCGTCCGGTTTTCACCACCAACTGCCCGCCATCCTCAGGGCAGACGCGGTCTTCAATCACCACCGGCTCTTCGGGAGGGGCGTTGGGGTCGTCGTTCAGGTTGCGGGTGTAGTCGCATTCGGGATAGCCGGTGCAGCCAATAAACCGCCCGCGCTTACCAAAGCGAATATTCAGCGGCAAACTGCACTTAGGGCAGGCTTCGTCGAGGGCTTCGGTGGTGACTTCGGCACGGCTAATGCCTTCTTTTTCGACCAGCTGCTTGTGGAAACCCTTCCAGAACCCATCCAGTACCGGAATCCACTCGCGTTTACCGGTGGAGATTTCATCCAGCTGGTCTTCGAGCTTGGCGGTAAAGTTGTAGTCCACATACTGCTGAAAATGCTCGGTCAAAAACTTGTTCACGATGTCGCCAGTGTCGGTGGGCGTGAAGCGTTTTTTGTCCAGAATGACGTATTCGCGGTCTTTCAGCGTTTTGATAATCGAGGCATAGGTCGAAGGGCGGCCAATGCCAAACTCTTCGAGTGTCTTCACCAAGCTGGCTTCAGAAAAACGCGGCGGGGCTTGGGTAAAGTGCTGCTCGCCGGTCAGCTTATCCACTGGCAAAACATCACCCGCTTCCAGTACCGGCAGCTTGGCATCGCCTTCGTCGTCGCTATCGTCCACGTCCTCTTGATACACGGTAATAAAGCCAGGAAAGACCAAAATTTGTCCGCTGGCACGGAACAACGACAGCTCGCCACCCACCGCGATATCGACGCTGGTGGTATCAAATTTGGCGGGAGTCATCTGGCAGGCCAGCGTGCGCTTCCACACCATGTCGTAGAGCTTGAACTGCTCGGCGGTCAGAAAAGGCTTAACCGATTCTGGCGTGCGGTAAATCGAGGTGGGGCGGATGGCTTCGTGCGCCTCTTGGGCATTTTTAGCCTTGTTTTTAAAGGCGACGGGGGCTTTGGGCAGATAGTCGCCGGTAAAGTTTTTCTCGATGTAATGGCGAATTTCAGTCAGCGCTTCTGCGGCCAAGGCCACCGAGTCGGTACGCATATAGGTAATCAAACCCACGGTGCCACTGCCGATGTCCACGCCTTCATACAGCTGCTGTGCCGTCCGCATGGTGCGGTCGGTGGTCATGCCCAGCTTACGCACGGCCTCTTGCTGCAAGGTGGAGGTGGTAAACGGCGCGGCAGGGCTGCGGGATTTTTTCTTCTTTTCGACCGACACCACGTTGGCAGGGTGGTCGGACAGCGCCGACAAAATCGCTGCTTGGGTGGTTTCGTCTGGGATGGCGAACTGGTCGAGTTTTTCACCACGATAGTGGGTCAGGTGGGCACTGAACTTGGTGCGGCTCTTGTGGGTGGCAAGGTGGATGCTCCAATACTCTTGCGACACAAAAGCGCGAATTTCCGCCTCACGCTCACAAATCAACCGCAGTGCGGGGCTTTGCACCCGCCCTGCGGACAGCCCGCGCCGGATTTTCTTCCACAGCAGCGGCGACAGATTAAAGCCAACCAAGTAATCCAAGGCACGACGTGCTTGTTGGGCATTGACCAAGTCTTGGGCGATTGCACGCGGGTTGGCCACGGCATCCAGCACCGCTTGCTTGGTAATTTCGTGAAACACCACGCGCTGTACGGTTTTGTCTTTTAGCAGCTTTTTACTTTTGAATATTTCGTGCAAATGCCAAGAAATGGCTTCGCCTTCACGGTCGGGGTCAGTCGCCAGATAGATATGCTGCGCTTCGCGCACGGCAGCGGCAATGGCATCCACATGCTTGCTGTTTTTGGCGATGAGCTGATATTTCATCGCAAATTGCTTATCAGGGTCTACCGCACCATTTTTGGGCACAAGGTCGCGGACGTGACCATAGGAAGCGAGAATTTCAAAGTCGCTTCCGAGGTATTTTTTCAGTGTTTTCGCCTTGGATGGCGATTCCACAATCAGGAGATTAGTAGGCATAGCGAATCCAAAAACGTCCTAGTTAAGCCGCCAAGGTCAGCGGAAAGAGGGGAAGCAAGCGCAAAATAGGCTATTGCAGGGGCGTATCCCAGCCCAAAACCGTTTGCAGCTCGTCCGCTATTAAAATATCAGGGACAACGCATTGATGCCATAACACGGTCAATACCACCAGCTTGACCGCATCAGGGCTGACTTCGTCGGAGGGCAAGACCAGCAGGCGTTCAATCACACATTCCCGCTGCCCGACGGTCAACACTTGGTTGGCATCGAGAAACCACAAAAAGCCGCGTGTTTCGAGGGAAAGGTGGGCACATTCTGCGTGGTGAAAATGGCGGGGCGAGGTCGGGAGAGAGGTATCAGAGAATTGCTCGGCATCGGCATCCAGCGCCGCCAACCAATTCAGCGCGTCCTCAATCTCTTCGTCTTCAAACCCCATCGCAAACAGCCGCCGTGCAAGGGCTTCGGGCGGGGGGCAAAGGCTGTAGTCCTGATATTCCTGCACCAGAAACGCAATTACATCAAACATGGCAACACTCCGGCGCGGCGGCTTGGTGGGGGCTACGGCGACGGAATAAGCCGCTGATAACGCCCCCCTGGCAGGGATTCCACCTTGCCCACCAATTCAAGGCGCAGGAGCATGGCGGACAGGGCATGTGCCGTCAAGCCTAGCTGCTGGCAAAGCGAATCGACATCCAGCGGGTCAAAGCCCAATACCGCAAATAAAGCAGCCTCTTCTGCCGAATCTGTGGATGCGTCGAGGGGGGCAATAGCCTCGGACGATGCGCCCTCTCCCACGGCAAGAGGCGTTGCCTCTGCCGTCACCACCGGTAGCGGCAAAACATAGCGTGGCAGGGCAGAGAGGATGTCCTCCACGGTTTCAACCAGCGTCGCCCCTTCGCGAATCAAACGGTGACAGCCGCGTGCTTGCGGGGAATGCACCGAGCCCGGCAGGGCAAACACTTCACGCCCATACTCTGCGGCCAAACGACCGGTAATCAACGAGCCGCTTTCGATATTGGCTTCGACCACCAAACACCCCTGCGCCAAACCGGCAATCAGCCGATTGCGGCGCGGAAAGTTGGCGGCTAACGGGCGCATCCCCAAAGGAAATTCGCTGATGATTAAGCCCTCGGCGGCGATTTGACGCGCGAGGGCGGCGTGCCCCGCAGGGTAAATACGGTCAATTCCCGTGCCGATGACCGCAATGGTCGCCCCCGCTCCCCGCAATGCCCCCCGATGCGCCGCGCCGTCTATACCCGCCGCCAAGCCACTGACCACGGTCAGCCCTGTCTGCGAAAGTGCCTCGGCAAAGGCTTCGGCATGGCGTTCACCTTGCTGGGTGGCGGCACGGCTGCCCACCATCGCCAACATCGGTCGCGCCAACAACGCCCGCTCGCCTTTAAGGAACAGCAAGGGGGGCGGGGTGGGCGTATGCAGCAGAGAAGGGGGGTAGTCCGCATCGGACAAGGTCAGCAGCGTGTGGCGGGGGTCAGCTGCCAGCCACACGGCCACTTTGGCGCGTTCGGCAGCGGTATCGCCGCAAAGCAGGCTTTCGGCCACGGGGCGGGTCAGCAAGGGTGCCAACTGCGCCAGCGTGGCAGCCAACGCGGCGTGGGGCGAGCCAAACGCCAACAGCAGCCGCAAAAACCGCGTCACCCCCAAGCCAGGGGTCAGAAAGCAATGCAGCCAAGCCTCGTGCTCAGACAACGCAGAAAGCGACATGGGAGCTTAACGCTGACGCAAAGCTTGGTTGATTTTTTGGTCGGTTTTGTATTCGCCGAGGGCATAGACCGCCCAGATAGACGCGCCCAACCAACCCAAGACGGTGATTTGCAGCAACAAGCACAGCACGCCAGCAAAAGGGCGGCCAATGGTAAAAAACACGGTGCAGGGCAAGAAAATGGCAAGGAATAAACGCATGGCGAGGCTTTCGGAGAAGAAGAGCGGCACATCAATCAGAGAAACGTAGGCGGGCATTCTGCCACAGCAAGGCGACGAGGGCGGGGTGCCGTGGTGTGGCGCCCTGTCCAGTAAAGACCAGCAACGCGGCAGGGGGTTCCACGGCACAGGCCAGCAACAGCGTAGCGGCGATGCCTACAACACCACGCTTCGTGCCCCATCGACGGCCAAAATCTGCCCCGAGATATACGCGGCTTCGGGCGACAACAGAAAGCGCACCGCCCCCGCCAAATCTGCAGGCTGTCCCACCCGCCCCAAAGGGATACGCGCCAAGATAGCAGCGCGTTCAGTGGCATCGAATACGCTTTCCCCTTCCGGCCAGACATTCGCCCCTGGCGCGACCCCATTCACCCGCACCGCCGGTGCCAGTGCTAAGGCCAAGGCACGAATCAGCTGGGCATGACCGGCTTTGGCAAGGCTGTAAACCAAGTGATTCGGCAGCGGGCGTTCGGCATGAATGTCTATCAGCCCCACAATCGCCCCTTGGCTGGCTCGCAAATGCGGCGCGGCGGCTTGGGCTAAAAACAGCGGGGCTTTGAGATTCGAGCCCATCAAGTCTTCCCAAGCGTCTTCGTTAATGCCCTCTAGCGGCGTGGGGAAAAAGCTAGAGGCATTGTTAACCAGCCCATCCAGTCGCCCAAAATGGGCAACGACTCTTTCAATTAAGCGCGGCAAGGTCGCGGTATCGAGCAAGTCGGCATAGAACACCGCCGCACAGTCAGAGGATTGGGCATTGAGTTCGGCCGCCAGCCGGTGGGCAGGCGCGGCAGACTGCCGATAATGCAAGGCGACTCGCCAGCCGTGGGCGACTAAGGTACGGGCAATTTCAGCCCCGACGCGTTTGGCTGCACCGGTAATCAGGGCAACACGGGCAGCAGAAAGAGGAGAAGAAGGGGTATCCATCGAACCTATTGGCAAGCTTAAAGAGAAGAGGAAAGGTTAACGCGGCATCATGCGCTTTCAGGCCGGTAGAGGGAAGCCCTGCGGCATAGCGTCATCCTCCCGCTGCCCAACCTACCAACGCGGCAGCGACAACGGTTTCGCCCCGCTCAGGTTGACGACCGCATTTGGCGATGCCGTGCGGCTGAACGATTTTTCGGCGGCTTTGCGTTCGGATGCGGGGGAGCAGCTGCGGCAGGCTGGGGAGATGTGCGATGTGCTTTGGATGGTTGGAAGGCTCCATCCTATCGACGTATTCAAAAGTTAGGCTGGTGCCACCGTGTGCGCCAGCCCCATCAGTGCGTCTTCCAGCCCCCGCGTAAACGCCGCCAGCGAGGCCTGCAGGGTGGGGCGCAAGGTGGCGCGAAGCTGGGCAAGGTGGGCAACATCCGCCGCCAAGGCAACCGCCTGTTGCACATAATCCGCCTGACAGGTCGCCGCCCACTCGGGGTGGCCAATCACGGACAAAAAAGCCCACGTCTGGCGGCTGACCACCTGCGCTTGCGGCCAAGTGATAATCGGCACCCCCATCCACAGGGCTTCGCAGCTGCTTAACCCACCGGTAAAGGGGAAGGGGTCTAGTGCAATGTCGATGTCGGCGTATTCACGCAGCAGGTCAGCATGAAACGAAGCCCCGCGCAAAGTCAGCCGTGCGGGGTCGATGCCGTGTGTCTCAAACGCAGCGGTGACGGCATCGCGTAGCGCGGCATCCTCAAACGTTCGCCATTTCAGCACCAGCCGCGCCGTGGGCACGGCCTGCAAAATCGCCGCCCACGTCGCCAAAACGCGCGGATTCAGCTTGGCCGAGTTGTTAAAGCAGCCAAAGGTCACAAAGCCGTTGGCGACACAGGGGGGCGGGGCGACTTCGGTGGGGGCAAACGGCACAGGGGTGTAGCAAAACCGCCCCTGTGGCAAACGCACAATCGGCTCGACAAACTGGCTTTCTGTGCCAGCGGGGGCGTGCCACCCATCCAGCAACACGGCATCCATGACTGGCAGCCCCGTGGTGGCAAAGTAGCCTAGCCAGCTCACCAACACCGGCGCGGGGCGGTGGGCAAACACCGTCAGCCGTGACCCCGCCGTATGCCCCGACAAATCCACCAGCACATCCACTTCATCTTGCCGAATCAGGGCGGCGAGGGCGGTATCGTCCAGCGTGCCAACCTCGCGCCAGAGACAGCCTTGGCGCAGTGCCGCCGTTACCCAGTCGTTGACGGCACTGGCGTTATACGCCAAGACCGTGACCCGCTGCGGGTCGTGCGCCAGCAGCACGTCTTTTACAAACAAGCCCACGGTATGCTGGCAGAAATCCGCCGAAACATAGCCCACGCGCAGCGGACGGTTCGCCAAGGCCGGTAAAGCCGGACGCGGGCGCATCCCGCCTGCCCGCGCCATCGCCCACGTCCCCCAATCCACGGCGTGTGCCAAACGGTCGGCGGCAGAGATGTCGGGGTCGTACTCCAAGCTCACCAAGGCATTGCGCCGAATCATCGGGTGGTCGGGGAGCTGGGCAAGCAAGCGTGCATAGAGCTGGCGCGACACCGCGTGCTCACCGGCTTCACGGGCGAGGTTGGCCAAGTTCACCAAGGGGCGCAGGTCGTTTGGAAGGCATTGCGCCGAATCATCGGGTGGTCGGGAAGCTGGGCAAGCAGCCCCGCGTAGAGCTGACGTGACACCGCGTGCTCACCAGCTTCACGGGCGAGGTTGGCCAAGTTCACCAAGGGGCGCATGTCGTTTGGGGCGAGGTGGCGGGCGTGGTTTAAACACTGCCGCGCCGCTGACAAAAAGCCAAAGCCCAGCAGCAAGGCCGCCACGTCCAACAGTGCGCCGACCTCGCCTGAGTGGGTGTCGAGCAGCTGTTGGCACTGCGCGAGACAGTCGGCAAACCGCGCTTGTCCGGCAAGGGTGTGGGCATGGGCAAGCGAGGCAGACCAAGGCGAAGACATCGCGGTGTTCCTTTTGTGGGGGGCGAGACAGCGAGAAGCAGGCACCGCAAGCACATGGGATGCGTGCGGCGGCAGACAAAAAACGGGGAAGAGCGCCGGTCGTATCCCTTGCTGCACGGGGCGGCCAACAGCAGCACGGCAGGGGACTCGCGGCAAAACCCCAAGAGCCTCGCCACGGAATCAGGCAAAATGGCGGGCTTCTCACTTGATTTTGACAGGTCTTTCCTATGGCAGATGCCGCCCCACTCACCCCCCATGCGTGCCCCAAATGCGGCCAACCCGCCGAGCTGGTCAAGGCCGGCTCACGGCGTTTTTGGGTGCAATGCTCGCGCTACCCCAAGCAGGGGACGTGCAGCACCCTAGGCCCACAAGCAGACAACAAGAAAGAAGCCATTTTGTTGTGGAATAAGGGGCGGTAATCCCCTCCACCCCTCGCCTCGCCCCCGTCCTACAGCGGCCGCTTAAACCGCAGCAACCACAACGCGGTCTGCTGCTCCTCTGGCGCACTGGGGGTCAGCCGGTAGCGGCGGGCATCGACCGGTGCGTGGCGAGGGAAGACGGCGAAATCCCGCGCGTTGCTGGTCAAGCCAAAGTCGTTGTCGTTGGTCAGCATGAGGGTATCCCGCCCCACCAAGGCCAAGCCCTCGGTGCGCTCTTGCTGCCAGCCGTAGTCCTGCAAATCCAGCAACCGTGTTTTGGCAATAAACCGCACCCCCGCTGCCCGCAAAGTGGCACGGTCGGGGACAAACTCCAGCGGCTTGCCGTCCACGGTCAGGGCATCAATCGGGGTGGCGTGGCGCAGGTCAATGCGATACAGCACCGTCCGTAGCCGCTTGTCCGCGCCCTTGCCCTGCTCAATCAACACAAACCGCCCCTTGCCCAAGCCCACGAGGTCGCCAATTTTGGCATCACTGGCATTGGCATAGACCCCATCTGCACCCTGTACCGGTTGCTGCTCGGCGGCATCTTGCGGATAGGCAAAGGTGCGGCTGGTGCGGGTGAGGGGGTCGTATTCCACCAGCCGGATAAAGCGCGGCGTGGCACGTTGGCTACGCGCGGCGGCTTCGTCGGGGTGATGGGGGTCGGGAATCTGCGCCAAGGGGCTTTGCAGCACGGCATACACTTTGCCATCCGCAACGGCAAGGCCTTCAAACCCGCGATTCGGCTGGCGATAACGCAGGAGGGCGGGCAAGCCGTCGGCGGGAGCAGCGCGGTCTAGTTCACGCCCCGTTTGGGGGTCGAACCGCACCAAGAAGGGGCCATATTCGTCGGCAATCCATACCTTGCCTTGGGCATCGACCGCCACGCCTTCGGGGTCTAAGCCGTTGGCCTTGGCAGAGGGCGGCAGGGGATTGAGGCAGGCATCAAGGGCATGTTCGTTGGTGCTGCCCAGCGACCCCACCGGCAAGGGCAAGCCGGTGTGCGGCACGCCGTCGGCACTTTTGAGCGGCACCAACTGGGTGACGCGTGCCCCGTGCTTGTCCACCCGCAACCATGCCAAGCTGGGGGCGTAAGCCGGTGCGGGGAACACTTTTTGGCGATAGGCAAAATCATCCGGCACTTCGGCGTTAGGGCCTCGGTCGGTTACGCCCAGAAAAATCTGGGCGTGCCCCGCCTGCCGCACCCAGCGCAAGCCCGACCCCACGCCCAAGGGCAAACCCTGTGGGAAGGCGGCATGGAGGGCAGCGGCTTGGTCTGGGCAGACCGAATCCAACGGTACATTAAAACGCGCCGGAATCTGCACGGTGTGGCGGCTAATCGACCGCAAAGAGGCATCGCCAACCGGCTGGGGGAGGGGCTCACCCGCCACAGCAACTGCTGACAGTGTCCCGCCCAGCAACACCGTCAGTCGCACGCCCCACTTCACAGCCAGAAGTCCGTACGGACGCGGTGCTTGGCGATGATGTGCTGGAAGAATGCAGGGTCTTTGGTAAAGGTCATCTCGCCACTTTGGGGCTTGAACTTGTCGTAGAGCCGCGACAGCCAGAAACGCAGCCCGCCCGCCCGCAACATCACCGGCCACGCTTTGGCTTCCGCATCGGTGAGTGGACGCACCGACTGGTAGCCCGCCAACAAGGCACGGGCGCGTTCGGGGTCAATGTCGCCATCGGGCAAGCCACACCAATCGTTGGTGGTAATCGCCACGTCGTAGACCAAAATATCGTTGCAGGCGTAGTAGAAGTCGATAAACCCCGCCACTTTGTCGCCATCCATCAACACGTTATCGCGGAATAAATCGGCGTGAATGATGCCGGAAGGCAGGTGGTCAAAGCGGTGGTTGTCTTGGAAGTTGATTTCTTGGCGCAGCATGGCGGCATCGTCTGCTGGCATAAACGATTCTACCGCCCGTGCTGTGGCGACCCACCACGCGGGGCCGCGTGGGTTGTCCATCCGCTGCGGAAAAGTTGCTCCGGCAATGTGCATTTCGGCCAAGGCAACGCCCACTGCGCGGCATTGCGCGGGGCTGGGGGTTTCGACATCGCGCCCCGACAGGCAAGACACCAAGCAGGCAGGTTTATCCGCCAACAGGCTGGCAAAGTGGTCGGTACGGTCAGCCACCGGCGCGGGGCAGGGGACGTTGTGCCGCGCAAGGTGGCTCATCAGTTGCAGGTAAAACGGCAAGTCTGCCAGCTTCAGTGTTTCAAACAGGGTGAGCACAAACCGGCCATGGGCGGTGGTGACAAAGTAGTTGGTGTTGGTAATCCCAGCCGCAATGCCTTTAAGCTCCTGCAACGCCCCAAGGGTGTAGCGGGTCAGCCAAGACTCTAATTCGGCGGGGGTGACGGTGGTGTAAACCGACATAGCGTATCTCGTTGGGCGGGTAAAAAGGGCACACGAAAAAGGGGGGGTGCCCCCCTTTGGCATGAGGTAGTAGAACGTGCTCAAAATCGGCGAGGCTCGGGTGGGCTTGCGTTGGAACGCACAAAAATTGCGTGTGGATTCAGTCCCAACGCCGCTTTGTTGTGCGAATCCCGCCTTGGCAACCCTGTTGTTCGCTAGACCGTAAACAGGTTTTTAAAAGCGAACCAACACCCACTGCGGAATAATCAGCCGGTCGTTGCGGGTGGCAATGCGGTTCATTTTGCCGCTGCCATCTTCATCGACAAGGTAATACGGCAGGCCGATTTTGGGGGTGACTTTGATGGCGTAGAGCCGCCCGTTCATCCGGTATTCCTCCACCTTTTGGTCGGTTTTTTGGATGATGCGAATTTCGGGCGCGGCTTGGCTATCGGCATCGACGGCGACGGTTGGCGGCAGCGGAGCCTCGGCGGGTTTACGGGCTTCGGCAGCAAAGACGGGCAGCGAAACCGCTGCAATAAGGGCAATCAGCAAGCGCATGGTAGGCATCCAGTCAAAAAAGGGGGTCTTGGAATCTATTCAAAGTCTCGCGAACGACGGGTCAGCCAAGACGAAATTCAGAAAAAAAGCGGCGTTGGACTTAAATCCACACGCATTTTTTTCTGAATTCCAACGCAGGATCACCCGAGTCTCGCAGACTTTGAACAGGTTCTTAAAGGTTGAGCAAGCGGACGTGTTCTTCGGGCAGGGTTTCAAAGCCGCGTGCTTCGTAATATTGGAAAATAGCCGCCACGATGTGGTCGGGGTCGTCAATCAACTGGATAAGCTGCATATCCTCTGGCGAAATCACGCCCGCCGTGACCAATTGTGTCTGAAACCAGTCCACCAAGCCCTGCCAAAATGACGTGCCTACCAAAATAATCGGGATTTTGCGGCCTTTTCCGGTTTGCACCAAGGTCATGGCTTCGAACATTTCGTCGAGCGTACCAAACCCCCCAGGCATGACCACATAGGCAATGGCGTGTTTAACAAACATCACCTTGCGCGAAAAAAAGTGGCTGAACTTCAGGTTGAGGTCTTGGTACTCGTTGGGTTTTTGCTCATGCGGCAGCACAATATTCAGCCCCACCGAGGGGCTTTTGCCAAAGAACGCGCCCTTATTGGCGGCCTCCATAATGCCCGGCCCCCCACCCGAAATGACCGAAAACCCTGCATCGGACAACTGCCGAGCGATGGTTTCGGCCAGCTTATAATATGGATGGTCACGCGGGGTGCGTGCACTGCCAAAAATACTAACGGCGGGACTCACCACGCTGAGTTCTTCGGTCGATTCGACAAACTCCGACATGATTTTCATCACATGCCATGCCTCGCGGGCGCGGAAACGTTGCCGCGACTCGGGCTGGTCATGGGTCTGTGGCACTTTGTCTGACAAACTCATCAAAATCGCTTTCTGGGCTGGAACGTCCCGCCGAGCAGCGGGAACAACCGGCAAAGTCGGGAAATCAGCATATAAAAACGCACGCCCCGCCCCCTTCTGACGACAGGGCAAGGCGCAACTTGGATAAAAACGTGAAAACTTTGCTTTTGGTCGATGGCTCTTCTTACCTGTACCGCGCCTTCCATGCCCTGCCCAACTTACGCTCGCCAGCTGGACAACCCACCGGCGCGGTGTATGGCATGGTGAATATGCTTAAAAAGCTCGAAAAAGACACCGCTTTTGATTATAGCGCGGTCGTATTTGACGCAAAAGGCAAGACCTTCCGTGACGCGCTGTTCCCCGACTACAAAGCCCACCGCCCCAGTATGCCAGACGACCTCGCCGCGCAAATCCCGCCGGTTCATGCCGCCGTGCGCGCCTTGGGCTGGCCGCTGCTGATGGAAGGCGGCGTAGAAGCTGACGACGTGATTGGCACGCTAGCGGTGCAGGCGGTGGCCTTGGGCTGGCAGGTGTGGATTTCGACCGGCGACAAAGACATGGCGCAGCTGGTCAACCCCCAAGTGACCTTGCTCAACACCATGAGCAACGAAGTGCTGGACCCCGCTGGGGTGCTGGCTAAATTTGGGGTTACGCCGGCGCAAATCGTCGATTACCTCGCACTGACTGGCGACAAAGTGGACAACGTGCCCGGCGTAGACGGCTGCGGCCCAAAAACAGCGGTCAAGTGGCTGAATGCTTATGGTGATTTGGCCGGTGTGGTTGCCCACGCCGAAGCCATCACCGGCAAAGTCGGCGACAAGCTCCGCACTGCCCTGCCCCATTTGCCGCTGTCACAGCAGTTGGTCACCATCAAAACCGATGTGCCGCTCCACGCCGTGCTGCCCGAGGGCTTGACGGGGCTGCGGCACGGTGCGCCCCAAACCGACCTGCTGCTGCCGCTCTACCAGCAACAGGGCTTTAAAACATGGCACGCCGAGCTACAAGGCGAGGCGGCTGCCCCGCCTGCCCCCCCGCCCACCACAGCACTGCCCCGCCCCGCCGCATCGCTGCCTC
>OCVT010000056.1_pt1 | contig 33038 bp, 33 predicted proteins | sample 1539111 | NCBI WGS metagenome assembly OCVT01 (sample SAMEA3991482, study PRJEB22521) | metagenome | biome: anthropogenic terrestrial biome; feature: sewage plant; material: raw primary sludge | place: Sweden | collected 2012-09-26 | reverse complement strand
CCGCTCAAGCGTGCCCAGGCACTGCAGGACAACGGCGTGCCGATCATCGGCACCAGCCCGGACATGATCGACGCCGCCGAAGACCGCGAGCGCTTCCAGAAGCTGCTGTTCGAGCTGGGCCTCAAGCAGCCTCCCAACCGTACCGCCCGCACGCCCGAAGATGCCGTGCGGCTGGCCGCCGAAATCGGCTACCCGCTGGTGGTCCGCCCGAGCTATGTGCTTGGCGGCCGGGCGATGGAAATCGTCCACGAGCAAAAGGACCTCGAGCGCTACATGCGCGAGGCGGTGAAGGTTTCCAACGATTCGCCGGTGCTCCTCGACCGCTTCCTCAATGACGCCACCGAAGTCGACGTCGATGCCCTCTCCGACGGCAAGCGCGTGATGATCGGCGGCATCATGGAGCACATCGAGCAGGCCGGCGTCCACTCGGGCGATTCCGCCTGTTCGCTGCCGCCCTTCACCCTCTCCGCGAAACTGCAGGACGAGCTGCGCCGCCAGACCGAAGCGATGGCACGGGCCCTCAACGTCTGCGGTCTGATGAACGTGCAGTTCGCGATCCAGGGGCAGGGCGACGCTGCCGTGGTCTATGTGCTCGAAGTGAACCCGCGTGCCTCGCGCACCGTGCCCTTCGTGTCCAAGGCCTGCAGCCTGCCGCTCGCCAAGATCGCCGCCCGCTGCATGGCCGGGCGCAGCCTGGATGATCAGGGTGTGGTCGGCGAGGTTGTGCCGCCCTACTATTCGGTGAAGGAAGCTGTCTTCCCCTTCGTCAAGTTCCCGGGTGTCGACACCATCCTCGGCCCCGAGATGAAGTCCACCGGCGAGGTGATGGGTGTCGGCCGTACTTTTGCCGAAGCCTTCGTCAAGAGCCAGATCGGCGCCGGCGTGCGTCTGCCGACCTCCGGGAAGGCTTTCATCAGCGTCAAGCACACCGACCGGCCGAAGGCCATCGAAGTGGCGCGGGAACTCATCGATCTCGGCTTCTCGGTCGTGGCGACCCGCGGCACGGCGTCGGCAATTGCCGCGGCGGGTCTGGCCGTGTCCGAAGTCAATAAGGTGAATGAAGGCCGTCCGCACATCGTGGACATGATCAAGAACAACGAGATCAGCCTCGTCATCAACTCCGTCGAGGAAAAGCGTCAGGCGGTCACCGACTCCCGTTCGATCCGTACCAGCGCGCTGGCGGCCAAGGTTACCGTGTTCACGACGATCGAAGGCGCCAAGGCAGCCTGCATGGGCATGCGTCACCTGTCCGGTCTCGAGGCCTACTCGCTGCAGGCCCTGCACGCGGAGCTCGGCAAGGCATGAACAAGGTTCCTCTGACTGTTGCCGGGGCTGAAAAACTCCGGCAAGAACTCCACCGCCTGAAAACCGTGGATCGCCCTGAGGTGATCGCTGCGATCGCTGAGGCGCGCTCCCACGGCGATCTGTCGGAAAACGCCGAATACGATGCGGCCAAGGAGCGCCAGGGCTTCATCGAGGGGCGGATTCGCGAAGTGGAGAGCAAGCTCTCCAATGCGCAGATCATCGACCCCAAGCTGCTCGATGCGGACGGCCGCTGCGTTTTTGGTGCGACGGTCGAGCTCGAAGATCTGGATACGGGTGACATGGTTACCTATCAGATCGTCGGGGATGACGAGGCGGACATCAAGGACGGCAAGATTGCGATCAGTTCGCCGATCGCTCGTGCGCTCATCGGGAAGTTTGCCGGTGACGTGGCCGAGGTTCAGGCCCCGGGTGGCGTCCGTGAGCTTGAGCTGATCGACGTCCGTTACGTCTGACCCATCGATCATGCAGCGGGTTGCCGAGCACCTTTACAGCATCGCCATAACCCTCTGGGTCGGCGCGTTGTGGGCGATCGGCTACCTTGCAGCTCCAGTCCTGTTCAGGCTCCTGGACGACAGGGCCTTGGCGGGGCGCGTTGCGGGCGAGATGTTCACTTACGTTGCCTGGCTGGGCATTGCAGCAGCGGCCTATCTGCTGGTCTTCGTGGCCTTGCGCAAGGAAGGCGGGGCTTTCCGGAGCAGCGTTTTCTGGCTGGTGCTGCTGATGCTTCTCCTGACGGTCGCAGGCTATTTTGGTGTTCAGCCGATCCTGGCTCAGTTGAAAGCGGATTCATTTCCGCGTGAGGTGATGGAAAGTGCCTTGCGTGATCGCTTCGTTGCCTGGCACGGGGTGTCGAGCGTTGTTTATCTTGTTCAGAGCCTGCTCGGCCTGATGCTGGTCGCACTGCAGGGGCGCGGGCTGCGCTGACCGCGGCCCTGCGTGGTCCGATCAGTCGGCCGGATTACGCCGGCTTTTGTTCGGAGTTGCGAACCAGTGGGTCTTGCGGGGGGCTTTTGCGGTCAAGGACGCAATGCCGCGACGGGCAGAAAGTGCCTTGGCAGACTTCGCCTTTGAGACCGCTTTCTTGGGGCGCTCGGTGACGCTGCCCGCGGAGACCTCTTCCGCACGCTTTTCCCGCCACACGATCAAAGTCTTGCCAATGTGCTGGACAGCGGCTGCCTGGAGTTCGGTGCAGACGGTTTCCATGATCGAGTCCCGGTGGGAGCGATCTTCGCCATAGACACGAATCTTGATGAGTTCGTGAGCCTGGAGAGCGTGGTCGATCTCCTTGAGCACGGAAGGCGTGAGCCCATTGCTGGAGACGCTGACCACCGGGTGCAGGTGGTGCGCCTGCGCACGAAACGCTCGCCGCTGAGCCGGCGTGAGTTCAATCATTTTAAAACCCATTGACAAAAGGGCATAATTGTACCCCGATGAAGCGTACCAAGACCAGCAAATCCTGGATGGCAGAGCATGTCAATGATCCTTTCGTCCAGCGTGCCAAGTCCGAGGGCTGGCGTGCCCGTGCAGCCTACAAACTGATGGAGATCGACGACAAGGATAAGCTGATCCGTCCAGGAATGATTGTCGTGGATCTGGGCGCCGCGCCGGGGTCCTGGAGCCAGGTCGCGAACAAGCGGGTGGGCGAGGTGGGCCGGGTCTTTGCGCTCGACCTGTTGCCCATGGAGCCTATCCCGGGTGTCGAGTTCATGCAGGGCGATTTCCACGACGAGGAGTTCGTCGAACGGTTCGAAGAAATTCTGGGTGGTCGTCAAGTGGACCTTGTAATGTCCGACATCGCACCCAACATATCGGGTATCCCCAGCAGTGACCAGGCAAGGTCTGTGTATCTTGCGGAGCTTGCGCTGGATTTTGCCCAGAAACACCTCGCGCAAGGCGGGCGCTTCCTGGTGAAGGTCTTCCAGGGGGAAGGGTTCGACGCCTTTCGCAAACAGATGGAAAACGAGTTCAAGTCTGTGCTGGTGCGCAAGCCCCAGGCGTCCCGGGGCAGAAGTTCGGAAGTCTATCTGCTGGGCTCGGGCAAGCGTGCCTAGGCGGGGAAGGGCATCATTGTCTCCTTTAATGATGACGATGATTTGATCGATCGAACGATCGGACATAGAATCAGTCTACAAAGTTGTAGCTCATGTCGGGCTGTCAAGGAATCGCGTGAACAATCTATTCAAGAATCTTGCGATCTGGTTGGTGATCGGCGTCGTGCTGATGACCGTTTTCAACCAGTTCAACACTCGCCAGGCCGCCCAGAACTCGGTCGAATACTCCCAGTTCATGGAGGACGCCAAACAAGGCAAGGTCGCCAAGGCGGTCGTGGATGGCCGTACCGTCAGGGCAACCACCCAGGATGGACGGCAAGTTACGGTCTACACGCCCGGTTTCCAGGATATCTGGATGGTGGGTGATCTGATGCGTTACGGGGTCAAGGTCACGGCGGCGAAGCCCGAGGAGGAGCAGTCCTTCCTCATGAACATCTTCGTTTCCTGGTTTCCGATGATCCTGCTGATCGGTGTCTGGGTCTTCTTCATGAGGCAGATGCAGGGGGGCGGGCGCGGCGGCGCCTTCTCCTTCGGTAAATCCAAGGCCAAGATGCTTGACGAGACGGCCAACACCGTCACGTTTGCTGATGTTGCCGGTTGTGATGAAGCCAAGGAGGAAGTTGGCGAACTCGTCGAGTTCCTGCGAGATCCCTCCAAGTTCCAGAAGCTGGGCGGGCACATCCCGAAGGGTGTGCTGATGGTGGGTTCGCCGGGTACCGGCAAGACTCTGCTCGCCAAGGCGATCGCCGGCGAGGCGAAGGTGCCGTTCTTCTCTATCTCCGGTTCCGATTTCGTTGAGATGTTTGTCGGCGTCGGCGCGGCGCGTGTCCGCGACATGTTCGAGCAGGCCAAGAAGCAGGCGCCCTGCATCATCTTCATCGACGAGATCGACGCAGTGGGTCGTCAGCGTGGCGCCGGGCTGGGTGGCGGCAATGACGAGCGTGAGCAGACCCTTAACCAGCTGCTCGTCGAAATGGATGGTTTCGAAGGCGTCTCTGGCGTCATCGTGATTGCCGCAACCAACCGTCCTGACGTGCTCGATCCTGCGCTGCTTCGTCCGGGCCGATTTGATCGGCAGGTGGTCGTGCCGCTGCCGGATATTCGTGGTCGTGAGCAGATTCTGCGGGTTCACATGCGCAAGGTGCCCATCGCGCCCGATGTGGATGCGATGATCCTGGCGCGCGGTTGCCCGGGCTTCGCTGGCGCCGATCTTGCCAATCTGGTGAACGAGGCGGCGCTATTCGCCGCGAGAGGCAACAAGCGCCTCGTGGACATGGACGATTTTGAACGCGCCAAGGACAAAATCATGATGGGCGCCGAGCGGCGTTCGATGGTCATGCCCGAGGAGGAGCGTCGCAATACGGCCTTCCACGAGTCGGGTCATGCAGTGGTGGCCAAGTGCCTCACCAAGACCGACCCGGTTCACAAGGTCACCATCATTCCGCGTGGCCGCGCCCTGGGCGTGACGATGCAGCTCCCCGAGCAAGATCGCTACAGCCAGGACCGCGAGCGTCTGCTGCAGACCATCGCGGTGCTCTTCGGTGGCCGGATCGCCGAGGAAATCTTCATGAATCAGATGACCACGGGTGCTTCCAACGACTTCCAGCGCGCCACCGACCTGGCCCGGCGGATGGTCACCCAGTGGGGTATGTCCGACAACCTCGGCCCGATGGTTTATGGTGAGGAAGAGGGCGAGGTGTTTCTGGGCCGTTCGGTGACGACTCACAAGAACATGTCGGAAGCGACGCTGCAAAAGGTCGACGCCGAGATCCGGCGGATCCTTGACCAGCAGTACGCGCTGGCACGTCGGCTCATCGAGGAAAACCGTGACAAGGTAGAGGCGATGACTGCGGCGCTGCTCGAGCTCGAGACCATCGATGCGGATCAGATCAACGACATCATGGACGGCCGGGCTCCCCGTGCGCCCAAGCCCTCGTCTCAGACCCCGCGTCGGCCGAGTGACGATTCGCCGGGGGCTGCGCCGACGGCGGCAGCACCCGCAGCCTGATAAGTAACATTCGTGTAGTTCAGGGGCCGGCTCGACGCCGGCCTCTTCATTTTTGAGGCTTAAATGAGTTCTTCCATTCTCGCCTGTGGCCGTTTTCAGCTTGATATGTCGCAACCGAAGATCATGGCGATCATCAACGTCACGGCAGATTCATTTTCGGGTGATGGCTGCCCCGATCTTGGCAGCGCGCTGCTTGCCGCTGAGCGTGCAGTCAAGGAGGGGGCCGAGATTCTCGACATCGGTGGCGAGTCGTCCCGTCCTGGCGCGACAATGGTTTCGGAGCAACAGGAGCTGGACAGGGTTGTTCCGCTGGTCGAGGCGCTCGCGCCCCTCAACATCCCTTTGTCCATCGATACGGTGAAGCCTGCGGTGATGCGGGAGTCGATTCGTGCGGGGGCCGATCTGATCAATGATATTGCGTCATTTCGGGCGCCTGGTGCGCTCGAGGCTGTGTGCGGCAGCTCCGCGGCGTTGAGCGTCATGCACATGCAGGGTGAGCCCGGTACCATGCAGCTGGCGCCGAGTTATCGTGACGTCGTTGCCGAGGTTCGAAGTTTTCTCGATGAGCGGGTGCGCGTGCTGCTTGACAATGGTGTCTCGCGGCAGCGCATCGTGGTCGATCCGGGTTTTGGTTTTGGCAAGACGCTGGATCATAATCTGGCGCTGTTGCGACACCTCGAGGTGTTCGGAGAGAGTGGCTTTCCGGTCTTTGTGGGGATGTCACGCAAGACGATGCTCGGAGCGATCACGGGGCGCGAGGTGAGCGAACGCGTGTTTGCCGGCGCGGCAGCGGCCTTGCTGGCAGTCCAGCGGGGGGCACGAATCGTTCGGACTCACGATGTTGCCGCGACGCGTGATGTTTTGCGCGTGTGGATGGCGGTGGAGGCAGACAGGCTGCCCGGCCTTGCGGCATAATGCTAAAATCATGAAAGAGCCTGTGCGAGGGTAAGATGTCTAGAAAGTATTTTGGTACCGATGGCGTGCGTGGTTGTGTCGGCGAAGCGCCGATCACCCCGGATTTCTGTTTGCGTCTGGGCTATGCGGCCGGCAAGACGCTGGTTGCACGCGAACACCTGCGGCCTGGTGATCGTCCCGCGGTGATCATCGGAAAGGACACCCGCATCTCCGGATACATGCTCGAGTCGGCCCTCGAGGCTGGCTTCGCGGCGGCGGGTGTCGATGTCTTCCTGGCAGGTCCTTTACCGACGCCGGCGATCGCATACCTTACTCGGGCGCTGCGCCTGCAGGCCGGTGTGGTGATTTCTGCGTCCCATAACCCCTTCGAGGATAACGGGATCAAGTTTTTCTCGGCGGCAGGTACCAAGTTGCCTGATTCCGTCGAGCTCGAGATCGAAGCACGGCTCGATGAGCCGATGGGGTGCGAGCCGTCTGCGCGCCTCGGCAAGGCTCAGCGCATCGATGACGCGCGCGGGCGTTATGTCGAATTCTGCAAGAACACCTTCCCGAATGAGCTCGACCTGCGTGGCATGAAGATCGCGCTCGACTGCGCACACGGTGCTGCGTACACCGTCGCGCCCAAGGTTTTCCACGAACTCGGTGCAGAACTCGTGCTGGTGGGGGTTGAGCCCAACGGCATGAACATCAACGACAAGGTGGGTGCAACCTCTCCCCAAAGCATTCGGGACGCAGTGCTGAGCAGTGGCGCCGATCTTGGTATCGCGCTGGATGGTGACGGCGACCGGATCATCATGGTCGACGGAAAGGGCGGGGTCTACGACGGCGACAAGCTGCTTTACGTGATCGCCAAGGCTGCCGTTGCGGCGGGCGGCGCGAACGGTGTCGTCGGCACCCTGATGAGCAATCTGGGTTTCGAGCACGCGGTCGGCCGACTCGGGCTTCCGTTTGCACGCGCCAAGGTGGGTGACCGCTATGTGCTTGAGTTGATGCACGCCAACGGCTGGAAGCTGGGGGGCGAAAACTCCGGTCACATCATCTGCCTGGATCGCCACACCACGGGGGATGGGATCATCGCCGGTCTTCAGGTGCTGGCTGCGCTGCGCCAGCAGAATGCCAGGCTCGAAGACATGTGCGCAGACCTCACTTTCTATCCTCAGAAGCTTGTCAATGTGCCGATCAAACCGGGTTTTGCGTGGGCAGACAGCGAGGCGATTGCTGCTGCCGTGACGGCGGCCACTGCCGAGCTTGCTGACAAGGGGCGTGTGTTGCTGCGCCCCTCTGGAACCGAGCCCTTGCTGCGTGTGATGGTCGAAGGTGACGATGGTGCAATGGTCGATCGCCTTGCCCATGGACTGGCTGAGGTTGTGAGGGCTGCCGCGAACTGAAGTTGCTGCATTGCGACATGTAACAAATCTGAAATTTTCGAGTCGTAGAATTCGCCCGGTGTTAGATCTGCTATGCGTGATCTGACGCCGGGTTTTTTGCTTCAGGCCGTCAGTTTTTTCTTGCGGCTCACCTCTACGATGGAGAAATTCATGCAAGGTTTCATTCGCGCCTGTTCGTTTGTTGTTGCCCTGGGTGGTGCTGGTGTCGCACAGGCTGTTGACATTACCGGTGCAGGGGCGACGTTCCCGTATCCCATCTACTCGAAGTGGGCCGAGATTTACAAAGCCAAGACCGGTTCCGGCCTCAACTATCAGTCCATCGGCTCTGGCGGTGGCATCAAGCAGATCAAGTCGAAGACCGTTGATTTCGGCGCGTCTGACATGCCCTTGAAGGCTGAAGATCTCGAGAAGGATGGTCTGGTTCAGTTCCCGGCGGTGATCGGCGGTGTGGTGCCGGTGGTCAACCTCGAAGGTGTGGCGCCGGGGCAGATGAAGATGACCGGCACGCTGCTGGCCGACATCTACATGGGCAAGGTCAAGAAGTGGAACGATCCGGCGATCGCTGCGCTCAACGCCGGTGTAAGGCTGCCGGACGAGAACATCACTGTTGTCCGTCGTGCTGATGGTTCCGGCACGACTTTCCTCTTCACCAACTATCTCTCCAAGGTTTCGACCGACTGGAAGGACAAGGTTGGCGCCGGTACCGCGGTGCAATGGCCGGAAGGTGTGGGCGGCAAGGGTAACGAGGGTGTGGCCTCTTATGTTCAGCGTATCAAGGGTGGCATCGGCTACGTGGAATACGCCTACGCCAAGAAGAACAAGATGATCCACCTGGCCATGAAGAACAAGGCGGGCGAGTTCGTTCAGCCGGACGACCTGACTTTCCAGGCTGCTGCGTCGTTTGCCGAATGGAGCAAGGTGCCTGGCTTCGGCGAGATCCTCACGGAGCAGCCGGGCAAGACCAGCTGGCCGATCACCGGCGCAAGCTTCATCCTGATGCACAAGGTGCAGGCCGATCCGGCCAAGGGTGCCGAGGTGGTGAAGTTCTTCGACTGGGCCTTCAAGAACGGCCAGAAGACCGCTGAGGAGCTCGATTACGTGCCGCTTCCCCCGGTTCTGGTGAAGCAGATCGATACCGCTCTGCGCGCTTCCCTCAAGGATGCTTCCGGTAATCCGGTCATCAAGTAATTTTTTGTCCGAACTGGATGGGGCGGCTGCGAGGCGGCTTGCCCCATCCGTGTTTTAGTGCTGAATCAACACGGTGAGCTGCAATGTCTTCCTATAGCACTGCTCTTGGAGCGGGAGGCCCGGCGGGTCAAGGCCTGGCGGGCTCCGGCGAGGCTGGTGGCGTTAAAAACCCGGAGCCTTCGCGCGATCGAATGCGTGCGCAACGTTTCCAGGATGCGCTTTTTCATCAGCTCACGCGTTTCTTTGCCTTTCTGGTTCTGGCGATCCTCGTTGCCATCCTCGCCTCCCTGTTTTACGGTGCCTTGCCGGCGCTTAAAGAGTTTGGCGCGGGCTTTCCGTTCAGCGCAGACTGGAATCCGGTGCTGGACAAGTTCGGCGGCCTGATTTCGGTTTACGGCACCTTGAGTACGTCTCTGATCGCCTTGCTGGTGGCGGTGCCGGTGAGCTTCGGGATCGCCCTGTTTCTTACCGAATTGTGCCCGCCTGCCTTGCGCGCACCGCTCGGCGTGGCGGTTGAATTGCTCGCGGCCGTGCCCAGCATCATCTATGGCATGTGGGGCTTGTTCGTTTTTGCGCCGCTCTTTGCCGACTACATTCAGCCGCTGCTGAGCGGAACCTTGGGTCAGTTGCCGTTTGTCGGCGTCTTGTTCCAGGGGCCGCAGAACGGTATCGGCATCCTTTCCGCTGGTCTGATCCTGGCGGTCATGGTTATTCCGTTCATCGCCTCGGTGATGCGCGATGTCTTTGAAGTGGTGCCCGGCATCCTCAAGGAGTCTGCCTACGGGCTGGGGGCGACGACCTGGGAGGTGGTGTGGAACGTGGTTCTGCCCTATACCCGTGTAGGTGTCATCGGTGGCGTGATGCTCGGCCTGGGCCGGGCGCTCGGTGAGACGATGGCCGTGACCTTCGTCATCGGCAACGCCCATCGCATCAGCCCTTCGCTCTACGAGGCGGGCAACAGCATCGCTTCTACGCTGGCAAACGAATTCGCTGAGGCTTCATCTGACCTGCACGTCGCGTCCCTGATCGCGCTGGGCTTGATCCTGTTCTTCGTGACCTTCGTCGTGCTGGCGATTTCCAAGATTCTGCTGATGCGTCTGCAGCGCAGCGAAGGGGAGAAAACCTGATGGCACTCGAAACGACTGCGCTGTATCGCAAACGCGTACGAACCAATCGGCTGGCTTTGGTGTTGTCGATTCTGGCGATGGTGATCGGCATGGGTTTCCTGGCGTGGATTCTCGCCGTTCTTTTGTACAAGGGGTTCGGTGCGTTGAGCCTGACGCTCTTTACTGCCTCAACGCCCGCGCCGGGCTCGGAGGGGGGGCTTGCCAACGCGATCCTCGGCAGCGCGGCGATGGTCGGCGTGGCAACCTTCATTGCGACGCCCATCGGTATTCTGGCGGGTGTCTATCTTTCCGAGTTCGGGCGGCGTGGCTGGCTTGCACCGACAACCCGCTTCATCAACGACATCCTGCTGTCTGCTCCATCCATCGTCATCGGCGTTTTCATCTACGCTGTTTATGTGGCGCAGGTGCAGCACTTTTCGGGCTGGGCGGGCTCCCTGGCGCTCGCACTGATCGCGATTCCGGTGGTCGTGCGGACCACCGAGAACATGCTCAATCTGGTTCCGGCGAGCTTGCGTGAAGCGGCCTCGGCCCTCGGTGCACCGCGATGGAAGGTCGTTCTGAGCGTTGTGCTGCGTGCGGCTAAGGCTGGTGTCCTGACCGGCATCCTGCTTGCCATTGCGCGGGTCAGCGGTGAAACGGCACCCTTGCTGTTCACCGCCCTGAACAACCAGTTCATGAGCCTGGACCTGAACGGCCCGATGGCCAACCTGCCGGTGGTGATCTTCCAGTACGCCATGAGCCCCTATGAAAACTGGAACTCCCTGGCCTGGGGCGGCGCGATCATCATCACCTTCGGTGTGCTTTGTCTGAACATCCTCGTTCGCACCCTGTTCCGCAAGAAGATTTAAGGAAATCCAAGATGCAATCTCCTACTGTTACGACGCGCGACATGTCTTTCTCGCAACTGCGCGGCGAACCCGCGGCAGTGGCTGCGCAGGGTGCGGAACCGAAGATCAAGATCCGCAATCTCGACTTCTTTTATGGCTCGTTTCAGGGGCTGAAGCACATTAACCTGGATATCCATGAGGGGATGGTGACCGCCTTCATCGGGCCCTCCGGTTGTGGCAAGTCCACGCTTCTGCGAACCCTGAACCGCATGTACGATCTGTATCCGGGGCAGCGCGCGACCGGAGAGATTCTCCTCAACGGGCGCAACGTGCTCGACGAGGGGCAGGACGTGAACGCCCTGCGGGCCAAGGTGGGCATGGTCTTCCAGAAGCCGACACCTTTCCCGATGTCGATCTACGAGAACATTGCCTTCGGCGTGCGTCTCTACGAGAGCCTGTCGCGGGCCGACATGGACAACCGCGTCGAATGGGCGCTCCGCAAGGCCGCCCTGTGGGATGAAGTCAAGGGCAAGCTGAATCAGAGCGGCCTGTCCTTGTCCGGCGGTCAGCAGCAGCGGCTCTGCATTGCGCGCGGCGTGGCCGTCAAGCCGGAAGTCCTCTTGCTCGATGAGCCCACCTCAGCCCTCGATCCGATCTCAACCGCAAAGGTTGAGGAACTGGTCCATGAGCTGAAGAGCGAATACACGATCGCCATCGTCACCCACAACATGCAGCAGGCCGCCCGCGTGTCGGACTACACCGCATATATGTATCTGGGCGAGCTTGTCGAGTTTGGTCTGACCGATGAAATTTTCATCAAGCCGAAGCGCAAGGAGACCGAAGACTACATCACCGGTCGGTTTGGCTGAGTTCGCAAAGGACCGTTGCAGTGAAAGGGTTGGCTCTGGCCAGCCCTTTTTTTTGACCTGCGGCGGTGTCATGGCTAAAATCGAAAACTTTGCCTTTGGTGCTAAGCGTGCGAAAAAAGCTAGTCGTCGGCAACTGGAAGATGAACGGTGGTCAGGCACGGAATGTTGCCCTGATCGATGGGTTGAAGGGCGCTATCCCTGAGGGCGTCGACGTTGTCGTTTGTCCTCCCTATCCCTATCTCGCGCAGGTCAAGGCGCTCGCTGGAGAACTGGGGGTGGGGCTCGGTGCACAGGACCTTAGCGAGCACAGCGCGGGCGCCTTCACCGGCGACGTGGCTGCTCCGATGCTTCGCGATGTGGGCTGTGAGTGGGTTCTTGTCGGGCACTCGGAGCGTCGCACTCTCCACGGTGAAGGCGATCAGCTCGTAGCCGCAAAGATCTCAGCTGCGCTGGATGCCGGCCTGGCGCCCATCCTCTGTGTCGGCGAAACCTTGGAGGAGCGCGACGGTGGCCGTGCCGAGGAAGTTGTAAGTTCTCAGCTTGCGTCTGTTGTGAGCCAGCTAGGGGCTGTTGCCATGGCAGGGCTCGTTGTTGCCTACGAGCCGGTCTGGGCGATCGGTACCGGGCGCACGGCTACGCCGGAGCAGGCGGAGCTGATGCATGTGTGCATTCGTGAAAGCCTGGCGGGCGCTGGTGTGGCGGCCGGCGTGGTGCGTATCCTGTATGGTGGTAGCGTTACGGCAGCGAATGCGGCGGCTCTTTTTGCCAAGCCGAACATCGATGGTGCGCTGGTGGGTGGCGCCTCGCTGGTGGCAGAGAATTTTTCTTCGATTTGTGTGGCGGCAGCTGCATCCTGAATGTGATTTACGGAGGTTCGTATGGGTGGTCTGGTTTTTTCGGTTGTATTGACGGTGCACGTGCTGGCCGGGCTTGGTGTCATTGGCCTTGTCCTGATGCAGCACGGTAAGGGGGCGGACATGGGGGCGGCCTTCGGAAGTGGTGCCTCGGGTAGTCTGTTCGGCTCGTCGGGCTCGGCAAACTTCCTCAGCCGCACCACGGCGGCGCTCGCCGCGGTGTTTTTTGTCACCAGTCTGGGGCTGAGCTATCTGGCTGGCGCCAAGACCCCGGCCACGAGCAGCGTCATGGGGACGGAAGTGCCCGCGCAGACGCCGGCTGCAGGCGCGATCCCGGCGCCAGCTGCTCCTGCCGAGGATGGCTCGAAGGCAAAAGATATCCCCCGATAAAACGATGTAATGCTTGGCGCTCAAGGGGGCTTGCCTTATAATGCGCAGCGTCAAGCAGACAAGCCGACGTGGTGAAATTGGTAGACACGCTATCTTGAGGGGGTAGTGGCGAAAGCCGTATGAGTTCGAGTCTCATCGTCGGCACCATAAAATAAGCGAGCTGCCCGCAATAGCGGGCATTTGCTTGCAGGCAGCGCTAATGACTGCTGTTGGTTGCGGGAGTTCAAGTAATGTTGGAATCTTATTTTCCAGTCCTTGTTTTTATCCTGTTTGCGGCTGCTTTTGGCTTTATTCCCATTGTGGCGGGCTGGTTTATCGGCCCCAGCAAGCCTGACGCCGAAAAGCTGTCACCGTTCGAGTGCGGCTTCGAGCCGTTTGAAGATGCGCGAATCAAATTCGACGTTCGCTATTATCTTCTGGCCATCCTTTTCATTCTCTTTGATCTCGAAATAGCATTTCTCTTTCCGTGGGCGACCATCCTGAAAGAGATTGCTGCCAATGAGTCTATTCGGCTGTTCGGGTTCTTCGAGATGATTGTCTTTCTCGGTATTCTTCTGCTCGGCTACATCTACGTGTGGAAAAGAGGCGCTCTCGACTGGGAGTGATTCTGGGTCCGGCTGGTGGCGGGTAAATTGTTGGCTAAAGGGTGTCTATGAGCATCGAGGGTGTTTTCAAAGAGGGGTTCGTGACGACCTCTCTTGACACGGTAATCAACTGGACGCGTACTGGTTCGCTCTGGCCGATGACTTTCGGTCTTGCCTGTTGTGCCGTTGAGATGATTCATGCGGGTTGTTCCCGTTACGATCTTGACCGTTTCGGTGTTGTGTTCCGGCCAAGCCCCCGGCAGTCGGATCTGATGATCGTCGCGGGAACGCTCTGCAACAAGATGGCGCCCGCTCTGCGCAAAGTCTATGACCAGATGTCCGAGCCCCGATGGGTGATTTCCATGGGGTCTTGTGCGAATGGCGGCGGCTATTATCACTATTCGTATTCCGTCGTTCGGGGTTGTGATCGGATCGTGCCGGTGGATGTTTACGTTCCTGGCTGCCCTCCCACGGCTGAAGCCCTGCTTTACGGCATTGTTCAGCTTCAAAACAAGATCAAGCGCAGCTACACGATCGCCCGCTGATTGTCGACTATCATGACCGAAAAAATTGAGCGACTGAGTCAGCTTCTGACCGATAAATTTGGTCAACGGCTTCTTCAGGTTATTACGGCTTGTGGCGAGATCACTGTCGTCGTGAGCGCCGAGGACTACCTTTCCGTGGCGCGCGATCTTCGGGACGAGCCGTCGCTGCGCTTCGAGCAACTGGTTGATCTGAGCGGTCTGGACTATTCGACCTACTCCGGTGATCGGCCGGCGTTGCGGTTTGCGGTATCTGCGCACCTGGTGTCCGTCAGCAACAATTTCCGCCTCCGTTTGCGCGCCTTTGCGCCTGATGACGGCTTCCCCATCCTGCCGTCGCTTTGCGACGTATGGCCTGGCGTGAATTGGTTTGAGCGGGAGGCTTTTGACCTGTACGGCATCATGTTCGAAGGGCATCCGGATCTACGTCGTATCCTGACCGATTATGGGTTCGTTGGTTATCCCTTCCGCAAGGATTTTCCGGTTACGGGATATGTCGAGATGCGTTACGACCAGGAGCTTGGCCGAGTGATTTATCAGCCGGTCACCATCGAGCCGCGTGAGAACACGCCGCGTATCGTTCGTGACGATAACTATGGGAATGTCGGCCATGGCTGAAATCCGTAACTACACCATCAACTTCGGACCCCAGCACCCTGCGGCGCACGGGGTCCTGCGTCTGGTTCTTGAGCTGGATGGTGAGGTCGTCGAGCGAGCCGACCCGCATATCGGTCTCTTGCATCGTGGCACCGAGAAGCTCGCGGAGACGCGTACCTGGATTCAGTCCGTTCCGTACATGGACCGTCTCGACTACGTGTCCATGATGTGTAACGAGCACGCCTACTGCATGGCAATCGAGCGGCTGTTGGGGCTGGAAGTTCCCCTTCGAGCTCAATACATTCGCGTCCTCTACGACGAGATCACGCGTGTGCTCAATCACCTTCTCGCCGTCGGTACTCACGCTCTGGATATCGGCGCCATGACGATGGTGCTCTACACCTTCCGCGAGCGTGAAGACCTGATGGACGCATACGAGGCCGTTTCCGGCGCACGTATGCACGCAGCTTACTATCGTCCGGGTGGTGTATATCGCGACCTGCCGGATCGCATGCCTCAGTATGAAGTTTCCAAGTGGAAGAATGCAAAAACCGTAGCGGAGCTCAATGAGAATCGTCAGGGTTCGTTGCTCGACTTCCTGGAGGACTTCACCAATCGTTTCCCTAAGTACGTGGACGATTACGAAACCCTCCTCACCGATAACCGTATCTGGAAGCAGCGTACGGTCGGTATTGGTGTTGTTTCTCCCGAAAAGGCCCTGGCGCTCGGCTTTACTGGTGTGATGTTGCGTGGCTCCGGTGTGGAGTGGGACATCCGCAAGAAGCAGCCCTACGAAGTCTACGATCGGCTCGACTTTGATATTCCCGTCGGCGTGGAAGGCGATTGCTACGATCGCTATCTGTGTCGAATTGAGGAGATGCGCCAATCCAATCGGATCATGAAACAGTGCATAGACTGGCTGCGGAAAAATCCTGGTCCTGTCATTTCGAGCAATCACAAGGTGGCGCCCCCGTCCAGAGAAAGGATGAAGGGCAACATGGAAGAGCTGATTCACCACTTCAAGCTGTTCACCGAGGGCATGCATGTACCCCCGGGAGAGGTGTATGCAGCGATCGAGCATCCTAAGGGCGAGTTTGGTGTTTATGCGGTGTCTGATGGTGCTAACAAGCCCTACCGTATAAAACTTCGTTCGCCGGGTTTTGCCCACCTTTCGGCCATGGACGAAATGTCCCGTGGCCACATGATCGCAGACGTGGTTGCGATCATCGGTACGATGGACATCGTGTTTGGAGACGTAGACCGCTGATTTAGTGCCGTTTTTCGGCTTCTTCGCCATGTCGACGTCCTGCTGAGTGTGGATAAAAATGCTGAGTCCCGAATCCCTAAAGAAAATTGATCAAGAGATCGCCAAGTATCCGGCTGACCAGAAGCAGTCGGCGTCGATGTCTGCCCTCAGAATCGCGCAGCAGGAGAAGGGGTGGCTGGCAAATGAGACGATCGAGTTTGTTGCCAAGTACCTCGGCATGCCTCCAGTTGCTGTTTATGAGGTAGCCAGCTTTTACAACATGTACGACCTGGCCCCCGTCGGGGCGCGCAAGATCACTGTTTGTACCAATTTGCCGTGTGCGCTGTCTGGGGGAGTGCATGCGGCGGAGTACATCAAGAAGAAGCTTGGCATTGATTTCAATGAGACGACTGCCGACGGAAAGTTCACGCTGAAGGAAGGTGAGTGCATGGGTGCTTGCGGTGATGCTCCGGTGTTGCTGGTGAATAATCATCAGATGTGTAGTTGGATGACCGAAGAAAAAATCGATCAACTCCTGGCTGATCTTCAAAAATGAGTTCTCAAGGGATTATCCTCGCCGACCTCGATGGTGACCGCACCTGGCGCCTGGCCGACTACGTCAAGCGTGGTGGCTATGAGGCTTTGAAAAAGATCATCGCTGAGAAGATTCCGGCTGATGAAATTATTGGTGAAGTCAAGAAGTCTGGTTTGCGCGGTCGTGGGGGCGCAGGTTTTCCTACCGGCCTAAAGTGGAGCTTCATGCCGCGGGCGTTCCCTGGCGCAAAGTATCTAGCCTGTAATTCGGACGAGGGTGAACCTGGCACCTTCAAGGATAGGGACATCCTTCGTTATAACCCGCACACCGTCATTGAAGGCATGATCATCGCTGGTTATGCGATGGGGTGTGAGCGTGGTTACAACTATATCCACGGCGAAATCTTCGAGGTGTACGATCGCTTCGAGGAAGCTCTCGCCGAGGCGCGTGAAGCTGGCCTCCTCGGACGGAACATCCTTGGCTCTGATTTCAGCTTCGATCTTTTCGCTCATCACGGGTACGGTGCTTACATCTGTGGCGAAGAGACGGCGCTACTCGAGTCGATCGAAGGCAAGAAGGGGCAGCCTCGATTCAAGCCGCCTTTCCCCGCCAGCTTTGGTCTGTACGGCAAGCCGACGACCATCAATAACACCGAAACCTTCGCGTCGATTCCCTACATCATCCGTGAGGGTGGGGATGCATTCCTTGCGCTCGGCAAGCCGAATAACGGCGGTACCAAGCTGTTCTCAGTATCGGGTCATGTGAATAAACCCGGCAATTACGAGATTCCGCTCGGTACGCCTTTTTCCGTGTTGCTCGAGATGGCCGGTGGCATCCGCGGCGGTCGCAAGTTGAAGGCGGTGATCCCTGGTGGGTCGTCGGCTCCTGTCTTGCCTGGTGCGGTGATGATGGATTGCACCATGGATTACGACTCGATCTCCAAGGCGGGCTCCATGCTTGGTTCCGGTGCAGTCATCGTGATGGATGAAAGCACCTGCATGGTCAAGGCTCTCGAGAGATTGTCGTATTTCTATTTCGAAGAGTCCTGTGGGCAGTGCACACCGTGCCGTGAAGGTACAGGCTGGCTCTATCGGGTTGTTCATCGGATTGAAAATGGTCTGGGGCGTCCCGACGACCTCGATCTGTTGAACAGTGTCACCGCTAATATAATGGGGCGTACCATTTGCGCCTTGGGCGATGCGGCGTCCATGCCGGTTCAGAGTTTCGTCAAGCATTTTGGTGACGAATTCGCGTTCCATATCGAACACAAGAAGTGTCTCGTACCGCCTCAGGTGCAGTATGAAGGCAGCAAGATTTACGTAGCGTAGGCTCGACATGCTAGAAATCGAAATTGACGGAAAGCAGTTGCAGGTCTCTGACGGCAGCACGGTCATGGAGGCCGCGGCGACGGTTGGTGCCTATGTGCCCCATTTCTGCTATCACAAAAAGCTCTCGATCGCGGCGAACTGTCGTATGTGTCTCGTGCAGGTCGAGAAGGCGCCGAAGCCCCTGCCCGCGTGTGCGACGCCCGTCACCAACGGCATGAAGGTCTGGACTCATTCCGAGCAGGCAGTAAAGGCTCAGAAGGGTGTGATGGAGTTCCTGCTGATCAACCACCCGCTGGATTGTCCGGTTTGTGACCAGGGTGGTGAGTGTCAGTTGCAGGATCTTTCCGTTGGTTACGGTGGCGCCCAGTCCCGCTACGAAGAGGAAAAGCGGGTCGTTGGCAACAAGAATCTCGGCCCGTTGGTGTCGACCGACATGACCCGGTGCATCAACTGCACGCGTTGTGTCCGTTTCACCACCGAAATTGCAGGTCTCATGGAGCTTGGCCAGGCGTTTCGCGGTGAGCACGCCGAGATCATGCCTTTCGTCGAGAAGACGGTGGATTCGGAGCTTTCCGGAAACATCATCGACCTCTGTCCTGTTGGTGCTTTGACCTCAAAGCCTTTCCGCTTTGCGGCTCGTGCTTGGGAAATGTCCCGGCGCAAGTCGATCAGCCCGCATGATTCCCTTGGTAGCAATCTGATCGTCCAGGTCAAGCATGACGTGGTCAAGCGTGTGTTGCCGCTTGAGAATGAAGCCGTCAATGAATGCTGGCTGTCTGACAAAGATCGATTCTCTTACGAGGGCCTCAACGGCGAAGATCGCTTGAAGCGGCCGATGGTGAAGCAGGGCGGAGCCTGGATCGAAACCGACTGGCAGACGGCGATGGATTACGTCGTACGTGGTCTGAAGGGAATTCGTGCTGATCACGGTCCTGAGTCCATTGGTGCCCTTGGATCGCCCCACAGCACGCTCGAAGAACTCTTCCTGTTGCAGTCCGTGGTTCGTGGTCTCGGTTCTGGCAACGTCGATTTCAGGCTGCGTCAGTCCGATTTCTCTGCCGACGGCCGCATGAAGGGCGCGCCTTGGCTAGGGATGTCTGTCAGCGAGATTGCTGGGCTGGACCGTCTTCTGATTGTCGGTAGCTTCTTCCGTAAGGATCATCCGCTGGTCGCTCAGCGGGTACGCCAGGCTGTCAAAAAGGGCCTGAAGGTTAGCGCCATCAACCCGGCCTTTGATGACTGGCAGTTCGCGCTACAGAATCAGTTGTGTGTTTCGCCTTCCGAGATGAGTGCGGCTCTCGCCAAGGTTTTGAAGGCCCTTGTTGAGCAGGGGAGCGCGGCGCTGTCGCCCGAGTTCCAGGCTCTTGTTGATAGCGTTCAGGTCGACGAGCAGGCGCTGGCCATTGCGCGTAGTCTCGGCTCCGGTCGTCGTGTGGCTGTCTGGATGGGTAACTACGCGGTTCAGCACCAGGATGGTGTTGCCCTGCATGCGCTCGCATCCGAAATCGCCCGGTTGTCCGGTGGCAGGTTCGGTGTGCTGGGTGAGGCGGCCAACAGCGTGGGGGGGTATCTGGCGGGTGCGGTTCCCTTCGGTGCGGTGTCGGGCAAGAACGCATCCGAGATGTTGTCGACACCCTTGAAGGCGTATGTTCTCCTCGGGATCGAACCGGAGTTTGATCTGCGCGACGCTGTTGCAGCTCGCAAGGCCTTCGGCGCCGCGGAAATGGTTGTGATGCTCAGCGCGTTTAAACTCGAAGAGGCACTCGGATACGCCGACGTTATGTTGCCGGTGTCTCCGTTCACCGAAACCGGTGGAGCCTTCGTCAATTGCGAGGGGCGTACGCAGTCTTTCCATCCGGTGGTAAAGAATGCGGGCGATTCACGTCCTGCATGGAAAGTTTTGCGCGTGTTGGGCGAGGCGCTTGGGCTTGGCAACTTCGATTACGAGAGCGTGGATGCTGTTCGCGCGCAAATTCTCGGCGCCTCCGGCTCAGTCGATCCGTTCAGGCTTAGCAACGATATCGATATTGAGCCGCTGAATCCGGCAGGAGTGTCTCAGGGGCTGCAGCGAGTTGCAGATATTCCGATCCATTTCGCTGACCCGCTCGTTCGGCGCTCGGCGCCGCTCCAGGCGACGAAGGATTCTGAGGCTCCGTTCGCTCGCATCAGTCCGGCTACCCTGAAGACCCTCGGCCTCAATGCTGGTGACAAGGTCGTCGTACGCTCGGTTTCCGGATCCGCCACGGTTGTCGTGTCCGAGGATGAGGGCGTTGCCGCCGGGTGTGTGCGTCTGGCAGCGGCCCATTCCAGCACATGGGCTCTCGGTAGCCTTAATGGTGAAGTCAGCGTGGAGCGTATTTGATGGAATCCTACATTGAACCTGTCGCGCAGTTCTTCGGGGCGGCCTGGCCTTTGGTCTGGTCCCTTTTGAAGATCGTCGGGATCATCGCCCCCCTGTTCCTGTGTGTCGCTTACCTTACGCTTGCCGAGCGCAAGGTAATCGGTTACATGCAGGTTCGTATCGGACCGAACCGCGTTGGCCCCTATGGTTTGCTTCAGCCAATCGCTGACGGTGTCAAACTGCTGCTCAAGGAAATCATCATTCCTTCGGGCGCGAACAAGAGCCTATTCATCATCGGCCCCGTTCTGGCCCTCGGGCCTGCCCTGGCCGCATGGGCGGTGGTGCCTTTCTCGGAAGGCTGGGTGATTGGCAATGTTGACGCGGGTCTGCTGTTTCTGCTCGCCATCACGTCTATCGAGGTGTACGGCGTGATCATCGCCGCATGGGCATCCAACTCGAAGTATGCCTTCCTCGGTGGCATGCGGGCTGCGGCTCAAATGGTCTCGTACGAGATCGCCATGGGTTTCGCGCTGGTCTGTGTTCTGATGATTTCGTCCAGTCTCAACTTGACGGATATTGTCAATAATCAGAATAAGGGGCAGTTTGCGGACATGGGGCTGAGCGTCTTGAGCTGGAACTGGATTCCGCTCTTCCCGATGTTCATCGTTTATCTCATATCCGGTATCGCCGAAACCAACCGTGCCCCGTTCGACGTCGTCGAAGGTGAGTCCGAGATTGTGGCTGGGCACATGGTCGAGTACTCGGGTATGGCGTTTGCCCTGTTCTTCCTCGGCGAATACGCCAACATGATTCTTGTTTCGGCGCTCACCTCCATCCTCTTCCTGGGCGGCTGGCTTTCGCCGGTGGGTTTCCTCCCTGATGGTTTCATCTGGCTTGCGTTGAAGACTTCTTTCATCCTGTTCCTGTTCTTGTGGTTCCGGGCAACTTTCCCCCGCTTCCGTTACGACCACATCATGCGATTGGGCTGGAAGGTATTCATTCCCTTGACGTTGTTCTGGGTGGTGGTGGTTGCCGTCTGGGTGATGTCTCCGTTGTCGATCTGGAAGTGAGGGCTTTCAAATGGGGTCTATGAAAGATTACGTAGGAAGCCTTTTCCTCAAGGAGCTGGTCAAGGGCTTGGCCTTGACGGGGCGGCATTTCTTCGCACGCAAGATCACCGTTCAGTTTCCTGAAGAGAAAACGCCGCAAAGTCCGCGTTTCAGGGGTTTGCATGCGCTGCGCCGTTATCCGAACGGAGAGGAGCGGTGTATTGCCTGCAAACTTTGTGAAGCGATCTGCCCGGCGATGGCCATTACGATCGAATCGGAGCAGCGAGATGACGGGACGCGTCGTACGAGTCGGTACGACATCGACCTGACCAAGTGCATCTTCTGCGGTTTCTGTGAAGAGGCATGTCCGGTGGATGCGATCGTCGAGACGCGGATCTTTGAATACCACGGCGAGGTTCGCGGAGATCTTTACTACACGAAGCAGATGCTCCTGGCGGTTGGCGATCGAAATGAAGCTCAGATTGCCAAGGATCGCGAAGCTGATTCGAAGTATCGGTAAACTGCCTCAGGCAGGGTGAAGTACTTTTGCGAGATGCATTTATGGATTTCCAGGCTGTAGTTTTTTACTTTCTTGCGACGGTCGTTGTGTTGGCGTCGTTGAGAGTGATCACCGCGAAAAACCCGGTTCATGCCGCATTATTTCTCGTGCTGGCGTTCTTCTCGGCGGGTGGCATCTGGATGCTCCTCCATGCGGAGTTTCTGGCGATCGCTCTCGTGATGGTCTATGTCGGCGCTGTCATGGTCCTTTTCCTCTTCGTGGTGATGATGCTGGACATCAATCTGGAGAGGATCCGGCAGGGTTTCTGGAGTTACCTCCCGATCGGCGCTTTGATCGGTATCCTGATGCTGGCCGAGATGGTCGTGGTCCTGGGAAGCCGTTACTTTGGTCTTGAACATGTTCCGCAGCCTGCTGAATTTCCGGCGGGCTACAGCAACACCAAGGAACTCGGTCGTCTGCTTTACACGGATTACGTCTATCCGTTCGAGCTGGCTTCCATCGTACTGCTGGTTGCCATGATCGCTGCTGTGGCCCTGACGTTGCGCAAGCGGAAGAGCGTGAAGGCGCTGGATCCTGCGAAGCAGATTGCAGTTAAACGCGATGATCGGGTGCGCATCGTCTCGATGGACGCAGAAAAGAAATAAGGTCGGCAGGCGGCTTTAGAGAGGATTTCAGATGCTTTCCTTGTCTCATTACTTGATCCTTGGCGCGATTCTTTTTGCTATCAGCGTCGTCGGTATTTTCCTGAACAGGAAAAACTTGATCGTATTGCTGATGGCCATCGAATTGATGCTGCTTGCGGTCAACTTGAATTTCGTCGCGTTCTCCTACTATCTGGGTGATGCTGCGGGCCAAATCTTTGTATTTTTCATCTTGACTGTGGCGGCGGCAGAGTCCGCAATCGGTTTGGCTATTCTCGTGGCTCTGTTCCGTAATCTGCGGACGATCCACGTCGATGATCTGGACAGTCTCAAGGGATAAGGAAGCGTTTCGATGACGGAGATGCAAAAACTCTACCTGCTGGTTCCGCTGGCACCGCTGTTCGGTGCGATTGTGGCTGGCCTGTTCGGCAAGATCGTAGGTAGGCGCGGTGCGCATATCGTGACGATTCTCGGCGTGGCTACCGCCTTTGTGGGGTCCGTGTTTGTGTTCCAGGATGTCCAGGCGGGCAACACCTTCAACGGGACTCTCTACACTTGGGCCACCAGCGGCGGAATCACCTTCGAGGTCGGTTTCCTGATCGACTCGCTCACCGTGATGATGATGCTCGTGGTGACCTTCGTTTCGCTGATGGTGCACCTGTACACGATCGGCTACATGTCGGAAGACCCCGGTTATCAGCGCTTCTTTAGCTATATCTCGCTGTTCACGTTCTCGATGCTGATGTTGGTGATGTCCAACAACTTCCTCCAGCTGTTCTTTGGTTGGGAAGCGGTGGGTCTCGTCTCTTACCTGCTGATCGGCTTCTGGTACACGCGGCCGACTGCAATTTTTGCAAATATGAAGGCCTTCCTGGTCAATCGTGTCGGGGATTTCGGTTTTCTCCTCGGTATTGGCCTGATCGCTGCATTTGCGAATACGCTCAATTACGCGGAAGTGTTTGCCAAAGCGCCGGCCCTGGCTGCCATGACCGTTCCCGAAACGGGCTGGCCGTTGATTACCGCGATTTGTATCGGGCTGTTCATTGGTGCAATGGGTAAGTCCGCTCAGGTTCCCCTGCACGTCTGGCTACCTGACTCCATGGAGGGCCCGACCCCCATTTCCGCCCTGATCCATGCGGCGACGATGGTTACGGCGGGGATTTTCATGGTTGCGCGCATGTCTCCCTTGTTCGAACTATCTGAGGCGGCGCTCTCCTTTGTGCTGGTGATAGGTGCCACCACGGCGCTATTCATGGGTTTCCTCGGGATCGTACAGAACGACATCAAGCGCGTTGTTGCTTATTCGACCCTGTCTCAGCTTGGTTACATGACTGTTGCGTTGGGTGTCTCGGCCTATTCAGCTGCAGTGTTTCACCTGATGACCCACGCTTTCTTCAAGGCGCTGTTGTTCCTGGGTGCTGGTTCGGTGATCATCGGCATGCATCACGATCAGGACATGCGCAACATGGGTGGCCTTTGGAAGTACATGCCGATCACCTGGATCACTTCTTTGCTGGGTTCCCTCGCACTGATCGGTTTTCCCTTCCTCTCTGGCTTTTACTCCAAGGATTCGATCATCGAAGCCGTGCAGTTGTCGCACATTCCCGGGGCTGGTTACGCGTACTTCTGCGTGATCGCTGGCGTGTTCGTCACCGCGTTCTATTCTTTCCGGATGTATTTCCTCGTGTTCCACGGGGAGGAGCGTTTTGGCAAGGCTGTCGAGCATGCTGCTCACGGCGATCACAGTGCTGCTCATGGTGACGACGAGCACGGTCACGACGAGCATCACCATGGCCTGGCGCCGGGGCAGAAGCCTCATGAGTCTCCGTGGGTTGTCACAGTTCCTCTGGTTCTGCTTGCGATTCCCTCGGTACTGATTGGCTTCTTCACCATCGAACCGATGTTGTTTGGCGATTTCTTCAAGGGTGTCATTCACTTCTCCGATAGCCATCCTGTGATGGCCGAGCTGGGTCACGAGTTCCATGGCGCTGTCGGCATGGCAATCCATGGCATGACGACCTTGCCGTTCATCCTTGCGATGAGTGGCGTCGCGGTCGCCTGGCTGTTCTACATGAAGATGCCTGCGATCCCCGCTGCGATCATGAAGACCTTCAAGCCGATTCATACCCTGCTCGAGAACAAGTACTACTTTGACAAGTTCAACGAGATCTTCTTTGCGGGTGGTGCGCGTCTTCTCGGTCGTGGTCTGTGGAAGGTTGGTGATCAGACTCTGATCGACGGCATGGCTGTGAATGGATCTGCCAAGTTGGTTGGCGTTATCGCGCAGCTGACCCGGCTTTTCCAGAGCGGGCATATTTATCAATATGCCTTCTCGATGATTGTCGGTGTGTTTGTGTTGCTGACCTTCTGGTTCAATCGCGCCTGATTTTGCGTGCGTTATCGACAGACTTTTGTAGTTTAGGGATTTGAGCGCCGCTACAAGGTGCATAGAACGGAAAGTAGAAATGACGGATACTCCATTCCTCAGCCTAGCGATTTGGGTTCCAATTGTTGGTGGCCTTCTCGTGCTTGCCACCGGGTCGGATCGCAACGCATCGCTCGCCAGGTTCGTTGCGATTGCAGCGGCCCTGGCCGGGCTGGCGGTCAGCATCCCGCTCTACACGATGTTCGATGTGGCGACGAGCGCCATGCAGTTCACTGAAACTCACACCTGGATTCCCCGGTTCAACATCAACTACGCGCTGGGTGTCGATGGTATTTCGGTGCTCTTCGTTCTGTTGAACAGCTTCATCACGGTGATCGTTGTTGTTGCCGGTTGGGAAGTGATCCAGGAAAAGGTCGCTCAATACATGGCCGCTTTCCTGATCATGTCCGGCCTGATCAACGGGATCTTCAGCGCGCTCGACGGTGTTTTGTTTTACGTCTTTTTCGAGGCATCCCTGATCCCGTTGTTCATCATCATTGGCGTTTGGGGTGGGGCCAACCGTGTCTATGCGGCGATCAAGTTTTTCCTGTACACGCTGGCAGGTTCGTTGTTGATGCTGGTCGCCTTGCTTTATCTGTTCATGGAGTCGGGTGGCAGTTTCAGCATCTTGGAATGGCACAAGCTGAAACTCGGCATGTGGGATCAGACTTGGATCTTCTGGTTCTTCCTGGCCTCTTTCGCAGTTAAGGTTCCGATGTTCCCGGTGCACACGTGGTTGCCCGATGCGCACGTCGAAGCGCCGACCGGGGGGTCAATCGTTCTGGCGGCAATTGCGCTGAAGCTTGGTGCCTACGGTTTTCTACGCTTCTCGCTGCCAATCGCACCGGACGCCAGTCAAGCGCTTGCTCCCGTGATCATCACGCTGTCTCTGATCGCCGTCATTTACATCGGTTTTGTGGCACTCGTTCAGACCGACATGAAGAAACTGGTGGCCTATTCGTCGATCTCCCACATGGGTTTCGTGACTCTCGGGTTCTTCATCTTCAATCCGATCGGTATTGAGGGCGCTCTCGTCCAGATGATTTCCCACGGCTTCGTTTCTGGCGCGATGTTTGCGTCTATTGGCGTGCTGTACGATCGCATGCACTCCCGTCAGATTGCCGATTACGGCGGCGTTGTGAATGTGATGCCAAAGTTCGCTGCTTTCTTCATGCTGTTTGCGATGGCGAACTCCGGTCTGCCGGCAACCTCGGGTTTTGTGGGCGAGTTCATGGTGGTGCTTGGTGCCGTTAAGTACAACTTCTGGGTGGGCTTTGCTGCCGCGACGACGTTGATCGTGGGCGCCGCTTACACCCTGTGGATGTACAAGCGTGTCGTGTTCGGTGCAGTCACCAATCATCACGTGTCTGAGCTCACGGACATCAATGGGCGGGAGTTCGCATTCCTCTCCGTTCTTGCCATCTGTGTTTTGGCCATGGGGATCTACCCCTTCCCCGTCACCGAGGTCATGCATGCGTCTGTGACTGACCTGCTTAAGCACGTTGCCGTGAGCAAACTCTGATCTCAGGTAGCAGAGACGAAACCATCGGATTGTGATCTCAAGATGAACTTTGTTATTCCGGATTTCTATCCCGCCGCGGCGGAGCTCTTTGTGGTGGCGATGTCGTTCGTCGTTCTGATGACAGGCACGTTTCTACAGAACTCACGAAGCCTTTCGTATTACCTGACGCAATTCACTCTCCTGGGTGCAGCGGTCGTCACGGTGTACACCATGGACGGGCAGGTTACGCTCACATTCACCAACATGTACGTTGATGACTTGATGGGCGATTTCCTCAAGTTGATGGTCTATCTCTCAGTGGCGGTGGTACTGCTTTATTCCCGCAGCTACATCGGTGATCGCAGGATCGAGTCGACCGAGTACTACATGCTGGTGATCTACGCCACGCTTGGCATGATGGTGATGATTGCTGCCAATCATTTCCTGACTTTGTATCTGGGCCTGGAACTGCTGTCCCTGTCGCTTTATGCGCTTGTTGCGACGCAGCGTGACTCTGCTCGCGCCACCGAGGCTGCGATGAAGTATTTCGTTCTCGGCGCGCTGGCCTCGGGTTTGCTTCTCTACGGCATGTCGATGCTCTACGGTGCAACGGGCAGTCTCGAGTTGTCTCGCATCGCGCAGGCGATTTATCACCAGGGCGGCGACAAGACGGTTCTGATGTTTGGCCTGGTGTTTGTTGTTGCGGGTCTCGCTTTCAAGCTCGGTGTGGTTCCCTTCCATATGTGGATCCCCGACGTGTATCAAGGCGCACCGACCTCTGTCACGCTGCTGATCGCTTCGGCTCCCAAGCTGGCTGCATTTGGTATGGCCATGCGCCTGCTGGTGAATGGGCTGTTCGAGCTCGCTGATCAGTGGCAGTCGATGCTGATGTTCCTGGCGGTTTTGTCGATTGCGTTGGGTAACATTGCTGCAATCGCTCAGCCCAACCTCAAGCGGATGCTCGGTTACTCCGGTATTTCGCATATGGGTTTCATGCTGCTTGGCCTTGTTTCCGGTGTTGTTGAGGGCGACAGGCACTTCGCGCTGAACGCCTACAGCTCGGCGATGTTCTATGTGTTCTCGTATGTGCTGATGACGCTCGCGGCTTTCGGTGTGCTGCTTGTGCTCTCCCGCGCGGGCTTTGATGCCGAGACGCTGGAAGACCTCAAGGGGCTCAACAAGCGTAGTTCGTGGTTTGCCGGCATGATGGCGATCGTGATGTTCTCGATGGCGGGTATTCCGTTCTTCATCGGTTTTTACGCGAAGTTCTCGGTGCTGCTTGCGGTTGTCGCTTCGGGTTACAAGTGGCTCGCGGTTTTTGCCGTGATGATGTCTCTGATCGGTGCCTTCTATTACCTGCGCGTGGTCAAGGTGATGTTCTTTGATGAGCCGCAAGACTCTTCACCCATCGCGACGCCGGCTACCATGCGTGTGGCACTTTCACTCAACGCTCTCGCCATCGCAGCGCTTGGTCTTCTGCCCGGCTGGGTGATGTGGATCTGCGATCAGTCGATGCTGCAATCGTTCTAATAGAAACGATGTCTGGTTCGCTCACGAACCAGCTAATTGAACGGTAGGAACCTGGCGGTCGGTAGAAATACCGACCGCTGTTTTTTTGCAGTGTGCCGGCGGTGGCTCGCCGAGCCTTCGCGTGTCCCGCAGTTTCATGGCGTTACATGAGACGCAGGGCGGTTTGATGTTTCTGTCTGCCGAGCGGGGCCGTGTCGTCACACGTACGCCCTGGGTGCGTGCGCGGCTTGGTTGTTGGCAGGTGCTCTGTCGCGATGTGAGGCGTGTTGCATCGAAGCGCGGTTTCCGAGTCAGATTCAGCCGACCTCAGTGTTGCGAAAGCCCTGATCTGCGCATCAGTGCCGGTTGCTAGTCGAGGAGCGCTGCTTGATACGAGTCAATGCCCGGCAGGGGGGCGAGAGAATAGTATCCGGTTCGTGTAGGCGCTCTGGCGTCAATCCCCAACCCAACTTCTATTAGAGTTCATCATGCAAATAAAGACCCTGCTGCCGCTTCTTCTAGTCGGTCTGCTTGCTGCCTGCGGCAAGTCGGAACCCCCGAAGTCCGAGGCTCCCCCTCCCGCAGCTGCGCCTGCGGCCTCCGCGCCTGCTCCTGTTGCTGATGCGGCTGCAGATGGCGGAAAGGGTGCCGAGCTGTTCAAGAAAACTTGCGCCATGTGCCACCAGACGGGTGTCGCTGGTGCGCCGAAGCTCGGTGACAAGGCCGATTGGGGGCCGCGTATCGCGCAGGGGCAGGACACGCTCTACAAGCACGCCATCGAGGGCTTCAACGGTGCCAAGGGGGCCATGCCTGCGAAGGGTGGCAACCCCTCGCTCAGCGACGATGAGATGAAGGTCATTGTTGACTTCATGGTCGCGAAGTCGCAGTAAAGAGGGGCGCCTTGCCGCGTTGCACGGCCAGACCGTTCTGCTACTCGGAGGGATACCCTGGCCAAAAAAAACCGACCTCTGCGGGTCGGTTTTTCGTTTTATGGCGGTGGCTTTTATCAGGGTCTGGCCGGATGCCAGGCTTTATTCGGTTTTTCCGGACGCCATCTGTGGGGCCCACCGAACGCTAGCTCAAGCCGGCTGCTCGAGGGGCGGGCCGGCCTGATCGAGGGGCGGCGCAGGGTCAATGCTGGTGCGAGCTGGTATTGAGGCTCTTGATGATGTCCCGCGTCACCTCTGCGAACGTGAGCACCTTGCCGCCCTGGGCTTTGGCGAAGGCATCAGCGGCCTCGCGGGTGGCGAAGGCGGGGAGGTTCGGGTCATTCATCGGGCCGCGTGCGGTCGAGCCGTGAACAAAGAAGGCCTTGCGGGCGTCCGCCCAGGCCTTGGTGCCGTAATCGGCCACATAGATGGCGCCGATGTCGGTTGCTTTGTGCTGCTTGTCGAAGAGCGCCATGTTATTCAGAAATCGGAACATGTCCACCGGCGAGTCGAAGCTGCTGGCGCTCTGGTCGTTGAAGATGATCTGACCTGTCCACTGGGGGGTACGGTAGGGATACATGCCGCACACGGGGCAGCGCGTGGACCGCTGGACATACTGCGGTGACAGATCGGCGGCCTCGGCGTGGGGCTGGGCGATCAGGAGGCTGCCGGCCAGGAGTGGGGCGGCAAGAAGGGACGACAGCAGCGTGGTTCTCATGCTCAGGCTCCGATAGCGGGTTTTTCCAGAAGCGGGTTGTCGAGAATGGTGGTGATGACGCGCTGCAGATTGTCCCAAGCGCTTGCGTCGGTGCGAGTGAGCGGATCGGCGAGAAGCTTGCCGTCGGCGGTGTGGAGGTGATTCGGCCGGGTGGCGAGCTCAGGGTGAAGTGGGGCCGTGTCGATGCGAAACTCCGCTTCACCCCAGGCCCAGGCGATGGTGTAGGCGTCGGGCGCTGCGATGCGGGCTTCCAGGGTCACGCCATTGGCAAAGTGGGCGATCAGGGCGTCGTATTTGACGTCTACGGGCGTTTCCAGGTGTTCGCCGAAGTGTTCTTCGATCAGGGCGGCGAGGTCGAGATGCAGGCTCATCGGGTGCGGCTCTCCTTGACGCAGGTGGCCAGCTCGCTGCGAACCTGGCCGTGAAGGTCGGCGAGGATTCCTAGCGAAAGGTAGTGTTCGTAGCTTGGGTGTTCGGGGAGCTCGCCCGAGGTGATGCGCTTGAGCACATCGGCAGCATCACTGGCACCGAGCTGGACCAGTAGCTTGTCGCGGGCGCTGCGCAGGTCGTACATCAGGCGGGCGAGATGCTCGATCTCGATGGCGTCGTCAGGGGAGATGTCGCTGTAGAACGGGTCCATGCTCACATTCTCTGGTCGTGCAGGGCACCGCCGTCGAGGCGGGCCATGTCGGTGGTGATTTCGGCAAAGGGATGCACCTTGCCGCCTTCCTTGTCGGCGAAGGCCTGGGCGCCTTCGCGGGTGGCGAAGGAGGGAATGGTCGGGCCCATGGCGCCGCGTTTCTTGGAGCCCACTACATAGAAGGCTTTTTTGGCGTCGATCCAGGCGCCTTTGGGCTGGTTCCAGTCGGTCTGGTCCATGGCCTGCACATAGGCGGCGGCGACCTTGCGGGCTTGCTCGGGTTTGAGGAGCAGCGAGAACATCTCCATGGTGTCGCAGAAGAAGTCGGGTGCCGGGGTGCCGTCGTAGTGGATCTGCGCCTTGGGGCCGGGGTAGTCGGCCAGCAGCATGCCGTCGAGGGCGCAGTAGGTGTCCTTCGCGATCTCGGTGGGGGCCACGGGTGCGTCGGCGCTCTTGCTGCAGGCGGTGAGCAGGCTTGCGGCGACGAGCAGGGCGGCGGTATGCCGGGCCAGATTGTGGATGGGGTGCGGGAATCTCATCGTTCGAATCTCCAGATGGCGATGGCCAGCGGGCCGACGATCCAGGCCAGCATGACGCCGCCGAGGATGGTCGGGCTGCTCAGGGCTTCGGGGAAAACGGTGGCGAGGCCGTAGAGGGTGCGCACCTCGTCCAGCGTGAAGACGTTGAGCACACGGAAGACGTCGGCCGGGTTGAGCAGTAGCAGGTAGGGGAACACCGCGCCGCCGTAGTCGCCGGCGGTGACGACCAGCATGCCGAGGATGAGCAGGTCGAAGACCAGCACGAAGAAGAACCAGGTGCCGATGGCGAGGCCGGAGGCGCGGGTGCGGTCGGAAGCGAAGACTGACAGCATCACGGCGAGGCTCAGGAAGGCGAGCCCGAGGAGGATCGCCGAGAACATGAAGCCGGCGTAGTGGAAGAGGGCGGTGAGGTTGAGCTGGGGCGACAGGATCAGGCCGACGGCGCCGAAGCCGGCGATGGTCGAGAAGGCGAGCGCCGCGGCGAGCCCGGTGTATTTACCGAGGATGAGCTCGCGGCGGGTGATCGGCAGCGTGAGGAGCAGGTCGAGGGAGCCGCGCTCCCGCTCGCCGACCACGGCGTCGAAGCCAAGGATCAGGGCGATCAGCGGGATCAGGTAGATCACCAGGCTGACCAGCGAGGCGATGGTGACCTCGATGCTACGAAAGCCCACGGCACCCTGCTGAGCCGCGCCGAAGTAGGCGATCACCAGCGCGAAGGCGGTGAACACCAGCGCAACGGCGAGCACCCAGCGGTTGCGGATGCGGTCCCAGAACTCCTTGCCGGCGACGATGGCGATTTGTCTGAAGTCGATGGAGAGCATGTTTGTCTTGGGGAATAGGGAGTGGGAGGTGGGTATTGGGGGTGGGTTTCCGACTTCCCATTCCCCGCTACCCATTACCCATCATCCATTGCGGTATCCGAAGAACACGTCCTCGAGGGACGGTTCGCGTACGCGCAGGTCGCGCATGGTGTCGCCGAGGGTGGCGAGCCGTGCCAGGGCGGGCATCTTGGCTTCGCGGGGGAGGCGGATGTGCAGCACGCTGCCGGCCTCCTCGATGCTTTCGATGGCGATGCCTTCGAGCACGCGGCCGACCTGTTCGGCGAGGCCGGCGCCGCCGGCGATCTCGAGGGTCAGCGGCAGATTCATTGCCTCACGGAGCGCCTGCACGGTGCCGGTGGCGCGGATCAGGCCGCCCTCCATGACGGCGAGGCGGTCGACCCGCTCCTGGATCTCGGCGAGGATGTGGGAGGTGAGCACCATCGTCACGCCCTCGCCCTTGAGTTCGCGCAGGATGCGGTAGAAGTCGCGGATGGCGCCCGGGTCGAGGCCGGTGGTGGGCTCGTCGAGGAACAGCAGCCGCGGCGTGCCGAGCAGGGCCTGCGCAAAGCCGAGACGCTGGCGCATGCCTTTGGAGTACTCCCGCACGCGGCGACCGGCGGCGTGGGAGAGACCCACCTTGTCGAGCAGGCCGGCACATTCGCGACGCGGCACAGCTTTCAGGTCGGCGAAGAAGTAGAGCGTCTCGAGACCCGTGAGGTTGTCGTAGAGCACCACGTTTTCGGGTAGATAGCCGATCTTGCGCCGGGTTTCCCTGAAGCGCGGGCCATTTACCGGTTCGCCGTCGAGGCGGATCTCGCCGGAGGTGATGGGGATCAGGCCGAGCATCATCTTGAACAGCGTGCTCTTGCCGGCGCCGTTGTGGCCGATCAGGCCGAAGAGTTCGCCGGGGGCGATCGACAGGTCGACACCTCTGACGGCCTGAACGGTGCCGAAATCCTTGGTCACCCCGCGGGCTTCAACGATAGTGCTTGCCAAGCCAGTTTCTCCAGTCGGAATGGTCGGGGCGCATGCGTGGGTTCTTGTCCACGATGCTGGGGGCGCGCAGCAGCGGAAACTGCTGGGCGATGAGGCGCAGGGTTTGAATGGCCGGGCTGGCGATCAGCAGCTTGACCATCGGGTGGCGCCACGAGAGGCGGTCGACCATGTCGTTGGCCTCGTAGGGCACGTCGCCCAGGCCGTCGCCGTTGCGGTCCCAGCCCACGTAGTTGCTCCAGTGGTTGCCTTCCTTGACGCCCCAGGGCTCGTCGCGGGAGGCCACGTACTTGATCTGCTCCCGGTTCGAGATGAAGTCGTTGCGTTCGACGACGTTGCGCGTCGATCCCGCCCACAAATGCACGCCGACCTGGTTATCGACCACCAGGTTGCCGCGCAGGGTGTTGTATTCGGCGTCGTAGATGAAGAAGCCGCGGGCGTTGCCGGCCACCACGTTGTTCTCGACCACCGCGTCCTGGATGGTGCGCAGCATGATGCCGTGGTCGGAGTTGCCCCAGGCGCGGTTGTTGCGCACCACCTGGTCGCGCACCTCCATCAGGGCCAGGCCGCCCCGGTTGAGGAAGGTGTCGTTGTCCTCCCACAGGTTGTGGTAGGAGTTCATGTAGTGGGTGCCGTA
>OCVT010000053.1_pt1 | contig 33432 bp, 31 predicted proteins | sample 1539111 | NCBI WGS metagenome assembly OCVT01 (sample SAMEA3991482, study PRJEB22521) | metagenome | biome: anthropogenic terrestrial biome; feature: sewage plant; material: raw primary sludge | place: Sweden | collected 2012-09-26 | reverse complement strand
TCCAAATCTTGCCGTCCATGCGAATACATGTACCGATCTTAATTTCTTGTGAATTTATCATTATCGTTTATTTGTAATGTTTATAATTATCTAAAAACCTTTAACGCAGTGTTTATAACTGAATTTCGGCTGCAAAGTTACTATATTTTTATAAAAAAACATCAAATTACAACTTAAAAATCTCTTAATTCTTTGGTATTTCGAAAATTATGAGTAATTTTGCAACCCAAAAGGTTAATGTTGAGTTTTGCGAAGGTACAGAAATGATGCTTTGTGGCGTTTCAACTTATAATTAAGAAGTGGAGGAATTGCATGTGCGGATAGCTCCGACATCATTTACAAGCAATAAAATAACAAAATAAATAAGTAAAAAAATGAAAAGAACATTTCAGCCTCACAACCGCCGTCGTGTAAACAAGCACGGTTTCCGCGAGAGAATGGCAACAAAGAATGGTCGTCGTGTATTGTCATCTCGTCGTGCTCGTGGTCGTAAGAAATTAACTGTATCTCACGAGAACCACGGTAAATAATCCGTTGTTGGTCGTAGGTCACGATAAAAAGCAGCAAGAAAGTAATTTCCTTGCTGCTTTTTGTGTTATTAAGTTTTTGTTGCCTTGTTTGAATTATTATATCTTTAACTATAGTTGGAGGTAAGTTGTGTCTCGGAATAAATAGTAAAAACTTCGTTATTTATTTTGTTCTTCTCTCAACTTGCACTATCTTTGCATTTAAATAATGTATATAAATGGAGTCATCAGAATTCGTCAAGAAGTTTAAAAGCTGGTATCTGTGGAAGAATCTTATAGCCATGGCTACTGTTGTTATAGCGCTTTGCCTTGGTGTAAAGTTTGGACTTGATGTATATACACATCACGGGCAGTCTATTCCTATTCCTAATATTAAGCATAAATTATTTAATGACGCTGAACGTATTCTTGATGATGCAGGACTAAAAATCGTCGTTAGTGATACGGGATATGTGAAGAATCTTCCTCCTGATTGTATCCTTGAGCAGTCTCCAGGACCAGGTGAAAGGGTTAAGGAGGGACATGTAATATATGTAACTGTCAACTCTCCTCATTCTCCTACTATTACATTGCCTGATATTATTGATAACAGTTCACTTAGAGAAGCTATGGCTAAGTTGACCGCAATGGGATTTAAACTTGGTATGCCTGAATATATATCTGGTGAAAAAGACTGGGTATATGGTATTCTTGTTCGAGGACATCATGTGATGGCTGGTGATAGAATTTCTGTTGAGGATAAACTTATAATTCAGGTTGGTAACGGAAAGAGAGATGTTTCTGATTCTGTGGATTATGTTGACCCGACTAGTCCTGATATTGAGGAAAATAATGGAGATGCTGACGGGTTTGAAGTCGTATCTGGTTCAGAAGCTACAGAACCTGAACATTCAGAATCAAACAAAACAACACCATAAAGAAAAATAAATGATTGAAGATATAAACGAAATTGAAGAATTTGAAACAGACGATCAACAGCTCTATGAACATTGGAAGATAGAGGTTGATCCTGGACAGGCTCAGGTGCGTATTGATAAGTTTCTTTCTGAGAAAAATCCTTATCAGAGTCGTAATAGAATTCAACAGGCTGCCGAATCTGGATTTATCCGTGTTAACGGAATCTCGGTGAGAAGCAACTATAAAGTGCGTCCTAATGACGTGATAACCCTTATGCTCGACCGTCCTAAGCATGATACTAGTATCGTTGCTGAGGATATTCCGCTTGATATCGCCTATGAAGATGATGATGTTATAGTAGTTAATAAAAAAGCTGGTATGGTGGTTCATCCTGGAGCCGGAAACTTTACGGGTACTCTGATAAATGCGATAGCATGGTATTTGAAGGACTTGGAAGGATTCGATGCTAATGATCCTGAGGTTGGACTTGTTCACCGAATAGATAAGGATACAAGCGGACTTATTTTAGTTGCTAAAACGGCATGTGCGAAGACAGAATTAGGAAAACAGTTTTTCAACAAGACCACACATCGTAGTTACAATGCGCTAGTATGGGGAAATGTTGTCGAAGACGAGGGTAGGATAGAAGGGAATGTTGCCCGTGATCCTAAAAACAGATTGCGCATGAAGGTGTTTGCCGCGGACAGTGGACTTGGTAAGACAGCTGTAACTCATTACAAAGTTCTTGAACGTTTTGGATATACCACACTTGTCGAATGTATACTTGAGACTGGACGTACACATCAGATACGTGCACACATGAAGAGTATCGGTCATCCTTTGTTTGCTGATGAGATGTATGGAGGAAACGAGATACTTCGTGGGCAGCGTAGTAGTACTTATAAGGCATTCATTCAGAATTGCTTTAAGATTTGTCCTCGTCAAGCTCTGCATGCTAAGACATTGGGCTTTGTGCATCCTACAACAGGAAAGCAGATGGACTTTGATTCTCAATGGCCAGCTGATTTCAGCAGTCTTATTGATAAATGGAGGGGGTACATAAAAGGTACTACACAAGATACTTTTGCAGAATAAAATATATATAATAAAAATGGAAAATTTAAAGAGAAACATAGCCATAGTATGTGGTGGTGATTCATCAGAGCATGACGTATCTCTGCGATCTGCTCAGGGACTATACTCTTTCTTTAACAAGGAACGTTACAATCTTTATATTGTTGACGTGAAGGGTACCGATTGGCATGTAAACTTTGATAACGGTGATACCGCTGAAATAGACAAGAATGATTTCTCGTTTGTTATGTCTGGTAAATCTGTTTATTTTGATTATGCTTATATCACTATTCACGGACAGCCTGGAGAGAATGGAGTAATGCAAGGTTATTTCGATCTTATACATTTGCCTTATTCTACAAGTGGAGTTCTTGTTGAGGCTATGACTTTTGATAAGTTTGTACTTAACAACTATCTTCGTGGTTTTGGTGTAAAGGTAGCAAACAGTCTTTTGTTGCGTCGTGGCGAACAGTATGACGAAACTGAAATTGAAAAGAAGATAGGTATGCCTTGTTTCGTAAAACCTGCTGCTGATGGCAGTAGCTTTGGTGTTTCAAAAGTAAAGAATGCCGATCAGCTTGCTCCTGCTCTTCGTGTTGCCTTTATGGAGAGTAATGAGGTGATGATAGAAGGGTTCTTGGATGGAACAGAAATATCTCAGGGTGTATACAAGACAAAGACTAAGTCTGTTGTTTTACCTGCAACAGAAGTTGTTACAAGCAATGAATTCTTTGATTACGATGCTAAGTATAACGGTCAGGTTCAGGAAATTACTCCAGCGCGTCTTAATCCTGAGACTGCTGCTAAGGTAGCTCTAGAGACAAGCCGTATCTATGACATTCTTCATGCAAACGGTATCATCCGTATTGATTATATAATATCTAAGGATAAGGACGGAAACGATGTTGTGAATATGCTTGAAATCAATACTACTCCTGGTATGACAGTGACAAGTTTTATTCCTCAGCAGGTTCGTGCGGCAGGTCTTGACATAAAGGACGTGCTTAGCGATATAGTTGAAAATCAATTCTGAAAATATGATTATACCAAAAGAGTTCGATGATATACGCCCTTGGGAGGAAGATGATCTCCCCGAGGCGTATAACAGATTGCTTTCAAATGAACAGTTTAAAAGCGTTTTAGCTTATTTGTATCCAGATGTTCCATTTGATGCTGTTGCCAAGAAAATGCGCAGTTGCAGAAATGGTCATGAGTTTCAATTGGCTTTCAGTTACGATTTTATTGGAAATATTCTCAAGAAGGTAAGTACCGGATGTGAGATGAATTCTGAAAAGATTGATAACACAAAGCGCTATACTTTTGTAAGCAATCATCGTGACATCGTTCTCGACTCGGGTATCTTGGATAAGTTGCTTGTTGACGCTAAGTTTACTACAACATGTGAAATTGCTATTGGTGATAATCTTCTTTCGCTTCCTTGGATAAAGGATGTGGTGAGGGTTAACAAGAGCTTTATTGTTGAACGTGGATTGCCTATGCGTCAGATGCTGATGTCTAGCAAGCGTTTGTCTGAATATATGCATTTCGCCGTTAGTGAAAAGCACGAGAATATATGGATTGCGCAGCGTGAGGGCAGGGCAAAGGATAGCAATGACCATACTCAGGAAGCTCTTCTTAAAATGATGACTATGGGAGGAACTGGCAGTATTGTAGATCGTCTTAAGAGTTTACATATTGTTCCTCTTTCTATATCTTATGAATATGATTCTTGCGATTTTCTTAAGGCACGTGAGTTTCAACTGAAACGTGACGTTGAAGGTTGGAAGAAAGAACCTCAGGATGATATCGTGAGTATGCAGACTGGCCTCATTGGGCATAAGGGACATGTGCATTATCAATGTGCTGAGTGCATAGATGATTTCCTTGATACGATAGGGGCAGATGTTCCAAAGACAGATTTTTACAGAATGGTTGCTGAACATATTGATAAAGGTATTTTCAATGGTTATATGCTTTATCCAGGTAACTATGTAGCTCTGGATCTTCTTAATGGTTCTTCAGAATTTGCTGGTAAGTTCTATACTCCGGAACAGAAGGCTAAGTTTGAAACTTATATATCAGGTCAGCTAGCAAAGATTGAACTTCCGAATAAGGATGAAGACTTCCTGCGTGAACGTATGCTTACAATGTATGCTAATCCATTGAGAAATTATTTATCCGTAAGATGAAAAGAAACTTTATTATAATAGGCGTTTTAGTTATGTTTACTCTTTTGGGATGTAAAGACGATAACTATGATAGCGGAGATGGAAAGTATTCATATATCAAGGCTGATTTTGTAGAGGCTCATACTGTTTCTGCAAAAGAGATAAACTATGTGATAACAGATGACGGTGATTCTTTGGCTCTAAGTCCGCATGTTTCTGCTGACTGGGCTGTGAAGTCTGACTCTGACTATCGTGCGCTGCTTTATTATTATAATAATGTTGACAATAATACAACAACGGCATACAGCATTTCGCGTGTGCCTGTTGTTGCATATCATCCTCAAAGTGATTTTAAGGAAATACATACCGACCCTGTTAACTTTGAAAGTGCATGGCTAAGCACCAACCGTAAATACCTTAATATTGGCTTTTATGTCAAGACAGGGCAACAAGATGGCTCTACTAATTCTCAGGTAATCTCAATGATTAATGATGGAGTAGTAGTAAGGTCTGACGGCACTAATGAGTTGTGCCTTCGTATGTATCATGACCAAAATGGAGTACCTGAGTATTATTCCACTAAAGGCTATATAAGTATTCCTATTGCCACATTACCAAAAGGCTATATTATACATCTTTCCATTAACACATATAATGGAATAATCACAAAGGACTTTACGATTTAGAATTTAGTGATATAGTCAAATGAAGTGACTGCTATTTAGCTAGTAACTATGTTTTGTTAATTAAATTCTGGCGCAAGATGGACAGAGTGTTATGGTTTAGTAAGACAAGCTCTTTTCTTTGTTCTATAATCAAACTATAAAAAATAAAAAAAGTTTGTAAAAAACGGAAAGTCCACCACCTTTTCACTTAATTACCTATATCACAGGCAGTTAAGCGGTGGTGGTAAAATCAATGTCCACCACTGTCCTCCACTCTTTGGTATCCCGATTAAGTTCACTATTAATTTGTTAATGACTAGTATTGGTTAATTATGGGTTCTTCGTCAATTTAAGGGGGTGATATCCTCTATAAACCTAACACGGCTAAAGACTATGTTTGATAAAACTCAATCAGTGTAAAATATATGTATGGTGTAATTAGCATAATTGCGAAAAAAACGCCAAAAACAGGTATGTTCGAGAGTTTAATGTCACTTTTAGACCGATAATGTCACTTAATGTCACTCGCTCATCCCTTATAAACAAAGGGTTTGTGACAAAGTGACATTAGTGACATTGAAAAAACTTTTTCTGGTAGCGTGTCTTTAGCCATATTAGGTTCTGTTATTAAATAAGTTGTCTAATCTTACCAGATTGGTTGTCTGACTTTAGCCGAAATAGATTTATCACTCCCCTAAATTGACGAAGAATCTGATTATGTGTTCACATGATTAAGATAGACCTATAAACTAAAATTTGGATTCACGAAATAAGGCAGAGTGATTAGGGCCTAATCACTCTGCAGTTTACGAAGAAGGAGGGAGTGATTGGACCCTAATCACTATTCGATGGAATAACAAACACAATACCAAAGCTTACTCAAGCAATTTTTTATGTTGAGCTGCGTGAACGATGTACTCACTCTAAACTATTGATTGATAATACATGCCAGCTTTTTTCCTTGAAAGATCAGTTACAGCAAACTGCGTATTATCTCTGGCAGATTATGACAAAAGTCATGCGCGCAAAGACTTGAAAATTCATTTCTACGATCTAACGTTTGCATTATATCGACATAAAGTTTCCAATCCTACGATCAAAAGTTTTTATTCCTTCGATTAAACGTTTCCGTTTCTATATGGAAAACATTCTGTTTAAAAAAACGGGATTGATTTTTGACAATACAAAATCACCTCGAAATACGCTCTATTTTGCGTTACATCGTTATAACACCCATTAATGACGTAGCTAGTACGTAGCTTACCGTAGCTATTTTTTTGCTTTTATTTTCAATAATGCTCGTAAATAAGGGGCTTTCAAGCATAAGCGTAGCTGCGTAGCTATTTATTTAAAAACGATTAGAGTTCCTGATTATTTGTTTGAAGATTTTAGAAGTATATTTAATGTTAATGTATTTCCTCATAACATTGATGTTCTGCCTGATGGAAAAATAAATTCAAACTCTGCTATTATAATAAATGGAACACCAGAATCAGAGAAAATGATTGGTAATTTTGAGAAAACATCAAACTAACTTTGCCAAGTGTACGCCTAAGCTATTAAAAATATTGTCTTTTATGGCATTAAAAATAGAAAAGAAATAAGTATATCATGTTGAGTTTTCTTGTCTTTGCAAGTCCCTAACCAACATGATATTCTTTTATGGAACAAAAAAAGCGAGATTAAATAATCTCGCTTAATATATTTAGGTCTTCATCTGTTGTTGCCCATGAAGTTACAAAACGACATACGAAGTTTTGGGCGTCATAAGGTTCCCAATGAGTGAACATAACTTGTTGTTCAAGTTCTTTCATCTTGTCATTCGGAATAATAACAAACTGCTGATTAGTAGGTGAGTCAAGAAAGAACTTATAGCCCTTTGCTGCAAACATCTGCTTCATCTTTTCTGCCATTTCTATTGCATGTTTTGAAATCTCAAGATAAAGGTTGTCTGTAAATAATGCATCAAACTGTATGCCGATAAGTCTGCCTTTTGCCATTAATGCTCCATGCTGCTTTATCGTAGTGAAGAAATGTTTTGGTGCTCCATTTGGGAAAACCACAGCTTCTCCACATAATGCTCCAACCTTTGTGCCACCAATATAGAAAACATCACAATGAGAGGCAATGAATTTGAGGTCAACATCACTTTTAAGTGACATTATTCCATAGCCCATTCTTGCTCCATCAATAAACAAATGGAGATCGTTCTCTTTGCAGACATTGTATATGTTGTTAATCTCTTCTGCAGAATATATAGTTCCGTATTCTGTAGGATAAGTAATATATACCATTCCTGGCTGAGCAAGGTGGTCTGTGCTCTCATCATTCACAAACCAGTTCATGTAATCGCTCAATTCCTTTGCGCTTATCTTGCCATCGTGGGCAGGAAGGTCAATTACCTTATGACCTGTAAATTCAACGGCTCCAGCCTCATGAATGTTGATATGTCCAGTCTTTGCGGAAATCACAGCCTCGTAGCTTTGCAGCATACCATCAATTACTGTCATATTAGTCTGTGTTCCTCCACTAAGGAAATATATATCGGCTTCTGGTGCATTGCATACTTTGCGAATCTTGTCTTTAGCAGAATCGCTCCATTCATCGAATCCGTATGTAAGGCTTTGTTTTGAGTTGGTCTCTAGCAAGTGCTGCAATACATTTGGGTGAGCACCGTTATTATAGTCACATTCAAAAGATATCATATAATGATTTTTTTTATTATAAACTCTCAAGCATACGCTTTATCACAACCTCCGCACTAATCTCGCGATTGGCAGCTTCTGGTATTACTAAACTATGGTCGCTTTCTATCACGTCGTCAGTAACGATAAGTCCTCGTCTTACTGGTAGACAGTGCATGAAATAGCCGTTGTTAGTCCAGCTCATGTGTTCTGTGTCTACTGTCCAAGAAGGATCTTTGTTGATAATCTTTCCATAATCAGCAATATTGCTTACACCAGGACAACTCCAGTTTTTAGCATATATGAAATCGGCATTCTCAAAAGCCTTTTTCTGATTGTATTCAATCTTGGCATTTCCAGCAAACTTTGGATCAAGTTCGTATCCCTCAGGATGAGTGATTACAAAATCCACGTCAGCAGCATTCATCCACTGTGCAAAACTGTTAGGGACTGCCTGTGGAAGACTCTTGCAATGAGGAGCCCAAGAAAGAACAACTTTTGGACGAGCCGTTTGCTTATATTCCTCAATGGTGAAGAGGTCGGCAAAAGCCTGCAAAGGATGAACAGTAGCAGTTTCCATTGCGAATACAGGACGTCCGCTATATTTTACGAATTGATTTACAATTGTTTCAGCGTAATCAAAATCTCTGTCGCTGAGACCTGCAAACGAACGGATGCCAATGATGTCGCAATAGCTTCCCATTACAGGAATGGCTTCGAGAAGATGTTCGCTCTTGTCTCCGTCCATAATCACTCCACGTTCAGTTTCCAGTTTCCATGCACCTGCATTGACATCTAGCACAATTACGTTCATGCCAAGATTCATTGCAGCCTTCTGTGTTGACAGACGTGTGCGCAATGAATTATTAAAGAATATCATCAGCAAGGTTTTGTTCTTGCCAATTTCCTGATAACCGAAACGGTTGTTCTTTATTTCCTTTGCCTCAGCCAAAGCATCTTTAATATTTCCGAGGTCTTCTACATTAAAAAAAGTCTTCATATTCTATTGATTTTATGATCTTATCTGTCCGTGTCCCTCAATAAGCCATTTGTAGGTTGTTATTTCTTCAAGTGCCATTGGTCCACGTGCCCCCAATTTCTGAGTGCTTATACCTATTTCGGCCCCAAGTCCAAACTGCGAACCGTCGGTGAAGCTTGTTGGAGCATTTACGTAAACGCAAGCAGCATCAACCAATGTCTGGAATTTGTGCTGTGCCTCAATGTCTTCTGAGATAATGCTTTCACTGTGTCCACTGCCGTATTTGTCAATATGTTGAATGGCCTCGTCAAGAGAGTCTACTGTCTTAATACCCATTTGCATGCTTAGCCATTCAGTATCCCAGATGTCTTGAGTGACTTCTTTCAAAAGATGGTCAGGATAGTGGCCGTTTAAAGCATTGAAAGCTTTTTCGTCAGCATGGATAATCACTTTGCTTTCAGCAAGTTTACTGCAGATTTCAGATAAGTCATTCAATCTGCTGCTGTTAATGATAAGAGTATCTAAAGCATTGCAGACACTGCACCTGCGACATTTGGCATTATGGATAATGTCTTTCGCGATTTCAGTGTCTCCACTTTTTTCAAAGTAGCAGTGCACAACTCCCGCACCAGTTTCTATAACTGGAATCTTCGCAGTGTCGCGCACAAAATTTATCAATCGCTTGCTTCCTCGTGGAATGCATAGGTCTATGTATCCTACCGCTGTAAGCATTTCTGCTGTAGCCTCATGAGTAGCCGGGAGTAATTCTACTATATCTGTATTGATATTGAATTTCTTAAGTACCTCATGTATTACTTTTATGGCCGCCTTGTTGGATTCGTTAGCATCTTTTCCGCCTTTCAGAATACAGGCATTGCCGCTTTTGAAACAAAGTGAGAATACATCGAAAGTAACGTTAGGACGGGCTTCATAAATCATTCCTATCACACCGAATGGCACACTTATCCTACGCAAATGCAGTCCATTGTCAAGTGTTTTCTCTTTAAGAATTCTTCCCAATGGAGATGGTAGGGTGCTAACATGCCTCATGTCGGCAGCAATATCGTGAAGACGCTTTTCTGTCAGTTGCAGACGGTCGTACATAGGGTCGTCCTTATCCATACGAACCAAATCAATTGCGTTGTCAGCTATGATCTGAGGGATGTTGACTTCAATACTGTCGGCAACAGCCAGCAGTATATTGTTGCGTTCCTCATCGCTGATGGTGGCAAGAGTTTTGCTTGCTTGCTTTACTTTTTTGAATGTATCTGTAAGTTCCATTGCTTATTTACTGTTCCATGTACAAATAATCATAGTGTATAAGCGGTTTTAAATCATGTACACCGATATTTTCCTTAGCTTCAGAGGATGAATATCCACTTCTGCCAACAGCTATGATGTCATTATTGCTTCCCACTACGTTTATAATATCGTTTTCCTCAAAGTCACCTTCTATAGAAGTCACTCCAACAAGCAAAAGACTCACAGCCTTGTCGCCTTTCAGAGCATCTTCGGCATTCTTGTTGATGTGAATAATACCCTTTGCAAAACTCTCACTATGGGCAATCCATTTCTTTACCTGAGATGCCGGGTTAGGATTAGGACGGAATTCCGTGTGCATAGTCTCTTGTGGCTTTGTTGCAATGTCTACAAGAATATTGTTAGTCTTTCCATTTGCAATAATAACCTTTATACCTTCTTCGGCTACCTTTTTTGCGATATTCGTCTTTGTAATCATGCCTCCGCGTCCGAATCCACTCTTGGAATCCTGAATGTATTCGCCTAGATCACGGTCATAGTTCACCATAGGTATAACTCGCGTGTTAGGGTTATTTGGATCGCCGTTGAAAATTCCGTCTACATTGCTCAGAATAATCAACGTGTCAGCATCTATCATTGATGCAATAAGTCCTGAAAGTTCATCATTATCGGTAAACATCAGTTCTGTAACACTCACGGTATCGTTCTCGTTTACAATAGGAATAACATCGTTTTCAAGCATTACAGTCATACAGGCACGTTGGTTCAGATACTCGCCACGAGTGGAAAAACTGTCTTTCATGGTGAGCACCTGACCTATATGCATGTTGTATTCACGAAATAAATCGTAGTAAAGTCCAACGAGTTTCACCTGACCTATTGCTGAAAAAAGTTGTCTTTGTCCCACAGAATCCAGTTTGCGATTGATTTTAAGTTCATCACGGCCGCAAGCCATTGCTCCCGAAGAAACAAGAATAACCTCAAAACCCTTGCGCTTCATCCATACAATCTGGTCTACTATGGCAGACATTCTTGTGACATCAAGTTTACCATCGTCGCGAGTAAGCACATTGCTACCCACCTTTACTACTATCCTTTTCATGTTGTCTCTATATCTATTGTTTATTGTCCTTTTGTCGAATTTCAACTCGGCGAATCTTGCCAGAAATAGTCTTAGGCAATTCATCAACAAACTCAATGATACGAGGGTATTTGTAAGGTGCAGTCTCACGCTTCACATGATTCTGTAATTCCTTCACCAAGTCGTCGCCGGCTTTATCCTTGTATTCATCTGAAAGTACGACTGTTGCCTTCACCACCATACCACGTATAGGGTCAGGCACACCGGTAATCGCACATTCCACAACGGCAGGATGAAGCATAAGTGCATTCTCTACCTCGAAAGGACCTATGCGATAGCCGGAACTCTTTATCACGTCGTCTGTGCGACCTACAAACCAGAAGTAGCTATCCTCGTCTCTCCAAGCCATGTCACCTGTGTGATAAACACCGTCGTGCCAAGCTTCTTTTGTCTTTTCCTCGTCACGATAATAACCTTTAAACAAACCTAAAGGTTTCTCGTCACCTATGAGAATACAGATTTCGCCCTTCTCACCGTCTTCACATTCTGTTCCGTCGGGTCTTAATAGTCTTACGTCATATTGAGGATTAGGTTTGCCCATAGAACCTGGTCTTGGTTTGACCCAAGGGAAAGTGCCTAATGTCATTGTTGTCTCTGTCTGTCCAAATCCCTCGTATACTGTAATTCCTGTAAGTTCCTTGAACTTATCGGCGACAGAAGGATTCATAGCTTCTCCAGCTGTGGTGCACCATTCCAGACTACTCAAGTCGTATTTTGAGAAGTCCTCACGTATGATGAAACGATATATAGTAGGAGGTGCGCAGAAAGAAGTGATATGATATTTCTCAATCTGTCTCATTATCTTCTCAGCTGTGAACTTCTCGTGATCATAGACGAATACAGCAGCACCAGCAAACCATTGTCCGTATAGTTTGCCCCATACGGCTTTGCCCCAACCTGTGTCGGCAACAGTAAGATGAAGACTGTGCTCTTTAAGGTTATGCCAGAATACTCCAGTTGTGAGGTGCCCCAGTGCATATAGATAATCATGAGCAACCATCTTAGGTTCACCACTTGTTCCACTGGTGAAATACATCAGCATAGTGTCCTCGTTACTGTTCACGTTGTCAGGTCGCTTGAATTCCGGAGCGTTAATCCATTCCTTGTGCCAGTCGTGGAATCCCTCTGGTATAGGCTTGTCGTATTCAGACATCGAATTCACTGCTACGAGCAGTTTCACAGATGGACTTTCTGGCATAGCGCTTTGTATCTGTGTAGTTACATATCCATCGTTGGCACAGATTATAGCCTTTACGCTTGCACTATCGTTGCGGTAGATAATATCCTGCTTTGTAAGCATGTGCGTGGCAGGGATGGCTATAGCACCGATTTTGCATAAAGCCATCATAGATAACCACCACTGATAATGCCGTTTTAGAATCAGCATCACCTTGTCTCCTCTGCCTATTCCTAGACTCATGAGATAAGCTGCGGTGCGGTCTGTCTGCTCTTTAAATTCCTTAAAGGTTGTTTTTACTTCTTCGCCACGCTCACTTGTCCATAGAATGGCAAGCTTTTCTGGCTGTTCCTCAGCCAAAATGTCCATTACATCATATGCGAAGTTAAAATTCTCGGGTATTTTGAAATGCAGATTCTTCGCGAAGTCTTCTTCAGACGCGAATGAAGTCTGTGATAAAAATCTTTCTAACATTTTCTGGTCCTTATTTAGTTTACAACACAAAGAAATCTAGCCGGTTCATTCTCCAGCGCTCTCATGCAGTGAGGTACCTTGGCGTCAAAATAAATACTGTCACCTTTTTTAAGAACTAGAACTTTCTTATCGATAGTGAGTTCCAACACTCCTTCTAGTACAAAGTCAAATTCCTGACCGTCGTGAGTGTTTTTGTTGTTTTTCTTGTTTCCGGGCATAGGATCTACCTGTACAAGGAACGGATCCATTTTTCTGCCTTTGAATCCGCTTGCAAGAGTCTGATACTTATATTTGTCTCCACGGTCAATTTCGGGAGCTTGCTTGTCTCTTGTAAGATAGTAACTGTTCATGCGTGGCTCTTCTCCGAAAAGGAGAACATCCAAGTCAATTCCGTAACGTTTTGAAATTTTTGATAGTCGATAGACTGAAGGATCGGCTTCGCCAGCCTCTATCTTCAAGTAGTGCTCAATGCTTATTCCGCAGAGTTCTGCAATTTCTTCTGCAGGAATATTAAGCACATCACGAAGACCTCTCAGTCTTTCTCCAATTTGTTTTATTGATTCTTCCATAATTAATGGTTTGATAATTTCGTTACGCCAAAATTACGAAAACTTTTTATATTAATGTATTTCACGAGCGTTTAATTTTCCAGCAGTGTTAATTAAGTCATTAATTATGCTCAAATGCTCGTCTGTGTGCAATGTTTCAACACCACATAGCTTATTTAATTCCGGCTTTCAGTCCACGGATTACGGCACTAGTGAAGCCGGCATGTTCCATTTCGTTAAGTCCTTTTATCGTTAGTCCGCCAGGAGTAGTAACCTTGTCTATTTCAGCCTCTGGGTGATTTCCATTGGCTTGAAGAAGTTCGACAGCGCCTTTTACAGTCTGTAAAACGATATCTTTGGCAGTGTCAGCCTTGAATCCAAGTTCAACACCACCTTCAGACGCAGCTCTGAAATATCTCATTGCGTATGCAATTCCACAACTTGCGAGTGTTGTCCCTGCAGCAAGATGCTGTTCGTCAGTAAGATAAGTCTGCCCAACGTTGTCGAATATTCCTTTTATGATATTAGTCTGTTCATCAGTAGCATTGCATGGAACGATGAAAGTCATACTGGCCTTTACTGCTATTGCAATGTTTGGAATTATCTGAAATATGGTTGGTTTCTCATCTCCCTTTGCAGTCCATTCAAACAGTTGTGTTGAAGAGATAGCGGCAGCCATGTTAATGATAATCTGTTTTTTGTAATCAAGTATCGGTTTGATTTCTGTTACTACCTTTTCTACGAGCCAAGGTTTCACTGCAATCACTACGATGTCGGCGCCTGTTGCGGCAGCCTTGTTATCGTTAGTGATGCTTGCGCCCATTGCGGCGAATTTTTCCAACTTGTCTGTATGTGGGTTTGCTACAGAAATATCGGAAGCCTTTATACCGTCACTCTTCAGTAGTCCTTCAGCAAAAGCTCCGCCCATTGCACCTGCGCCAATTATTGATATTTTCATGATGTTTTTATAATTCGTTTAACACGGTTTCAAGACGTTGAATGAAGTCATCCACATTGTCTCTAGTGAGGCATAATGGTGGAAGAATTCTCAATATGTCGGTTGATGCGCAGCCTGTGAAACAATGTTGCTCATAGATTAGTTTGTTTCTTACTTCCTTTTGCGGAATGTCAAGAACGACTCCAACCATAAGTCCTAGTCCGCGCACGCTCTTGATGTGTGTTGTGCGCTGTTGCAGTTGTTTCAGTTCATCCATAAGATATTCGCCAACCAAGTGGGTATTCTCAACAAGTCCTTCGTTTTCAAAAACGTCTAGCACAGCAAGAGCAGCTGTGCATGCCATGTGATTACCACCAAAAGTAGTTCCTAACTGTCCGTAGACAGGTTCAAAGTCGGGTGAAATAAGTATTCCGCCCATTGGAAATCCGTTGCCAATACCCTTGGCTACAGAGATGATGTCAGGACGTATGCCCAACCATTGATGAGCGAAGAATTTCCCGCTTCGTCCGTATCCGCATTGTATCTCGTCACAAATAAGTATGGAGCCGTATTTTTTGCAGGCTTTCTGTAAACCTTGTGCAAATTCAGGCGTAACCAAATTTATGCCGCCCACACCCTGAATACATTCTATTATACATGCACATACATCACCCTTTGCTAGTTCTTTTTCCCATGCGTTAAGGTCATTCAGCGGAAGGAATGTTGTATGATTGTTATCGTTTATCGGAGCTATGATTTTTGGATTGTTTGTCACCTCTACGGCGAGAGATGTTCTTCCATGAAAAGCCTTTTCAAAAGAGAGCACACGCTTGCGTCCGTTTTTGAATGAAGCCAATTTCAGAGCGTTCTCGTTAGCTTCTGCACCGCTGTTGATAAGAAAGAACTGATAATCTTCATATCCACTTATCTTTCCAAGTCGTTCAGCCAGTTTCACTTGCAACTTGTTGATTACCGAGTTGCTGTAGAATCCGAGTGTGTTCAGTTGCTTTGTCATCATCTCCACGTAGTGAGGATGACAGTGCCCTATGCTTATCACGGCGTGTCCACCGTAGAGGTCAAGATATTCCTGACCTTTGTCGTCCCAAACATTAACTCCTTTACCTTTGACTATATTTATGTCAAATAGCGGATACACATCAAATAGTTTCATATTTTGTCTCTCCTTATATTAAAATGCCGAAGGCTTTAGTTTCAAGCCTGTTGTCTGGTCTATGCCAAACATAATATTCATATTCTGTACTGCTTGTCCAACAGCACCTTTCAGTAGGTTGTCTATGCAGGATGTAACAAGCAACTTGTTGTCTATTTTGTCGCAATGCACTAGAGCCTTGTTGGTGTTTACCACCTGCTTCAAATCTAAAGGCTTATCTACATAATGTGTGAACTTTGCGTTTTTGTAGAATTCCTTATATCCTTTAATGATAGTATCGATGTCAACATCAGTCTTAATAACTTCAGTGGCGAATATTCCGCGTGCGAAGTCACCACGATAGGGGATGAAGTCAATGCTTGCGTTAAGATAGCTTTGTACTTGTTTTATACTTTCCCTTATTTCAGGTATATGCTGATGATTGAAAGCCTTGTATATGCTCATATTATTGTTGCGCCATGAAAAATGAGTTGTCGCTCCTGGCTTTTGTCCAGCTCCGGTGCTGCCTGTTATGGCATTCACAGCGACATCATCGTTTATCAAATGCATGTTGGCTGCCGGAAGCAGTCCCAACTGAATGCAAGTGGCGAAACATCCTGGATTGGCTACATGCTGCGCATGTGCAATTTTGCTTTCGTTTATTTCAGGAAGTCCGTAAACAAAGTCGTGAGCATTGGAAGTTGGATGCGAGGTATTGATGATATTCTCAGGATGTAACCTGAAATCCTGTGCCAAGTCAATCACCTTTACTCTTTCCGGGATGTCGTGCTTACTCATGAAGTCTTCGCTCTTACCGTGTCCGAAACAGAAAAATACCACGTCAACCTTATCAAAATCTGTTTCTGCGGTAAATTTCAATTCAGTTTCTCCATATAATCCTTCATGAACGTCGGCAACAAGGTTACCGGCATTGCTTTCGCTGTTGGCAAAAACTATTTCAGCATTAGGGTGATTTACCAGAAGCCGAATAAGTTCGCCTCCTGTGTATCCCGCAGCTCCAAGTATTCCAATTTTAATCATATCTAATATTTCCTAGGAACAATCAACCATGCTATTATGTATAAAATTGCACCACTGAATATTGTTGTTACAGTGAATAACGCATACACAAGTCTTACCAATGTGGGGTCTATATCCATATATTCTGCAAGTCCACCACATACTCCGGCAATAACACGATCGTTTGAACGATAAATTTTTTTTCCGTTTGACATACTTCTTTTCTTTTTATGTTTATTATTCGTATTTTAGACGTTGTATTTTATTGAAAAGTTGCAGCCATACACTTCATTTATAAAGTAATGCTTTTTGCGGCAGATATTATCTGCCACAAGTTTTATCTCATTTCGTCGGGATGCATTCCGTAGTAAACCCTCAGTGGAGTTGAACTTACCTTGATAAATCCCTTTGCATCTTCGGCTGTCCATCCGTGCTGCATCTCTCCATACTCTCCAAGTTTAGACTTGGTGAGGTCGTCTTTTGAGTCAACACCTACGGTTTGGAAGCTATATGGGCGGAGCTTGAGAATAGCAGTACCGTTAACGTTGCGTTGTGATGATGTCATCATAGCCTCAATATCTGGCATTACCGGTTCAAGATACTGGCTCTCGTGTAGGAACATCCCGTACCAATTGCCTATTTGGTCTTTCCAATACTGCTGCCATTTACTCAAAGTGCTTTTTTCAAGCAATCTGTGAGCTTCAATTATTAGCTTTGGAGCTGCTGCCTCAAAACCTACACGTCCCTTAATTCCGATAATTGTGTCGCCGACGTTGCAGTCTCTGCCTATCGCATAGGCTGCACCAATTTCCTCGATCTTCTGAATGGCTTGGATTTTGTCAGAGAATTTCTCTCCGTTAACAGCTGTAATCTCACCTTTTTCGAAAGTGATCTTTAATTCGCTTTCATCTTCCTTAGTCACGTGTTTCAGATATGCCTCTTCAGGAAGTCCCTGTGTCGGGTCTAGAATCTCGCCGCCACAGACACTTGTTCCCCAAATACCTACGTTGTAGCTATATTTTAATTTAGTGAAGTCGGCAAAGAAACCATTTTCATTAAGATAGTCAACCTCTTCCTTTCTGCTTAGTGCCTTGTCACGTGTTAGCGTTATAATCTCTATGCCGGGTGCCATTACAAGGAAAGTCATGTCGAAACGTATCTGGTCGTTACCTGCACCAGTACTTCCGTGTGCTATTGCGTCAGCACCAATCTCGTTGGCGTATCTGGCAATTGCGATGGCTTGAAAAATACGCTCAGAACTTACTGAGATTGGGTAACAGTTGTTGCGCATCACATTACCGAAAATCATGTATTTCAGACTTTTCTCGTAATATTCATTAGTAACGTCAAGGGTGATATATTTCACTGCACCCAACTTATATGCGTTTTCCTCATTGACCTTTAGTTGTTCTTCGCTGAAACCTCCTGTATTGGCACATGCCGCATAAACGTCCCATCCGTCCTTGGTGAGTTTCATAACTGTATATGATGTGTCAAGACCTCCAGAAAAGGCGACTACTACTTTTTTCTTTGCCATAATTTCTTAATTTAATAATTAGTCATTCATATTCTTGATTTTCTCCAATACGTCTACTGGAAGTCTTGCTGGTAAATCCTCTTCTGGGTCGAAGAGCATCGCTGTGCAAATACAGTAACGACGGTTAGTGCGGTGAAGAACGTCGGCGTTTATACATCCTTCGCATCCTCGCCAGAAACTTTCGTCATCTGTAAGGTCGTTGAATGTAACAGGAAGATATCCCAGTTGCGTATTCATCTTCATAACAGCTGAACCGCTTGTAAGAGAGAATATCTTTGCGTGAGGCCATCGTTTTCGAGCCAAAGTGAATGTGACATTCTTTATTTTCTTTGCTAGTCCAAGACCGCGAAAGTCTGGATGAACTATCAATCCTGATGTTGTCACATATTGTTTATTGCCCCAAGTTTCTATATAACTGAAACCTGCAAACTTGTCTCCTTGGAGTGCAATAACCGCTTTGGTTTCCTTCATTTTCGTTGCTACGTATTCAGGTGAACGTTTAGCTATACCTGTTCCGCGTACTTTAGCTGCTTCCGCAATAGTTTCTAGTATGATATCGACGTATTTGATATGGCTTTCGTCAGCAACCATTACCTTAATCTCTTCCATTTCTTTACTATTCTGTATTCACTTTTTCCACCGATTTATGTTCCGTGGATTTCTTTATGTTTTCGTCTTTTCTCTTTTAAAGACTTATAATTCCGTTCAGGCTCTCTTTCACTTCTTCTGGTGTTTCGCCTTCTTTTATTACTATAAATATAGTGTCGTCACCGGCAATAGTTCCGATAATCTGTGGAATATCGCTACTGTCTATATTATAAGCAATGCTACTGGCGTAGCCGGGACGCGTCTTTATTATTCCCATGTTGCCAGAAAAGTTAATTGAAACAAATCCTGGTGTCTGCATCATCTCTGTTGGTGACAGTGGCTTGTGTATACGTTTGTACATTGTTTCATTGGGTAGCACGTAGACATATTTGCCATTCATACTTGCTGCCTTGGCGACTTTCAACTGCTTGAGGTCGCGACTCAATGTAGCCTGTGTTAGCAAGAATCCCTCAACCTTGAGTGCCTGCAATACTTCTTCCTGATTACTTAGCTCCTTACTTGAAATAAGCATCTTCAGGGCTTCTAATCTGCTAGCTTTTACTTTCATAATATGTATTTTTATTCAACTATATGTTTGCAAATATACAAAATTATGTATTAACTTCCAAATAAATTTGCATAAAAATAAAGCAAAACACGCAAATATATTGTTTTTAGTCACTTTTTAAACATAAATATGCATGTATTGTTGTATATTTAACCGTGTAAGAGTTATGCATTATTCATATTATAACATGTCGTGCATCACCTTATATTAGTTATTGAATTAATTGTTTTTTTTACTTTTAATATAAAATGTTGATAGTTATATTAAAAGCGCTTTCATGTTATAAAAGCTATTCGAAGATTAAAGTATTATATCGCAAAGTAAATAAAATGGCATGAAAAAAGAGAGTGTTAAAGCACTCTCTTCTTTTATAATAACTTTGTATACCTTATATTATATAATTTTTATATAATAATAAAGCGAAAATTTGTCTTATGAATATCTGAGGATTTGTCCTGGACGTACGTGAGATCTAGAGCTTAAGTGGTTTAATTGGCAAATCTTATCAATACTCACACCACGTTTTTTAGAAATAGACTGTATTGTTTCACCAGCCTTAACCTTGTGATAAAGTATTTCTGCACTGTTTTCCTGAATGTGCCCATTATATCTGCCAAGTTCGCCCTCTTGTACAAGGTCACGTGTGTAACCACCGTTACCAATCTTACCACGAATGCGTGTGGCATCAGCAGATTCTCTGTCGTATGTGTTTGAATTATAAACGAAATAGTCACCTGTTACATCTTGATTTCGGAAATCGAACATCAAAGCTGGATTAAGGGCTACTCCGCAAAGGCGAGTCTCAAAGTGTAGATGAGAACCAGTACTTCTACCTGTATTTCCACCCAATCCAATAACTTCTCCTGCTCTTACCGTCTGATTTTCGGAAACTAGTTGCTCTGAAAGATGTCCGTAAATAGTTTCCAAACCGTTAGAATGTCTAATAACAATATATTTTCCATAGCCTGCAGCTTCATATCTTACGATTCTTATTTTTCCGCTGAATGCAGCGCGAATGGAATCACCGATATAAACCTTAATATCAAGTCCCTTATGTGGGCGTCCCCAACGGCTTCCGAAGTTGCTTGTTACAACTCTGCTTGGGGTTGGCATACAGAAATGTCTTAAATCAATCTTGAAAGAATCTGGCATTTGAGTTGTGCGATGTGCGTATCTGTTGTCCCAATCATTATATAAGTCTGCTGCTGGGGACTGCACTTTTTCTCGCTCAATAATGCTCTTTAATGCCAATGTGTCCACTGCTTTCAACTTGCGGTCTATCGGAGCCTGACGTGCCAAGAGATCTTGACCGTGGGATGGTAATACCGTTAGCGCAAACAATGCGACTATATAGATTTTTTTAACATTTCTTTTTAAATTCATAATCTGATTTTTAGGTTTCATACCACTGATGGATGAATAAAAAATTAATCCAAATGGAATTAACGATGGACGGAAAATGAACACCGTTAAATATCAAAGCGTTACAAAGATAACAAAAATATTTCAAAGTTGTGTCTCTGTTAACGAATTTTATTTCACTTTTAACAATCTGTTTGCTACCGTCGGATAGCAATTCAGCCCTCTAAGAATCAATGTCTGCTATGATATTGCAGTCCAATTTATATTAGTTTTTCTTAACTCTTTTAATCTACTCCAAAGCAGTTTATATTCTATTTTTTCGCATTTAGGGTCATTATCTATTATTTTTTGAGCTTCGTCTCGTGCCATTTGCACTATTTGTCCGTCACGAGCGATGTCTGCAATCTTAAGGTCGAAAGCTATTCCGCTTTGCTGCGTTCCCTCAAGGTCTCCTGGACCACGTAACTTTAAGTCGGCTTCAGCAATTTTGAATCCGTCGTTCGTGTCGCACATTATGTCTATGCGTTTGCGTGTTTCCTCACTAAGTTTGTGATTTGTTACGAGTATGCAGAAAGACTGTTTTGCGCCACGTCCCACGCGTCCTCGAAGCTGATGAAGTTGCGAAAGTCCGAATCTCTGTGCGTCAAGAATTACCATTACAGATGCGTTGGGCACGTTTACTCCCACTTCGATAACCGTTGTGGCTACAAGAATTTGAGTGTCGCCGTTTACGAACATGCGCATTTCCTCTTCCTTCTCAGAAGATTTCATTTTGCCGTGCATTTTGCTTATTTTGAACTCCGGAAATATCTCTTTAAGCGATTCGTAGCCGTTTTCTAGATTTTTGAGGTCTGTCTTCTCATTTTCTTTAATCAAAGGAAACACTATATACACCTGTCTTCCTTGGTTTATTTGTTGTCGTATGCCGGTATACAGACTTGTCATCTGTGTATCAAACTTATGTGTTGTGATTATAGGTTTTCTTCCCGGTGGTAGTTCATCTATTACGCTCACGTCAAGGTCTCCGTAGATAGTCATAGCCAGAGTTCTTGGAATAGGCGTTGCTGTCATAACTAGAATGTGTGGAGGATTCTCGCTCTTTGCCCATAATCTTGCTCTTTGTGCCACTCCGAATCTGTGTTGTTCGTCAACGATAGCTAGACCTAGATGTGCGAATTGCACAGTGTCCTCTATAACAGCGTGTGTTCCGACAAGTATCTTAATATTGCCGTTTGCCAGTCCTTCTAAAACATCCTTTCGCCTTTTTCCTTTAACTATTCCTGTAAGAAGTTCCACTCGTATGTCCATTCCTGCAAGAAATTCTCTTATCGTATTGAAGTGTTGTTCAGCGAGTATTTCGGTCGGTGCCATTATGCAAGTCTGAAAATCGTTGTCAATAGCGATAAGCATTGATAACAGAGCCACTAATGTCTTGCCAGATCCCACATCGCCTTGCAGCAGTCTGTTCATCTGTCTTCCGTCAGCCATGTCTGCGCGAATCTCGTGCATCACTCTCTTCTGTGCTCCTGTGAGTTCGAATTCTAGGTTGTTCTTGTAAAAATAGTTGAAGTAGTTACCTACGTGTTTGAATATGTAACCACGATACTTGCGTCGGTGGTCACTGGCATATCTCAGGATGTTGAGCTGCACATAAAATAGTTCCTCAAATTTAAGCCTTAACTGTGCATGTTGCAGTTCATCAATACTCTTTGGATAATGTATGTCTCTGAAAGCTTTTTCACGTCCGATGAGATGCAATGGTACGGTTATGAATTGTGGAAGTGTCTCTTGCAAAGAACCTTCTGGGAGTTTTGCTATTAGCGTCTTTGTTATTTTCTCTATAGCACGGCTCGTCATTCCGCAGTTCTTCATCTTTTCAGTAGTAGAGTAATAGGGCTGCATACCCATTTCCGAAAGTTGCAGATCCTCAGTCTTCTCTATCTCCGGGTGAGCGAACTGATAGCGTCCGCCATAGACAGTAGGCTTACCGAAAACAATGTATTCTGTGCCAACTTTATAAGTCTTATATATGTATTGTGTACCACGAAACCATACTAAATCAACAACTCCACGACCGTCTGAGAAATGAGCCACAACGCGCTTGCGTCTTGCGCCCATTGCAAATTCCTCAAAACTAAGTATTTTTCCCTTTATCTGGACGAAAGGCATAGCGCCATTAAGTTCGTTGATATTATATATTTTGCTGCGGTCCACATATTTATATGGATAGTATTCCAGCAGATCACGCCACGTTGTGATATTGAGTTCTTTGCTCAATATTTCCTTTCGTTTCGGACCCACTCCGGGCAGATACATTATGTCTTGATCTAGGATACCAGTCAATGTGTATGAAATTTATTATTGTTGTGATTTCAATAGAGCTTCTGCTACAATGATGTCAAAAGGCGTAGTAATCTTGATATTCTCACGGTTGCCGTCTACCATTGTGGCTTGGCATCCCAGAGACTCAACGACTGATGCGTCATCGGTAAACGATTCTTGATATTCGGCATTGTATGCATGCTTCAACAGTTGTATATCAAACACCTGTGGAGTTTGCACAACTCTATAGTCGCTGCGCATAACATTTCTACCACCGCCCTGTTTATCTACATATCTTATCGTGTCAGTAACTGGCATTACAGGAATGGCTGCGAAGTCGTCTCTTGCAGTTTCAAAGCAATTGTCGATGACCTCTTTAGATACTAATGGTCTTACTCCGTCGTGAATTCCGGCAACTCCAATCTCTTCGTCAGGAATAGTAGCTAGTCCGTTTCGTGAAGATTCAAAGCGAGTTTCACCACCATTCACAATGGTGTGGCTTATTATAAAGTTGTGTTCATCGCACAGTTGCTTCCAATACTCCTGCTGACTTTGTGGGAGAACAAGAATAATTCCCAATTTGGGATTGTACTCATGAAATCTCTCAATAGTGCGCATGAGGATAGGTTTGCCACCAATAGGCAGAAACTGTTTTGGAATATCAGTTCCCATTCTCATACCCTTGCCTCCGGCAACAATAATAATGTAGTCCATTGGTTATTTATTCATTAAGTGGGCGTATTGCATCTTTACCTGCAAGTCTTCTGTAGCCTTGTCGCCGATGAAGAAACTTAGAATTTTGTAGGCGTATGGCAATGTTGCTGCAGGGCCTTCACCTGTGATTATATTACCGTCAATCTGGAAAAGTTCGGCAGTATAATCGGCTCCGGTCATATATTTCTCGAATCCAGGTGAGCATGTAGCCTTTCTGCCATTTAGCAGTCCAAGTCCTCCAAGCACCATCGGGGCAGCACATATTGCACCTATTCGTTTACCTTTGTTGTTTTGTTCAAGCAAAGCCTTTTTCAACAAATTATGGTTGTTGAGGTTTGTAGCTCCCGGCATTCCTCCCGGCAAAAGCATCATGTCGGCATCGTCAAAGTTGTTGATGTCTTCAAATTTCAAGTCTGCCTTGATGGTGACGCCATGCGAAGTCTCAACAAGTTCACTTCCAGTAATACTTACTGTTTTAATGTCTACACCTCCTCTTCTGAGGATGTCAACAGGAGCCAGTCCTTCGATTTCTTCGAAGCCGTCTGCCAAAAATTCATATATTTTTGCCATAGTTCTTAATTATTTTCTTTATATTTGCAAAAATAATAATAAAAATTGAAACAACAAAATATTATGTGTGAACGTAAATTAGTATTTGCTGTTTTTGGCAATGAATGCAAGTGTGTCGAGATCGCACCATATATAGAGAGAATAGAGAAGTATATGGACTGTCATAATGCAGACGTGCTAATAGAACCTGTTGATTTCGATAATGCCGACTACGTGATATCCCTTGGTGGTGACGGAACGTTTCTTCGTGCTGCTAGCAGAGTTGGTGACCGCCAAATTCCAATTATCGGCGTAAACATGGGTCGATTGGGATTTCTTGCCGACGTTTTGCCGGGCGAGATTGAACAGACGCTTGATAATGTGCTTGCTGGAAACTATATGATAGAAGACCACACGGTGATTAAAATGGAGACTAATGGGGAACCTATTGTTGGTAGCCCTTTTGCACTTAATGATATTGCTGTGTTGAAACTTGACTCTGCATCAATGATTAGCGTCAGGACACATGTAAACGGTGACTTTCTGGTAAACTATCAGGCTGACGGACTTGTTATATCAACGCCTACAGGCAGCACAGCTTATAATCTTTCTAACGGTGGACCGATAATCGTTCCACAAAGCGGTAGCCTATGTATTACTCCTGTCGCACCACACAGCCTTAACGTCCGTCCTATTGTAATTAATGATACAAGCGTGATAGAACTTGAAGTAGAATCACGTTCCCACAACTTTCTCATTGCTGTGGATGGTCGAAGCGAGAAACTTGATGAAGGTATAAAACTTACTATTAGCAAAGCTTCATATTGCGTGAAAATATTGAAACTTAAAAATCGACGCTATTTTTCTACGCTTCATGAAAAAATGATGTGGGGAGCAGATACTAGACAATAGTCTGCCTCATACAATATCAAAATGCAATGAAATTAAAGAAACTACTCCGCATACCAGATTATAAATACGACACAAAGACACTGCTGAAATGGCTTTGGCGGGCTTGGCGGGGCAATCAGTTGCAAGCTGTGCTTAATGCTTCTATCGGCTTGCTTTCTGTCGGCGTGAGTCTTGCTCAGGTTTGGGCTGTGAAGCATGCCATTGATGTGGCTAGTGGTACGTTGGATGGTAGTATCTATTTGTCAGTTGCTATAATAGCCATTTTCATATTGTGCGATTTTGGACTAAATATTTCAGGAATATGGATAAAGAATATCCTTGGAATTAAGGCGCAAAACAAGATGCAGCAGCGCATCCTTGATCGTATTCTTCACTCGCAATGGCGCGGAAGAGAAAGTCATCATTCTGGAGATGTCCTCAACAGACTAGAGTTTGATGTGAACAATGTTGTTACCTTTCTCACCGAAACTATTCCAAATACTTTGTCGGTGATAGCTATGTTCTTTGGTGCGTTCATCTATCTGTTCTCAATGGATAAGTTCCTTGCAGTAATAGTAATTGCCATATTTCCTATGTTTCTTGCCGTAAGCAAGATTTATGTTGGACAGATGAGACGACTCACCCGTAAGGTGCGCGACAGTGATAGTAAGGTGCAGAGCGTATTGCAAGAGACGATTCAACACCGCATGTTGATAAAAACGCTAGAGAGCGACGACGTGATGGTTGACAGACTTGAAAATACACAGAGCGAACTAAGGCAAAATGTAGTAAAACGCACAAAGTTCAACCTTTTCAGTAATCTTATCGTAAATTTCGGTTTTGCCTTCGGCTATCTATTTGCTTTTCTTTGGGCGGCGCTCAGGATGTCTATGCACACGTTGTCGTTTGGAGGAATGACTGCTTTCCTGCAGCTTGTAAATAAAATACAAACTCCTGCAAGAAGTCTGACTAAGTTAGTGCCTGATTTCGTCAGTGTGTTTACTGCCGTTGAGCGACTTATGGAATTGGAAGAAGATCCACTTGAAGAACAGGGTGAACCGATTGAAATGAAATCGCCTTGTGGAATAAAATTTGAAAATGTAAGTTACGGATATACCGATAAGGATGGAAATGTGATAGATAATTTATGCTTTGATTTCACTCCTGGTAGTTGCACTGCAATCCTTGGAGAGACTGGAGCCGGAAAGACTACTCTTGTACGTATAATTCTAGCATTGCTACAACCCCAATCAGGTTCAGTCTATATATATAATAAGGTAGAATGTCAACCGCTTTCACCATGCCATCGTTGTAATTTGGTTTATGTTCCTCAGGGCAACACGTTAATGAGTGGTACAATCCGTGACAATCTTCGTTTAGGAAAACTAAATGCCACTGATGAAGAAATACAGGATGCGCTTCATAAAAGTTGTGCTGACTTTGTGGAGGAGTTGCCTGATGGTTTAAACACGCTATGTTCTGAACAGGGTGGTGGACTCAGTGAGGGACAAGCCCAGCGCATTGCTATTGCACGCAGTTTGCTACGTGATCGTTCTATAATGCTTTTTGATGAAGCTACGAGTGCCCTCGACCCTGATACCGAGCGCCAACTTCTTCACAACATCCTCTCATGCCATGATAAGACGGTGATATTTATCACACACCGTCCGGCAGTAATGAATTATTGCGATCAAACTTTAAAAATAGAGAAAATATAAATATATTTATGTGTCTAAGGCAACTTTTTGCCAAAGTTTCACGTCTAATGAAAGAATATGATTCACTTAAAAGACATTAATAAAACCTACAGTGGAGCGCAGCCGTTGCATGTGCTTAAGGGCATCAATCTTGATATTGAAGAGGGCGAGTTTGTCTCTATTATGGGGGCTTCGGGCTCTGGTAAGTCCACTTTACTAAATATCCTTGGTATTCTCGACAACTATGATAGTGGCGAGTATTTTCTCGGCGATACATTGATAAAAGACCTATCAGAGACTCGTGCTGCAGAATATCGCAACCATATGATAGGATTTATCTTTCAAAGTTTTAATCTTATCGGATTTAAGACTGCCGTGGAAAATATAGAACTACCTCTGTTTTATCAGGGCGTAGGGCGAAAAAAACGTCACCATTTGGCGATGGAATATCTTGAACGATTGGGACTGTTACCTTGGGCGGAACATTATCCTAATGAGATGTCGGGCGGACAGAAACAGCGTGTGGCAATAGCACGTGCACTAATAACCCAACCAAAATTAATTCTAGCCGATGAACCTACAGGAGCTTTGGATAGTAAGACCTCTGTTGAGGTAATGCAACTTCTCAAGCAACTCAATCAAGAAGAAAAAAAGACAATTATCGTGGTTACTCATGAAAGTGGTGTCGCCAATGAAACAAACAAGATTGTGCACATCACTGATGGACTTATCGGTAAGATAGAGGAAAATTTAGATCACCATGCTTCACCGTTTGGAATAAATGGAGTGATGAAATAATACTGATTGCCTATGCGTGATATTATAACTGAAATATGGTCTACTGCCAAGCGTAACAAACTGCGTACTGCGTTAACGGGCTTTGCCGTTGCGTGGGGAATCTTCATGCTTATTTTCCTTCTTGGTGCAGGTAATGGACTTATTAATGCCACCGAACAAAACTCTGGTAAATTTTTAGCAAACTCTATGGTTGTGTATGGTGGAAGAACCTCCAAAGCGTACAAAGGTTTGAAGGAAGGCAGAAGTGTAGCTCTTAACACTAGAGACATGAAAACCACCAACGAAAATTTCCGTGCAAATATTGACAAGATGGGTGCAAGCATTCAGCAGAATGGTGTTAACATTTCTGTTGGTGATAATTATATCAGTACAACGTTGAGTGGAGTCTATCCAAATGAACAGCAGATCAATAAGATAGAAATGCTTCATGGCAGATATATCAACAACATTGATAACTCCAGTTCAAGAAAGGTTCTTGTTCTAAGTGAAGATCAAGCTAAAGAACTTATGCCGGGACATATTGCCGACCTTATAGGTAAATATGTGAATGTGGGACCGTTTGGCTTTAGAATAGTTGGCGTATATAAGGCTGACCAGAGCGGACAGAATGCTAATGCTTATTCGGCCTTCAATACTGTGCGCACAATATATAATCGAGGTGATTCCACAGATGAAATTTCTTTCTCGTTCCATGGACTGAAGACAAATCAGGATAATGAAGCTTTCGAGAAACGATATAGGGCTAAACTAAACACGAACCATAGGGCAGCACCTGATGATGGTGAGTCAATATGGTTGTGGAATAGATTTACCCAGTCTATGCAAATGGCTACGGGTACAAGTGTAATCCGTACTGCTTTGTGGGTTATCGGATTGTTTACGCTGTTGAGTGGTATTGTGGGAGTTTCAAATATCATGCTAATAACGGTAAAGGAACGCACACGTGAGTTTGGTATTCGTAAGGCTATAGGCGCAAGTCCTTGGTCAATATTGCGGCTTATTATTATAGAGAGTATCATCATCACAACTTTATTTGGCTACATTGGAATGCTCCTTGGCATTGCTGCAAATGAATACATGGATGCTACAATAGGACACATGAAGGTGGATTCCGGTTTGTTCACGGCAACCATGTTCGTAAACCCAACAGTGGGACTTGATGTTTGTATAAACGCCACATTGGTAATGATTATAGCTGGTACGATAGCGGGAGTTATTCCTGCACGCAAGGCGGCTAAAATAAGACCTATCGAGGCATTAAAGGCAGAGTAATATGAGATTGGACTTTGATACATACAAGGAAATCCTTGATACGCTGACGCGCAACAAGAGCCGTTCGTTTCTTACCGGATTCGGAGTGTTCTGGGGCGTGTTTATGCTTGTGGGACTTATTGGTGGCGGTAGTGGACTGAAAGAAATTCTATCAAATAATTTCGAGGGCTTTGCTACCAATTCGGCAATAATCTTCGCACAGCCTACTACAAAAGCTTTTGATGGTTATCGCAAGGGGCGTAAATGGAATATGGATTATAGCGATGTTGACAGGTTGAAGGCACAGGTACCGGAACTTGACATTGTAACGCCTATGCTAAGTGGTTGGGGCAGTAATGTGACTTTCAAAAACAAAAAATCATCTTGTTCTCTTAAAGGTTTGCTTTCTAACTATGCAAAGGTTGAGTCCCCCAAGATATATTATGGCAGATATCTCAACGAAATGGATATGCAACAGCATAGAAAGGTGTGCGTACTTGGAAAGAAAATCTATAAGAATCTCTTTCCTGGAGGCGGTAATCCTTGTGGACAACTGGTGAGAATAGACTCAATTTACTATTGTGTCGTTGGTGTAGACTACAGTTCTGGAAACATGAGTATCAATGGTCGTGCAGAGGAGAGTGTTGTTATTCCGCTCACGCTTATGCAGCAGGCTTATAATTATGGTAATCAGGTTCACCTAATTTGTGTAACGGCCAAACGTGGAATAAAGATGAGCAAAATCACGCAGAAGATGAGAGACGTGATTGCACGTTCACATTCTGTGGCTCCCTCTGATGAGAAGGCGATAACGGTATTTAATACTGAGGTAATGTTTGGAATGCTCGACAATTTATTTTCGGGAGTAAACTTCTTAATTTGGCTTGTCGGCATTGGAACTCTTTTTGCAGGTGCCATCGGTGTTTCCAATATCATGATGGTCACAGTGCGTGAACGAACCACGGAAATCGGAATTCGACGTGCGATAGGTGCTACGCCAAAGAGTATTCTTGGACAGATTATCAGTGAGAGTATTCTTCTAACTTCTGTAGCCGGTATGAGCGGTATATTTTTCGCCGTAATGATTTTGCAGTTGGCAGAAATGGCTAGTACCACAGATGGTATTGTTACTTCACATTTCCAAATCGGCTTCTGGACAGCCTTAGGCGCAGTCGTGATTCTTAGTATACTTGGTGTACTTTCCGGATTGGCCCCTGCTTTCAGGGCAATGTCAATCAAACCGGTTGACGCCATGCGTGACGAATAATAAAAAATAAGAAATAAGAAATCAAGCATAATAATATATGAAAAAGTATTTTAAGTTTATTGTCGCAGGCTTTATAGCTTTGCTTTTTATAGGAACATTTGTATTCCTTTGGGCTAAGTCACGTCCACAGGCTGTGGAATATGACGAGTTTACGCCTACCGTGAGAGATATCAGAAAGACAACAGTCGTTACTGGAAAAATTGAACCTAGGAACGAGGTCAACGTGAAACCGCAGATTAGCGGTATCATTACCCAACTGATGAAGATCGCTGGAGAGACTGTTCAGGCTGGCGAGATTATAGCAAAGATAAAAGTTATCCCTGATATGGGACAGCTAAGTAGTGCGCAGGCTCGTGTCCGTCTGGCTGGTGTAAATATAAAGCAGACGAAGATTGACTATCAGCGTGAAAAAGTGCTCTTCGATAAGGGACTTGTAAGCGCAGACGAATACGACAAGATTCGTCAGTCTTATAATCAGTCACGAGAGGAAGTAAAGGCTGCCGCTGATAATTTGGAAGTTGTTCGTGATGGAGTTTCTCGCAGTAATGCCAATACCAGTTCTACGCTCATACGTTCTACAATCAGTGGACTTGTGCTAAATGTTCCGGTTAAAGTCGGAAATACCGTGATATTGAGTAACACGTTTAATGATGGAACAACTATTGCCACGGTTGCTAATATGAACGATCTTATATTCCGTGGAAATATTGACGAAACTGAAGTCGGTAGTCTTGTTACAGGAATGCCAATGAAAATTACAATTGGTGCTTTACAGGATGAAAAACTTGAAGCTAGTCTTGAATATATTTCTCCTAAGGCAGTAGAGAGTAATGGTGCTAATCAGTTTGAATTAAAGGCAGCTGTTCGTGGAGTTGCTGGCAACAAGATCCGTTCAGGATATAGTGCCAATGCCGAGATAGTACTTGCTCAGGCAAATAATGTGTTGTCTGTTCCTGAAAGTGCGATCGAGTTTCAGGGCAATGCCACCTATGTTTATGTCGTTAAAGTAAAAGGCAAGGACAAAACTTATGAGCGTCGTCGTGTCGTTACTGGTCTTAGTGATGGTATAAACATCCAAATAAAGAGTGGCATCACGTTGAAGGATAAAATACGTGGTCCAAAGAAGGTTGCAGATACACCTGACGAATCAGAAGACAAACAGTAGATTATAATTCGTAAATATATAAATTCTAGTAAACTTTTAAAGAGTTTACTAGAATTTTTGTTTATAGTCAATTTATTATATTTAAAATTATATTTCTGTATTTCTACACATTTAATTAGGTCGGTTTCCCCTAAGCTTTTGGTTCTTTGTCAATTTAAGAAGGAATATCCTCAATAACCCTATTCCGGCTAAAGACAATGTGCTTAACTACAGAAATCCCCTCTAAGCGTTTTTTAATAAATAGCTACGCAGCTACGTTTATGCTTGAAAGTCCCTTGTTTACAGGCGTTGTTGAAAATAAAAACAAAAATATTAGCTACGGTAAGCTACGTACTAGCTACGTAATTAATAGCCGTTATAACGATAAAACGTAAAATAGAGCGTAATTCAAGCTGATTTTGTATCATCACAACGCAAGGTTGTCTTTAAGCACAATTTTTCCCATATAGGAATGGATATTTTTGATTGTAGAATTGAAAACATTATAACGCAAATAGAACAGGATAGTGATTAGGGCCTAATCACTCCCAGTTCCTTCGTAAACTGCAGAGTGATTAGGCCCATATCACTCAGTCGCATATCATACTTTCAAATTCATTCTATCGTGTCTATATGTTTATGGAGCTGATTTTGTGAATTATCCATGCTGTTCATAAAGCCAGCAATGATGTTCGATAACGCTCCATCATCATAAATATGCATTATGTAAATAGCATAATTGCGAAAAAAACGCAAAAAACAGGTGTACTTTAGGGTTTAATGCCACTTTTAGGCCGATAATGTCACTTAATGTCACTCGCTCATCCCTTATAAATAAAGGGTTTGTGACATTATGACATTAGTGACATTAAAAAAACTTTTTCGGGTAGAGGTGTCTAAATCTATATGCATTTTTTGTGAACTCTTTAATTTTATTTTTGATGCCCTATCTTGTTTTACCAACTTTATTAAATTATCATTTGATTTTACGAAAGAAACAATATTTTGTCATAAATGAAGAAAAACTTGAAAAGATTGTTTCTTTTTTAAAATAATTGTTATCTTTGTCACCAAACTATCAACATTTGTCCATGATTCGCACTACGAGGAAAACATTTTTACTAACTACAATATTTCTAGTCTTGACACTTTTAGTCAAGGCGCAAAATGTTTATAATGTAATGTCTTATGGTGCAAAAGGTAATGGTGTTGCAGATGATGCGGCAGCCATACAAAAAGCAATTGATAAATGTGAGCAGAATGGTGGTGGAATAGTTTTGTTCCCATCAAATCATGTTTTTATTTCAGGTCCGTTGCAGTTGAAGTCAAATGTTGAACTTCATCTTGAGACTACCGCTATACTTAAGGCTAATCCTGACGAAAGTATTTATAAAATAAGCGCATTTGGAAAGAATGAAGGTGAGGGTATGTTGTGGATATGGGCAAAAAATGCTGACAACATTTCTATTACTGGAAAAGGATGTATTCATGGAAACGGAATAAGTTTCATGGGAAAAGAACTTGGTGACAGTTATGAACTAAAGCCTGTTACAAATTTTGATCCGCGTCCACACGTGCTGAGTCTTACCGATGTTCGCAACCTCACTATCAAGGATGTCACAATACGTGAAGGTGCATATTGGACAGTGCACCTTATTGGATGTGACGGTGCTGTGATTGATGGAATAAACTTGCTTAACAACTTGAAAATCAGAAATGGCGACGGAATAGATATAGATCATAGCAAGAATATTCGCATTGCCAATTGCCACATTACAAGCGGTGATGATGCCATTTGCCTGAAGAACAGACGTGAATTCGAGCAATACGGTTCATGCCATGATATCGTTGTTACAAATTGTGTAATGGCAAGTCGCAGCTGTACTGTAAAGATTGGATCGGAAAACATGGACTCTATTTACAACGTCACGGTTGATAACTGCATTATAAAGGGCAGCAATCGTGGGCTTGGAATACAAAATCGTGACGAGGGAACAGTTACAAATGTGATGTTCTCTAATATTATCCTAGACTGCAAATTGT
>OCVT010000050.1_pt1 | contig 34031 bp, 33 predicted proteins | sample 1539111 | NCBI WGS metagenome assembly OCVT01 (sample SAMEA3991482, study PRJEB22521) | metagenome | biome: anthropogenic terrestrial biome; feature: sewage plant; material: raw primary sludge | place: Sweden | collected 2012-09-26 | reverse complement strand
ATTTAAATTTCTATGATGTCCTTTAATGTGACACGTGCGGCTTTTTCAAATGTTTCTCCCAATTCCATAAATCTCATTATACTGTTGAGTGCAGCATGCTTCAAACCGATATTATCGCCTCGCAATGCAGCTGCTGCCTGGTCGAGATATTCATCCATTCCCCTGTCGTTGAGTTCTTGCCCGTTCATGAAAAGACGTGATAGAATGCTGTAACCACATATTTGATATATATTGTTATCTGTCGCAATCCATTTATAGGCTATTGCCGGCGCGTAAGATGTGTATTGCAACAAATTAAACGCCAACATTTCTGCTAATTCCTGATTGTCGGTCTGCTCCATCCATAAATCAGCCAAGTCTGCTTCAAACTTATCAACTGGCATTATCATAGTAGCCAGGATTTTACATTCTCTGATGTTTTCCTTAAACAGGGCTATGGCTAAATCGTAATCTTTGCCATATTCGGCAGCCATATCACGCAACGTTGTGAAAGGTACCCCCCAGTTTATCTTGTAGTTAAGTCCCTTCTCACGCATTGACTGCGATGCAGGACCGTTCATAACAAGTCTGAAACTCTGCTTTATATTTTTTAATTTATCGTTAGTTTCCATATTAATCTATTTTATTTATTAGTATTCACCAGAATATCTGAGCATCTGATGTGAATAAGTTTCAGTGTAGTCTAAAACTATATCCTTAATGTTTCCGTCTGCATCATATTGAGGTTTCATCCAAGGATTAATAAATCCCTTATAGGGAGCGATATTAAGCAATTCATATCTACGCAACACCTCGCTATGCAAATTCGGATTTAGTTTAATACCATATTTCTCCACAAGACTCTTTGCCATATCTAAATCGCCTTCACTTTTTATTCTCTGAATCTCATGAAGTTCTTGGGCAAAGATATTTCGTAAAGCCTCATAATCCTTTATTTCCACATAATGCTTACCATCACGTTCTACAATATTTACAACTGTATTGTCCTTATCCAAATCCAGTGCCCAGTTTGCGATAAGCGCACGATTTCTCATGTGAGCCTCTTCTATATCTGAACCAAGACTGATACGTACAGACTGAGTAAGCAGACCATTCTGCATATATGTGTAATACTGGCTTTTATAAGCCTCTTTATTTGGAACTAGACCAAGCTCAATCAATTTATCATCAGCGATATAATAAAGTCCAAACAAATCTGCCCTAGCTTCTTCTATTGTATTTCCATAAGCCTTTAGTGCATCAGGATCTGTTCCAGCGCGCAATCTTCCGCTTCCATGTCCCAAGCATTCGTGAAGGTCGGTATGCAAATCATCACATACATCACCATACTTCTCTATCAAATCATTTGTTGCCTTGTCAATAACAAACTCTGTCATGAAACCATTTCCATGAGCAGCCTTGCTATATGCCTCGGTAAGATTACAGATAGTTATACTTTTTGAACCATGCTCTGCCCTTATCCAGTCGGCATTAGGAAGATTGATGCCAATTGCCGAAGCCGGATATTCATCACCACCAAGCATAGCTGCACAAATAACGTTGGCCGTAACGCCCTTCACCTTAGGTTTACGGAATTCAGGTGCAACAGGAGAATGGTCCTCAAACCACTGAGCATTATCGCTGATGGTCTTCGTACGCTTTGTAGCTTCCATATTTTTATATTCAACAATGCCTTCCCAAGAGCCTTTGAGACCTAGAGGGTCACCATATACTTCGATAAAGCCATTGATGAAATCCACCATGCCATCCTGCTCTTTCAACCATTCGATAGAATATTCATCAAAGATTCTTAAATCACCTGTCTTATAATACTTTATAAGAGTTGATATAACCTTTTTCTGCTGTTCGTTCTCTGTATATTCAGAAGCCTTACCAAGCCAATGGATTATATTGCATATCTTGTCACCATACAAAGAATCGGCTTTGCATACAAGTTCTTTTATCTGTCCGTCTTGCTTCACTAGCTTTGTGTTGAGTCCATAAGAAACAGGACGCTTATCGCTAGGATCTTTCAACTTAGCATAGAACTGTTCAACTTCCTTTTGATTAACGCCATCATAATAATTGCAGGCAGACGTTTTTATCAAATCAGCTCCATCAGCCTGATTAACTCTTTTAGGCATAAAGTCAGCATCGAAGACCACCGACAGAAGTTCTTTAAGAAGATTATCTCTGTCTTCATCTGCATTTATACCTAACTGTAAATCAGAAAGAGAATTAAAAGCATGAATAAAGAATTCACGTGTAAACTCAGGGATGAACTTGTTACAACCATAGTGATGATGGATTCCGCTAGAAAACCATACACGCTTTAAATACACCACAAGGGACTTGAATGCATCATCATCTCTGTTTCCACTATAGTTGATATAAATAGCCTCAAGAACTTTTCGTATTTTCAGATTATATTTTCCGAATTGCTGGAAAGTTATATCACGACCGGCAATAGTAGCTTTGGCAAGATAATATATATAAATCTTTTGTTTCAATGACAAATCTTCAAATCCTGAAAGTTTATATCTCAACATTTGCAAATCTGCAAATCTTTCATCAGTATAATTCATTTTTCTTAAACTCAATTAATTGTAACCATTATTAACTCAAAAGAGTCCGCAGGAAAAGTTATTACCCTTACCTGCGGACTCATTAATTTTTTAATATGCTCTTCGCATTAATCTTCTACGTCTGTCTTTAGCCTGTTCTTTGAACCAGGTTTGCGTCCACGTTTTTTAGGTTCTTCCAATAAAGTAGGATGTTTCTTAAGGTGACGCAACTTATAGTCTCTCGGAGTACATCCATTTAACTTGAAAAAAGATGCATAGAAAGACTGTCTGTTTGAGAAGCCTACCATATCTGAAATATCCTCCATATTCAAATCCTTAAATCTTCTGTCAACCAACAAAGTCATAGCTTCCTCAATTCTATACTTATTGACAAAAGACGTGTAGTTCATGTGAAATCTCACATTGACAACCGCAGAGATGTAACGAGTGTTTGTACCCAACTCCTCAGCCAATTTCTTAGCAGAGTAATCTTTATCCTTGTATTTCTTCTGAATTAGAATAATCTCAAGAATCTTCTCTTTAAACTCATCCATGAGCCCGGGGCTAACAAGGGTGCGATACGCAGCCTCTTTCTCCTTTTTCTCGGTAATGTTATATTTTGCCATAATAATTTAGATTAATTACCTCCTTTATATGTTTGCAAAATTAAATATAAATAATTAATAAATCAAGTTTTATTGCAACTTTTTTACAAAAAAAGCATTATCTTTGTTGAAATTTTAGCTTTTATGGGTATTAATCACATCTTAAAGAAGTATTTCGGGTATGATTTTTTTAGACCAAATCAACTTGAAATAATAAATAATATCATTTCGGGTAAAGACACCGTTGTATTAATGCCTACCGGAGGAGGCAAAAGTCTTTGCTATCAAGTTCCGGCACTGACGATGAAAGGAACTGTCATCGTGGTATCACCACTCATAAGTTTGATGCATGACCAAGTGGAGGCTCTCAAGGCAAACGGAATTCCGGCAGAAGCACTCAACAGCGGAAATGACAATAATGAAGACGTGATTATTAGACGTAGATGCATAAGCGGTGATTTAAAACTGATATATGTCTCACCGGAACGACTAATATCAGAGATACCCTATCTGTTTGCGAACATCGAAATCAGTCTTTTTGCCATTGACGAAGCACATTGCATAAGCCAATGGGGACATGATTTCAGACCAGAGTATAACCAACTAGGAATATTGCATGAGAAATTTCCAAATGTTCCGATTATGGCACTCACAGCTACTGCCGACAAGATAACCAGACTTGACATAATTAAGCAATTAAATCTAAGAGTTACTGACAAGGATATTTTTGTCAGTAGTTTTGACAGGCCGAACCTATCTCTTGACGTAAAGAGAAACTTTAATAAAAGACAGAAACTTAATTATATTGAGTCTTTTATAACTGGGCACTCAAACCAAGCAGGAATCATATACTGTTTGGCAAGAAAGACGACAGAAAGTATTGCAACAGACTTACAGAAACTAGGTATTGAAGCACAACCGTACCATGCCGGACTGAGCAATGATGAACGAAACCGAATACAAAATCTGTTTAAAATGGATCAGATTCAGGTGATTTGTGCAACAGTTGCTTTTGGAATGGGTATTGACAAAAGCAACGTGAGATGGGTTTTACATTATAACTTACCGAAATCAATAGAGAGTTTTTATCAGGAAATAGGTCGTGCAGGAAGAGATGGAGCTCCAGCTGAAACCATTCTTTTTTATAATATGGCTGACATCATTACTCTCAGGAAATTCGCTCAGGAAAGCGGACAACAACAGATTAACTCAGAAAAGCTGACTCGTATGCAGGAATATGCCGAAAGCCAAGTTTGCAGACGCAGAATTCTGCTAAACTATTTCGGAGAACCTGCAGATCATGATTGTAACAATTGCGATGTTTGCAGCAATCCCCCAAAGAAGTTTGACGGTACTACAACTGTACAAAAGGCACTTAGTGCAATCGTAAGAACCAACGAGCAGATACATGCAGGTACTATCGTTGAGATTTTAAGAGGGATGAACACTACGAGCGTATTACGTAACGGCTACAAAAACATTAAAACTTATGGTGTTGGCAAGGATCTTAGTGTTGCAACATGGCAGGATTTTCTTTTGCAAATGCTTCAAATGGGATTTATAGAAATTGCCTATAACGACCATAACAAGGTGAAAATCACGCCTTTAGGAAAGGATGTCTTATATGGACGCGAGAAAGCCTCACTGATTATTCCACAAGAAGAAACAACAAAACCACGCGTTGCTAAAACAGCTGCTAAACGCAATAATATTCCAGAATTGCACGTTTCTCTAATAAACAAAGCATACATTGTTGAGGCTGAAGACATACAACTATACGAGGAATTGAAGAAAGTGAGGAAAAAGCTTGCTGACTCCCAAGGATATCCAGCATATATTGTCATGTCAGACAAAGTGTTGCATGCAATAGCAACGATAAAGCCTAAGAACATTGAAGAATTCGGCAACATACCGGGTATAGGCGAATATAAGAAAATTAAATACGGAAAAGTTTTTATAAACGAAATCAATAACATTAAATAAAATATGAAAAAAATTCTTACACTGCTTTTTATTGTTATTTTTACAATACCGTCATTGGCTCGTAAAAATTTCTACACAATTATAGTCTCTTTGGATGGATGCCGATGGGATTATCCAGAATTATATGATACACCTTTTATTAATTATATGGCTGAGAATGGTGTAAAATCAGGACTTATACCATCATATCCATCAAAAACATTTCCAAACCATTATACACTAGCTACAGGACTATATCCTGACCATCACGGAATTATAGCCAACTCATTTGTAAATCGAAAAGATGGCGAAGTGTTCTCATTGAGCAATCCTAAGACAAAAACAGACAGTAAATATTATAAAGGTGAACCTGTATGGATTACAGCAAAGAAACAAGGTAAAAGAGTATATACATACCATTGGCCAGGTTCTGACGTGAAACTTAAAGACGGATATCCTGACGTATTTTTCAACTACGATACAAATCATCTTTCTGTTTCTGAAAGGATAACCCTTGCATCACAGGCTATAAACAGCAAACAAGCACCAGACCTAATTATGGTTTACTTTGAGGAGCCAGACCATACCGGACACGCTTTCGGACCACAGGATGTAAACACAAAGAACGCAATTCGCAATATGGACGGAATGCTTCAGGACCTTTGGGACAACGTACAGAATGGTCCACGCAAAGACAGTGTAAACCTTATAGTAGTGTCTGATCACGGTATGACTATGGTAACTCCAGAGAGAAAGATAGAATGTCGCAAATATCTAAAACCATACTGGTTTGACCGCATTGAAGGAAACTTGCCAGCACAAATATACTGCAAGAAGCAATACATAGATTCAGTGTATAATGCACTAAAGGATATTCCTCATCAGCGAGTATGGCGCAGAAATGAAATACCTGCATATCTGCATTATGACAGCAACAAGAACATTGGCGACGTTGTAGTATCACCTGATGAAGGCTGGCTTGTATACGACCAAGAGGTAACAACTGGAGGTATGCACGGATATGATCCAGAATATAGCGATATGCACGCAATATTCCGTGCAATGGGACCTGATTTCAAGAAAACAGAAATTCCGCATTTCCGCAATGTTGACATATACGATTTAATGTGTCATCTACTTAATATTACTCCAGCAAAGAATGACGGAAACCTTGAAGAGATAAAAAGCATATTAAAAAATTAGAAACTACAGAAATACGTAAACCTTTACGCATGTTTTTTATGAAAATAAAGACTATCGTAAAGGTTTATTTGCTATCTTTGCATCACAATTCAAAAATGAGTAACATAAAAACAAAATAAATAGGAAACTAATCATGAAAGAATTAAAAGCTTTGAACAAGCGTACCGCTCCTAAGAGCGTAATGCCTGAGAAAATTATTCAGTTTGGTGAAGGTAATTTTCTGCGCGCATTTGTTGATTGGATTATTTGGAATACAGATCAGAAGACAGATTTCAATGGTAGCGTTGTCGTTGTTCAACCTATTGAAAGAGGTATGGCAGACTGGCTCAACGGACAGGATTGTCTGTATCACGTAAATCTTCAGGGTAAGGAAAACGGAGAGCCTGTAAACACACTTCAGCGCATTGACGTTATTAGCAGAGCATTAAACCCTTACTCACAGAATCAGGCTTTCATGGCTCTTGCCGAGCAACCAGAAATTCGCTTCGTTATATCAAATACCACAGAGGCTGGTATTGCTTATGATGACAGCTGTAAATTTGCTGACGCTCCTGCTTCAAGCTATCCTGGCAAATTGGTTCAGTTGCTGTATCATCGTTACAAGACTTTCAATGGCGATTCTACAAAGGGATTGATTATAATGCCTTGTGAACTTATATTCCTTAACGGTCACCATCTGAAGGACTGCATCGAAAAGTATATCGAACTTTGGAAAGAAGATCTAGGTGCTGACTACGCTGACTTTAAGGCTTGGTTTGAGAAATACAACTATGTTTGCGCAACTCTTGTTGACCGCATCGTTCCTGGATTCCCTCGCGATACTATCAATGAGATACAGCAGAAGATATCATATAAGGATAATCTTGTTGTCAAGGCTGAGAGCTTCCACTTGTGGGTAATCGAGAAAGCCGAGAATATGACTGTAGAGCAGTTGAAGAATGAATTCCCTGCTGACAAAGCTGGACTCCACGTTCTTATCACTGATGACGAAAAGCCATATCATGCTCGCAAGGTTACATTGCTGAATGGCCCTCACACAGTATTATCTCCTGTTACATTCCTCAGTGGAGTTAACATCGTACGTGACGCATGTGAGCATCCTGTATTGGGCAAGTATATTCACAAGGTTCAGTTTGATGAACTGATGCAGACTCTTGACCTCCCAATAGACGAACTTCAGAAGTTTGCCGGTGATGTACTTGAGAGATTTGAGAATCCATTTGTAGACCATCAGGTAACAAGCATCATGCTCAACTCTTTCCCTAAGTTTGAGACTCGTGATCTTCCTGGAGTTAAGATTTACCTAGAGCGTAAGAAAGAACTTCCACAGGGACTTGTATTCGGACTTGCAGCTATCATTACATATTATAAAGGTGGCAAGCGCAGTGACGGTACTCCTATCGTTCCTAACGATGATCAGAAGATAATGGATAAGTTGGCTGAGCTTTGGGCTACTGGCGACACCAAAAAGATTGCTGAAGGTGTTCTTGCATTTGACTATGTTTGGCATGAAGACCTGAACAAGACTGTTCCAGGACTTGCAGAACTCGTAAAGAAAGACCTTGACCTGATTCAGGAAAAGGGAATGCTTGAAGCTGTTAAGACAATTCTTTAAAAAATAGAATATAAATGAATTAGGTGAAAAGTTATTTTTCACCTAATTTGTTTTTTATCATGTAATGATATAAACAGGAACTTATGGACCAATTTGTGATAACATCTTTGAGAGAATATGCTGAACGTTACGAAACAGAAACTTTCTTATTTGAAGATCCTTCACTATTCATGCACAAAGTACAAGGTGAACGCAATCAAGAGATTATTGCGTTTATTGCTGCAGGACTAAGCTATGGTAGAAGAGAGTTGTTCTTTCCTAAGATTCAGTATGTCATTGATTGTTCACATGGAGATGTTGAGAAATGGATTCTTTCAAATGATTTCTGCAAAGATATTCCCGATAACAACAAGTGCTACTATCGCCTATATACAAACAAGATCATAAATACTTTTATCAAACGCATAAAAAGTATGCTTGAAGAATATGGCTCATTACGTCAATTTGCAATAAGCAACACTAAAGAAAAAGACGCTGTTACACTTGTAGAAGCGTTTACCAAATTCTTTAATGAAAACGAAGCCTCACACGTTATTCCGAAAGAAACAAAGTCAAGCTGCAAGCGATTGTGCATGTTTCTACGTTGGATGGTAAGAACTTCATCACCTGTTGACTTAGGTTTGTGGAATGACATTATTGATAAGCGCACGCTTATTATGCCTATGGATGTACACGTTATCCAAGAAGCGGGTAGACTTGGTTTAATGACTGGCAAAAGCGCAAGCATGAAATCAGCACAGAAACTTACCAACCTTATGCTTGAGATTTTCCCAGAAGACCCGTTGAAAGGCGATTTCGCACTATTCGGTTATGGCGTTAACCATTAACAGATAGGCTTACGCCTTTATTCATTAATAAACTCTGAGGGTATCACCCACCCTGATCTGATAATCAGGTGTCAGATCATTTTTCTTGTATAGGTTCTTGAGTCTCATACCATAGAACTGAGCTATACTATACATACTTTCTCCAGGCTTAACAATATGTGGGCGTCTCTTATATGACTTGTCTGCCTTAGAGCGTTTCTTCTTCAGATAAATAATCTCACCTTCCTGAAGTAAGTCATGTTTATTACGTTCATTGTATTTTGCAATTTTCCTATACGATATATCAATTTCTTTACCTATGCTCTTAAAGGTATCACCTTGGCGTGCCTTTATATAATAGTTATTGTTGTATACATATATAGGATGAAGTATCATTCCTGTACGAGAACGTGAACCTTCAGTGCTATGTTTTGCCATAAACTTATCATAAGAATTGGCAGTATCATACTGATATAGTTTATAAAGTTCTATTATCCCTATGAGTTTTGGAGCATATTGTGGATTTGTTGCATAGCCACATGCCTTAAGTCCATAAGCCCAACCACGATAATCAGTTCTGTCCAATGAGAACAGACGACTATATCTAACATTATTTTTAAGAAACTTGCTGTGGTCCTCATAACTCTGCAAAGCATTATCGTAAGCACGGAAGCACTCATTAACAGCATCATCAGTTGTATATACAGAAGCTCCTATCCAATCATGGCATTTAATACCAAAATGATTGTTACCACTTACCGTCAAGTAACTTCTTCCAGCAGAACTCTCAAATACACCTTGCGCAAGAGTTATACTTGCCGGAATATTATATTTCAGCATTTCCTCTATCGCAAGATCCTTATATTGGTTTATATATGATTGATATGCTGGATTCCATTTCATCTGCGCCAAGCCAGTTAGGGAATGGACGAAAAGAATAAGCACTAAAACGTTTAATTTCCTCATAATAATATGTATATTCTACAAAATTACGAAATATCATAAAAAATACAAAAAAAAAGGGCTGCTTTAATAATTATTAGTAATTTTGCTTTATGTTTGACAAAACAAAATTAGTAGTAGCTTTTGGGTCTAACTTTGAGCCAAAGATAAACATTGCGAAAGCAAAACAACGACTTTCGTCTGCTTTTGAGACGATTAAATTTTCATCTGAAATATGGACTGATCCGATTAATATAAAGTCTGAAAAATTCATAAACTGTATTGCCATTGCCGAAACATCATCTGATTTAAATTCAGTATTACACAATCTAAAGGAAATTGAAGATGAATGTGGTAATACTATTCAAAAACGTAAATCAGGTAAAGTCACAATGGATGTAGACATATTAAAGTATGGTGACGTCATAATGCATGAAGATGATTGGAAAAGACAATATATAATACAATTACTTAAAGAACTAAATATCAATATAAAATGAAAAAAAACATATTATTACTTTTTGCATTTGCTTTTTGTATTCATTCATATTCGCAGAAATTTGATGAATACTTCAAAGACAGTACATTGCGCATAGATTATATGTTCTCTGGAAACTCACAGCAACAGCAAATAAGTATTGACAAACTTAACTGTTCTCCACGCTGGTATGGAAAACGAAACAAGCTTTCTGAAATTCCTGTAGAAGGTAACGGACAGATTACCGTGAGAGATCATAAATCACATAAAACGATATACAAAAACTCGTTCTCTACTTTATTTCAGGAGTGGCTTTCATACGATGAAGCTAAGACTACAAGTAAGAGTTTCCAGAATGTCTTTATCGTGCCTATGCCGAAAGACACTATTGACATAACTGTTGATTTGAGAAACAACAGACGTGAGATTATGTCTACCTTTACACATCAGGTAGTTCCGACAGATATATTGATACGAAAAATAGGATTCAAGGACCGCACTAAATCCATAAACATACAGCAACCTGAAGACACGGCAAATTGTATCCATATCGCTTATGTGGCTGAAGGCTACAAGGAAAGCGAAATGAATATTTTCGTTGATGACGTGAAAAAAGCTGTTGAATCATTATTCTATTATGAACCGTTTAAAAGCTTGAAGTCAAAATTCAGTATTGTTGCTGTTGAAGCCCCTTCTATCGAGAGCGGAACAAGTGAACCAGGTAAGGGTATATGGAAGAAGACAGCATTGAGCAGTCACTTCGATACATTTTACAGTGAAAGATATCTTACTACTCTAAATCTTGAAGACCTACATGATTGGTTGGCTGGTATTCCTTACGAACATATTATTGTGCTTGTTAACTCTTCACGCTATGGTGGCGGCGGAGTTCTTAATTCATATAATCTCACTACTGCTCACAATTCACATACCAAACCAGTTGTTGTACATGAATTTGGACACAGCTTTGCAGGACTTGGTGATGAATACGGATATGATTTTGAACTCATTCCTATGTATCCTAAGGATGTAGAACCTTGGGAGCCTAACCTTACTACCCTAGCCGACTTTCATGGTAAATGGGAAGATATGATTTCACATGGCACAAAGATTCCTACACCTGTAAACGAACAAACGAAAAAGCGTGTAGGAGTATTCGAAGGTGGTGGATATGCTGTGAAAGGTGTATATCGTCCTATGTTTGACTGTAGAATGAGAACTAATGAGTATCCTGAGTTCTGCCCAGTTTGCCGTCGTGCAATTACCAGATTGATAAATTTCTATACAGGAAAATAAATAAAAAGTCTGCCGTAAAATCATATACGGCAGACTTTTATATTATAATTTATTAGTCGCGACCATGTTTATGAAATACTCATGAACAAATGTCGATTCATTAAGTTCTGGATGAAAAGACGTAACCAATTGGTTTTTCTGTTTGGCTGCTACAATGTGATTACCAACATTCGACAAAACTTCAACATCTTTGCCTACATCTTTTATATATGGTGCCCTGATAAATGTCATCTGAACCTTATTACCGGCAAACATATCTTCGGCATAAAAACTTCCAAGCTGTCTACCATAAGCATTTCGGCATACGTTGATGTCCATGGTTGAAATCCTTTCAAAGTCTTCATTTTCCACCTTTTTAGCTAGTAATATCAGACCGGCACATGTCCCAAATACGGGCAGTCCGCTCTCTATATCACGCTTTATTGGTTCAAGAAGCTCCAGTTCCTTCAACAACTTCAACTGAGTAGTGCTTTCACCGCCAGGAATAATCAATCCGTCTTTTTCACGTGACCAATCCTTTAGATTGCGAATTTCGAAGCAGTCTACGCCAATTTTGTTCAAGATGCGCTCATGTTCTATAAAAGCTCCTTGTAATGCAAGAACACCTATATTCATCATTTACCGCGTTCAGCCATCAGGAGTTTTATTTCCTGTTCATTTATTCCAACCATAGCTTCTCCCAAGTCACAGCTTAATTCAGCCAACATCTTAGGATCGTTGTAGTTTGTTACAGCCTTTACTATTGCTGCTGCACGTTTCTCAGGGTTACCGCTCTTAAATATTCCGCTTCCAACGAATACGCCTTCAGCACCGAGCTGCATCATCAACGAAGCATCAGCTGGAGTTGCTACTCCACCAGCAGCAAAATTCACAACTGGCAGTTTACCGTTGTCATGCACAAACTTAACAAGTTCGTAAGGCACCTGTAATTGCTTTGCTGCCTCAAACAGTTCATCCTCGCTGGTAGCAGTGAGATTACGAATTTCTTTTTGGATAAGACGCATATGTGTCACAGCCTGAACGATGTCACCCGTTCCTGGCTCACCTTTAGTTCTTATCATTGTGGCACCTTCAGAAATGCGTCTTAGAGCTTCTCCCAAATTCTTTGCTCCACATACAAAAGGAACATCAAACTTAGTCTTATCTATATGAAATACGTTATCAGCAGGTGACAGAACTTCACTTTCATCAATATAATCTATTTCTACTGCTTGAAGAATTTGAGCTTCGGCAACATGTCCTATTCTGCACTTTGCCATCACTGGAATTGAAACAGCCTCCTGAATGCTTTTAATCATCTTTGGATCACTCATTCTAGACACACCACCGGCAGCCCTTATATCAGCAGGGATTCTCTCAAGTGCCATAACAGCACATGCACCAGCTGCCTCTGCAATCTTAGCCTGTTCAGGCGTTGTAACATCCATTATAACACCACCTTTTAGCATCTGTGCCAAATTGCGGTTTAATTCTTGTCTCTTTTCATTCATAATTTTTATATATTTTTTCTATAATCACTAGGTGATTCTCCCTTCATCTTGCGGAAGAACTTTGCAAAATGCGCCTGACTTAAAAAGCCGAATTCATAAGCTATTTGCTGTATGGTATCAGTAGAAGTCTTCAGTTTGGCACAAATCTTATCTATAAGGAAATCATCAATAATCGCTTTTGGTGATTTATCTGCTATCCTTTTGCAGACCTGTGCTAGATACCTGCTGCTTACATTCAGGCAATCAGCATAAAATGCGACATCACTGTTTGATGTATGATATTTCTCTATGTAATCAAAAAAGTCATTATACAGTTCACTACTCCTACCCTTCAAATTACTTGTAATAACTTGTTGCTGATTAATATAACTTTTTGCTTTGGATATGGAGTCTTCAATAGAAAAATCTTTACTTAAATACAGTGATACAGCACTAGAGAATGTATTTGCCATACCATGCATGCCATTATCATCCAAAAAATAAACATTAGCATTTTTGTTGTCACCTACAACAACATCAAAATCCTTTTTACGTATTATAATTAGCGAACATAATGGCAATAGCTTATGACGTATACTTTCTAACACCTCAGTGGTCATTAATTTTTCACCAAGGCTTGAATAAACTATTGGGTCATATACTACATACTTTGGTCCATATTTAACTATTGCGTCAACAACAGCTTGCAACGTACTGATATTCCTTATCATACCAACTTTGATTACATCAAGTTTGATATCATTGATAATAGCTTCTATCTGCCCAGACACTATCGCTCCAGGAACATCATAAAATTGCTGAATACCCAAAGTATTCTGAACAGTTATTGAAGTAATTGCCGAAACTGCATAACCGCCCAATGCTGATATGGTTTTTATATCAGCCTGAACGCCTGAACCTCCAGTGCTATCACTACCAGTAATTGTCAAAACAGTATATTTCTCCATCTAATAATATGATTACAAATGCAAAGTAAACTAAAAATTATGACATAAAAAAATGATGTTCCCTTTTTGACAAAGAAAACATCATTTTGTATAAACTTCTTTATTGCACAACTTTAAAGCGAATTCTAAATGAATGAGTCATCTCATCCCAATTTGTTCCAAGAACTTCAAATCGTCCAATCTGTGATGTAGACCTCACATGCTTGCCTATACAAGGGCATACGTCATAATCACCAATCCTCACAATGCGTAGCATTTCCGAGGCATCTTCCGGTAATCTGTCTATCGTTACGTCATCAGGAATATGATATCTGTCTACAAATTCATAAGTCACATCCAAGTCGTCATCGATCAACTTATTCATCCCGCGTTCAATCTCACGTTCTTCAATACGTGAAGGCTTATGATCCAGAATGTAGCTAATCTTACTCTTTTTGCGCTCGATATGTGCATTGCTGCTTCGCTCACATCCAAACATGCGAATCATCAACTGGTTAAGCAGATGTTCGGCAGTATGAGCAGGAGGAAATTCATCCTTGTTGTGTTCATTGAATTTATAATCAATATTATTCATCTTCGTACTGAATTTATATGCCCTACCACCATAGGCAGGAACTTTTATAGATATCACACCGTCACGCTTTAAATCTGCAAATATACTTTCGTCAGAAAGCAAATCATAGAGCACATACTTCCGTTCGGGGATTTTGCAGAAGTCAAAAGCATGTGAAGGAACTACAACATCTGTAAGTATTTCCTGAGAAGAGAAATTAGCCACTACTAAAATCACAGTATCATCCTTTGAGCGGAGAAAAGCAAATTCACGTCGTGTATTGAATGTTGGTCTGTTTGGATTAACATACATCAGATCAAAGAAATCACCTTCACGCACAGCATCCTCATTATTCGCAATAAGCAGCAAATGCCTGTAAGATATAGCTAGTTGCTTTTCTTCTGTAGTCATCAGTCTGCGATCAGAATATCCACGACTTAATGTGTCCGGTGCCCAGTAATCAAAGATTGATGTTCTTCCATCTATTCCACTGAAGCCTTCGTTGTCCATACCTTTCTCACCAAATTCCTGACCGCTATACAGCATGAAAGGATTTGAGCGCATCAATATGCTTACTATTGCAGCAGGAATGGCCTTATATCCATCTCCAGCATAATATTCACTGGCAATTCTCTGTTCATCGTGATTTTCAAGGAAATATAGCATGTGGTCATGAACATCATCTGTACTCTGCCATTCATAAGTCAGCGCAGAAGCTGGGCGCTCATCCCTTACTATAGATTTTAAGCAGTCGTACATGCCTACCTTATCATAAAGATAGTCAAAACCATTGGTTATATAAGTACGATAAAGATTTGTGTCATAAACCTCACCAATGAAGATTATCTTAGGATATTTCTTCTTTACGATATTGATAGCATAGTTCCAAAAATCTGATGGAACCATTTCTGCCATATCACATCTGAAACCGTCAACGCCCTTTGAAGCCCAGAACAAAAGTATATCTGTCATTTTTATCCATGTATTTGGAACAGGATTAAAATGATTGCTTCGTCCAAAAGTATCACAATAGTCTATACCATAGTTGAGTTTAATGGTTTCATACCAGTCGGTAATAAAAGGTTTAGATGTAAACTTATCATTACCCGTAGCCTTTGCAGGATTTTCAACATACTTGCTGTCAACAGAAATTTCACTAAGGTCCAAAGCCTGATCACAACAATAATAGAAATTATTGTTTGTAGAGAAATTCATCTTCACATCGTCATCCTGCCCTAAATCATGAACTTCTACGGGCTTGCATATTGACTTATATTCACGGGCTACATGATTAGGCACAAAGTCCATGATTACACTCATACCTACATCATGCGTTCTGGCAATAAGATTCTCCCATTCAGACATGCGTTTGTCAACATCCTGAGACAAATCTGGATCTACGTCGTAATAGTCTGTTATCGCATAAGGCGAACCAGCCTTTCCTTTAACAATTTCAGGATGTTGAACAGGAATTCCGTATGATGAGTAATCAGTCTGTGTTGCATGGCGAATTACACCTGTAAACCATATATGGGTAAATCCCATATTATGTATTCGCTTTAATACAGACTCTTCAAAATAATTAAACTTCCCACAACCATTTTCGGCAATCGTGCCGAATTCTTTTAGAACTCTATTACGATTGCCGAAAAGTCTGGGAAGTACTTGATATATTGTTATCTTATCCTTCATTATGCAATGCCATGTGCACTAACAGTTTTATCGATGCGTCCAATCATGCCCTGAAGAGCTTTACCTGGACCGCACTCAGTAAAATCAGTAGCACCGGCAGCAATCATAGCCTGTACACTTGAAGTCCATCTTACAGAACTTGTCAACTGTGCGATGAGATTTTCCTTGATTTCTTTAGAATCAGAGTGAGGCATACCGTCTACATTCTGAAAAACAGAACATTTAGGTGCTTTGAAAGTCGTAGTCTCAATAGCAGCTTGAAGTTCGTCCTTTGCAGGTTGCATAAGTGGTGAATGGAAAGCTCCACCAACCTTCAGAGGAAGAGCACGCTTAGCACCAGCTTCTTTCAACTTCTCGCATGCAATATTTATTGCCTCCATGTTACCTGAAATAACAAGCTGACCAGGACAGTTATAGTTTGCAGCAACAACAATGTTGCCTTCTGTGCTTACCTCACTGCATATTTCTTCAACTTTAGCATCTGGTAAACCAATTATGGCAGCCATAGTTCCAGGGTTAGCCTCGCATGCCTTCTGCATTGCATTAGCACGTGCTGCAACCAACTTCAAACCATCTTCAAAACTCAATGCGCCTGATGCTACAAGAGCAGAGAATTCACCAAGTGAATGACCAGCAACCATTTCTGGTTTGAAGTCTTCGCCCATACATAAAGCTGAAATTACGCTGTGCAAGAAAACTGCAGGCTGTGTAACGTTTGTTTGCTTAAGGTCTTCATCAGTACCAGCAAACATAATATCAGTAATTTTAAAGCCTAGAATTTCATCGGCTTTATCGAAAAGTTCTTTTGCAAGAGAATTATTATCATATAGGTCTTTGCCCATACCTACAAACTGAGATCCCTGACCAGGGAATACAAATGCTTTCATTATTTCTTAGTTTAATTATAATTATATATATGTTCTGCAAAATTACAAAAAAAAATGCAAAGCAAGAACTATATAATAAAAAAATGGGGGTTAACAGCTTTTGTAATAAACAAATTGACTAATAAGACGAAAAAAATCCCGAAAGCAATATAGCTTTCGGGACTTATATAAATTTGCTTTACAGTGCAATAGTATATTTCTATATTATTCTGCAGCTGGTGCTTCTTCAGCCTTAGGAGCTTCCTCTACAGGAGCCTTAACAACTTTAGCATTTTCATCAACAACAGTTACAGGAATCTTGACTTCAACATCCTTGTAGAAGTGAACAGTTGCCTCAAACTCACCAACTTTCTTGATGTCATGCATTGTGATGATCTTGCGATCAACCTCAATACCCTTCTTTGAAAGTTCGTCAGCTACAGTTGCTGTGTTTACAGAACCATAAAGAGCACCAGTAGTACTAACCTTAGCTGCAATAACAAGAGCAACACCATTCAAAGCCTCGCTCTTTTTAACAGCTTCAGCCTTGATAGCTGCAAGCTTGTGTGCCTGCTGTCTCAAGTCCTCTGCTAGCATTTTCTTAGCTGAAACAGAAGCTATTACGGCTTTACCTGTTGGAATAAGGTGGTTGCGACCGTAACCACTCTTTACATTTACAATATCGTTCTTGTATCCAAGACCAATGATATCTTCTTTAAGTATAATCTCCATATTGTCTTTTTCCTCCTTAAATTATTTCATCAAATCGGTTACATATGGAAGCAGAGCAATTAGGCGAGCACGCTTAACAGCCTGAGCCACACGACGCTGATACTTCAAAGATGTTCCTGTGATACGACGAGGAAGGATTTTACCCTGCTCGTTCAAGAATTTCTTCAAGAACTCTGGATCCTTATAGTCAATATACTTGATACCACTCTTTTTGAAACGACAATACTTCTTCTTACGGTTATCAATAGAAGGAGCTGTCAAATAACGGATTTCTGAATTTTTCTGATCTGCCATAATTAAGCCTCCTCTTTTTTACCAAGTTTATTTCTACGCTTCTCTGCATACATTGCAGCATACTTGTCAAGACGTACAGTCATAAAACGAATAACTTTCTCATCACGGCGATAGCCTGTTTCGAGAGTGTTAATAACTGTAGGCTCAGCCTTAAATTCAACTAGACAGTAGAAGCCTGTTGATTTCTTTTCAATGGCATAAGCCATTTTTTTGAGTCCCCAAGTCTCTTCATTCAAGATCTCTGCACCGTTTTCGGTAAGAATCTGCTTGAATTTAGCGACCGCTTCCTTCATCTGTTCATCAGACAAAACGGGAGTCAAAATGAAAACGGTTTCGTATTGATTCATACTAAATTAATAATTAAAAAATAATTGTTATTTAAAATACATATCTTCTAAGTCTGATATAGACTTTTTCTCAAAATGCGCTGCAAAAGTACTAATTTTTTATGATATAAACAAATAATTCAATACTTTTGTGCCATTTTTATTAAAATATGCAGAAGCTAAACTGAAAGAACATCAAGAAATTAGATAAATTCATTGATTTATCTTTTTCTATCGATGAGTGATGATACGCATTCAGATTTACCGCAACTAAATATTATTCACTGATCTGGCGCTTGTCGTTATTGGTATAATTGGTTACACCGCAAACAACAAGCGCCAGAGCAAATATTGATATTATTTCTAATTTATTCCTCTTCAGGAGTAATCAGCTTATATCCTTTTCCATGAATATTGATGATTTCAATCTGATCGTCATCTTTAAGATGCTTACGTAATTTTGTGATATACACATCCATAGAACGGGCATTGAAATAGTTGTCATCAATCCATATTGTCTTCAGAGCGAAATCTCTCTGTAGTATTTCGTTTGCGTGTGAGCAAAGAAGAGCCAGAAGTTCGTTTTCCTTTGTTGTAAGTTTTGTCTGAGTATCACCAATAACCAATAATTGCTTTTGGGTATCAAATGTGAACTTGCCAATATGATAAAGTGTACTTTCCTTATTCTTCTTACCACGTACACGACGCAAAATTGCCTCTATACGGAATACGAGTTCTTCCATTGAGAATGGTTTTGTGATGTAGTCATCAGCACCAATCTTGAAGCCTTCAAGGATATCATCCTTAAGAGTCTTTGCTGTAAGGAATATAATTGGTATTTCGGCGTTTGCCTGACGAATTTCCTGTGCAAGCGTAAATCCGTCCTTCTTAGGCATCATGACATCAAGAACGCAGATATCAAACTTATTTTTCAAGAATTCGCGATAACCAACCTCACCATCAGGACAAAGTGTAGCACTAAATCCTTTAGCCTGAAGGTACTCACGCAAAAGCATTCCTAAATTTTCATCATCTTCACACAAAAGAATTTTCAATTTTTCTTCCATAATCTTATATTTTAATGTTAATAATTCTGTTATATAATTACAAATTAATTTTTATCCATAAATGGCAACTTGATTGTAAAAACAGTTCCCTCGCCAAGTTCGCTGTCTACATGAATTTCACCTTCAAACAAGTCTATCATTTTCTTTACGTAGGCAAGACCAAGTCCGAATCCCTTCACATCATGAACGTTACCAGTATGAACTCTGAAGAACTTGTCAAACACTTTCTTTAAGTTGTCTTTCTTTATTCCAACGCCATTATCCTTTATAGACAGGCAAACTTTCTTTCCTTCATTCCATGTCTTAATGTAGACATTCAAAGGCTGATCAGGCTTACGATACTTCACTGCGTTATCCAATAGATTAAAGACTACATTCTGGAAATGCATTTCGTCTACATATATCCTAGAGTCTAAAGCTTCAATCTCTGTATATACCTTACCACCTGTATGTTCAACACGCAATGTGAACGAGTTACCGATGCTCTCCACCATTTCATTGATATCTATATCGCGCTTCTTCAGAACAGCCTTCTTCCTGTCATACATACTCATCTGTAAGACCTTCTCAACAAGGAATCTGAGTCGTTTGCTCTCATCATTAATCACGCCACTAAGATGTGCCATCATCGTTTCACTCTTAGTTACGCTTTTATCGTTCAGCATCTGTGCTGCAAGAGATATACTCGCTATAGGTGTCTTCAGCTCATGCGTCATGTTGTTTATAAAGTCATTCTTTATCTCACTGTAACGCTTAGAACGGAATATCACAACGATTGTAAATACGAATGTGAATAACAGTACCAATGTAAATATGATACTAGGAATCATAAATCTCACACTAGAGAATATGTAGCTATTCATATCAGGGAAATGAATCTTCACAACTCCCATCTTAGACTGTGGATCGTTTCTGAACAGCACTTGTGAATATGTAAATTCCTCACCATCATCAGTATAGTCCGGGCAACGATATACCTCACGTCCGTCCTGTGTTGAAACAGTGAAGTGATAAGGAATGTTTATACCGTTGTTCATCAGTTCCGCTTTCAAGTCCTGGTCAAGCAACTTAAAGTTGATACGTTCCTTCAAAGGTTTGTCGGAAGCAGAATACAATATAGAATAAACAACCTCATCCAATAGAGCCTTTTGATACACATATCTATTCTTAATGATTTCCTGGAGAGATCTTGATGCCTCTGATATTGAATTCTTATCAGTTTTCAATATCATAGCCTTTGGCATTGAAGAAGGCTTTGTCGTTATCGTCTTTAGTTCAAATGAAGAATATACAGTTCCGTCTTTTCCTATTGTTGAGTATTGATGACTTTGTTGGAAAGTTCCGTCATTAGGTTTACCTGAACGTGTACCAACAGAATCCTCACTATAAGAACGACGTTCTGTATCTTTTACATCCTTTTCAAGAAATCTCAAAGTCTCGTTAAGTTCAAGATTACGTGAAGCCTGATAGAGCGAACGATTGACTGATTCGTCAAACTGTTCTTTCTTCATATCTGCCATTTCCTGAATATAACTCAGCTGCAGGAAAAGCAGTCCTAAAAATGAAAGCCCCATTATTATGGCTATTGTCCATATCGTTCTTTTCTTCATATCGCAAAGATATACTAATTCTTAAATCGTTAACATTAGAATGTTAAACTTTTGGTCTAATTTTATTATAGTTAACAACATTCCCATTTTATAATTACGTATAATTAATTATAAAAGGCAGAGCACAAGCTCTACCTTTATATTATATGTAGTATTATTAAACTAATCTTCATCATTTTTGGCTAGTTCTACCTCATGTTCTGAAATAAGTGCAGTCTGAATGTTGCCAGGAACAAGTTCATAACTAGCAAACTTTGTAATGAACGAAGCTCGTCCGCCAGTGATTGAGCTTAATGATATACTGTAGTTGTTAAGTTCCTTCAATGGAACCTTAGCAAGCAATTTCTGATAACCAGCCTCAGAGTCCATTCCCACTATCATTGCACGTCTGCCCTGAAGGTCGCTCATAACGTCGCCCATGAAATCAACAGGAACATAAACTTCCAAATCATATATAGGTTCCAATATCTTTGGACCGGCATTTTTGAATGCTTCAGAGAAAGCATGGCGTGCTGCAAGCATAAACGATAGTTCGTTACTGTCTACAGGATGCATCTTTCCATCATACACTATAACCCTCACGTCACGTGCATAGCTGCCGGTCAGCGGACCGTGTTCCATACAATCCAGCACTCCTTTCAAAATGGCAGGCATAAAACGTGCGTCAATGGCACCTCCAACAACAGAGTTCATAAAAACAAGCTTTCCACCCCACTCCAAGTTTATAACTTCCTTGCCCTTGATGTTCATCTTGAACTCCTGACCATTAAAGTTGTACGTCGTAGGGTCTGGCATACCGTCAGCATAAGGTTCGATAATTAAGTGAACCTCACCGAACTGTCCAGCACCTCCACTCTGTTTTCTGTGTCGGTATTCAGCCTTAGCCTTCTTGGTGATAGTCTCTCTATATGGTATCTTCGGGTCATAAAACTTAACCTGAAGTTTCTCATTATTTTCCAATCTCCATTTCAGAGTTCTCAAATGAAATTCGCCTTGACCATGAACAATAATCTGTCTCAGTTCCTTGCTCTGTTCCACAACCCAAGTTGGATCTTCCTGACGCATCTTCACCATTGCAGCCATAAGTTTCTCTGTATCCTGTGAGTTTACGGCTTTTATAGCACGACTGTATTTTGAGTTAGGATATTTAATGAAATTGAATTTCCAATCACAGTCCTTACCGTTAAGAGTATTACCGGTCTTCACGTCTTTCAGTTTCACGGTGCATCCGATGTCTCCTGCGTTCAGTTGTTCCACTGCAATTCTATTGGCACCAGCTCCAGCATATATCTGTCCGATGCGTTCCTTACTACCTCTATCAGAGTTTGCGAGATCCTCACCTGGTTTAACGCTTCCGCTCATTACCTTGAAATAACTAACCTCACCAATATGCGGTTCCATTCCGGTCTTGAAGAAGTATAGACTTGTAGGTCCGTTTGTATCTGGTGAAATCTCCTCACCTCTTGTATTATGCAGTTTAGGCATTTCATTTACGAAAGGAACCACGTTTCCTAAGAATTCCATTAGTCTTTGCACACCCATATCCTTACCGGCACATACACAGAATACTGGGAATATGTTTCTTGCGACAAGTCCTTTTCTAATACCTTCCCTCATCTCATCCTCAGAAAGAGTATCAGAGTCGAAAAACTTCTCCATCAAGGTTTCATCATTTTCAGCTGCAGCCTCCACCAATTCCTTGTGAAGTTCCATAGCCTTGTCCATTTCCTCAGCAGGGATATCCTCTATTATTGGTGCGCCTCCCTCTGGTTTCCAAGAATACTTCTTCATCAAAAGCACATCTATAAGAGCGTTGAAGCTTTGTCCTGTTGTAATAGGATATTGTATCTGTACGCACTTTGAACCATATATTTCCTTCATAGTCGAAATTATAGAATCAAAGTCGCATTTGTCACTGTCTAGTTGATTTATCAAGAAGATAACAGGCTTATTTAATTTCTCTGTATATCTAAAATTATTCTGTGTTCCCACTTCCGGACCATATTGTCCGTTGATAAGTATCACCGCTTCGTCAGTAACGTTAAGCGATGTGATTGCACCGCCCACAAAGTCATCACTTCCCGGACAATCAATTATATTAAGTTTTTTATTGTTCCACTCTACATGAAAAACGGTTGGGAATACTGAGTAGCCATATTCCAACTCAACCGGGAAATAATCGCTTACTGTGTTTTTATTTTCAACACTTCCACGTCGCTTAATGACACCGGCCTCAAAAAGCATGCTTTCGGCAAGAGTTGTCTTGCCGCAACCCGCACTGCCAAGCAATGCAATGTTTTTAATCTCGTTAGTTTGATAAACTCTCATATCAAAAGATTTAAAGTGTTAGTAATATTCCATGGTTAATAAAGGTTTTATTTACCTTTATAGGGCTCTAAGATATGAAATAAATCAATAACATCCAAGTATATTTTAAGAAAATTATTAATTTTGCACAAAAATAAGATTATGGCAGGTTTATACATTCACATCCCTTTTTGCGCTAGCCGTTGCATATACTGCGGCTTCTATAGCACCACGAAGACTAATCTACAAGATAGATATGTAGACGCAATGTGCAAAGAAATGGAATTACGTTGTAACGAACTTGTTTCCACTAACCGCAACATCAGTACTATATATATAGGTGGAGGCACGCCAAGCCAACTATCTATTACTAACATAGCAAAAATATTCACGCAAGTACATAGTGTGTGGGGGCATAGAGTAGATGCTGAAGAGGTCACTATAGAGTGCAATCCCGACGATATAACCGATGAGTTTGCTCAAGCTATTTCCCAACTTCCGATAAACCGTGTAAGTATGGGTGCCCAGACTTTCAACGACGACAGACTTAAATTTCTGCATCGACGTCATTGTGCGAACGAAGTGAAAACTGCCGTTAGCAGACTTCAGAAATATGGTATTAAGAATATCAGCATTGACCTTATGTTTGGATTTCCCGAAGAGAGCCTTAACGATTGGGCTAGCGACATCGATGCAGCAATATCTCTAGGTGTTCAGCACATCTCTGCTTATAGCCTGATGTATGAAGAGGGCACTACCCTTTTCAAACTCCTTAATCTGAATAAAGTGAAACCAATCGACGAGGAAACAAGTCTTGCTATGTACAACATGCTCATAGACAGATTGTCTTCTGCCGGATATATTCAATACGAGATAAGCAACTTTGCCCAACCTGGATTTCAAAGCAAACACAACAGCAGTTATTGGCACGACATACCATATATCGGAATTGGTGCTTCTGCCCACAGCTATGATATAAAGACCAGACATTGGAACGTCAGTGACATAACTAAATATATAAGTGGTATAGAGAATTGCACTTTACCGTTCGAGGAAGAGTTTATCGACAAAAACACGAAATACGATGACCTCATAACAACGGCAATGCGTACACGTGAAGGAATAGACACCGAAAAACTAAAGGCTGATTTCGGCAACGACCTATACACCTATTTTATGAAAGAGGCTGGCAAGCATATCAACAACGGTACATTACAGAATGTAAATGGTAGGGTTTCACTCACGCGCAAAGGCCTCTTCATTTCTGATGATATAATGAGCGACCTCATGCACGTTTAGTTCCTCACTGCCACAGCAATATATTCTATTTAATCTCAACCAATTTATAGTTCTTGCTTCCAAGTCCTATCTTTTCTGCCCAGTCGATAGTATGAGTACCGTGCTGCTTATCTATGCGCTTCAACATGTCAGTAGGATCATTCTCGGCTGTCACCTTCTGTTGGTTAATAATATCCACACATGCCTGATCTAGCGCAACAGGGTCTGTACTGGCAAGAATACCATAATCTTTAAGTTTCACAGGTTGTGGATGCGCCACGCAGTCGCAGTCAATACTCATATTATTCATCACACTGATATAAATGATACCGTCTCGTTTCTGAAAGTAGTTCACCACTGCCTGTGCAGAAGCAGCCATACTCTCCAAGAAACCATCTTGATCACCTACATTTTCCTTCGTCCATAAATTCTCAGGAGTTGTAACTCTTCCTGCCGAATGGATATAAGCCTTGCCGTTTCGTGAAGCGCAGCCAATAGACAAGTTTTTCAGAGCACCACCGTAACCACCCATTGGGTGACCCTTGAAGTGATTAAGGCACACCATAAAATCATAATTTGCCAAGTGTCCTCCCACGATGTCATATTTCAGATGCGTATGGTCTTTCACAGGAATTCTAATCTCGTCATATTCATCCATTAGGTCAACGGCAAACAGAGAGTCGAAGCCATGTTTATGTATCACGTCCCAATGGTCTTTCGTTTCCATACGGTCACCCGGATAAGCCGTTCTGTTCTCCACAATAACACCGTCAACGTCGTCAACAAGTTTTTGAATCAATGTTGGTTTCAGGTAGTTAGGGTTAGAGCCTTCTCCGGTACTTATCTTGACGCATACACGTCCTTTCGCTTTCACTCCAAGTGCATTATATATTCTCACCAATGCATCAGGTGATATTTCTTTTGTCAGATACACTTTAGTCTGTGCGTTAACCGTTATCACGGCAAGCAGCAATGTCAAAGTCATTATTATTTTCTTCATCTTCCTTGATTATTTTGGAACGATGCAAATATACAAATTATTATGATACGTCGCAAATCTTTCTACAGTTGTGTACTAAAAGATGACGTGCAGATGCTTCGTAGCAACATGTAGCCACACTATCCAATAGTATTGTACGGCGATACTCGATATGAAAGATTACAGTTTAAAGCTCTATTGATGTTTCACAAATAACTTTAATTTTCATCAGGAATTTCATAAGATATTGTTTCTGCATCAAACAGATACAAGTTCTTCTCAGAAAATTTCTCTCGTAATTTTTCACTATAAGTATCTACTTTTTTTAAGTGCTGAAACATAAATATTTATAATTCGTCGAATCACGTTAGATTATTATCTTTGCTGTTATAATAGGCTATAAAAAAATAAAATTGAAAAAATTGTTTAAAATGGCAAATATCCTCCACTAATCACACAAACTGCTGATATATAATCATTTAGGAGTGGATGATGCTACGTATCTCCTCCACTATCCTCCACTATTGATTTTAATCTAAATAAAAAAGGTAATAAATATTGATATAATAGATTTTATAGGTATCATGAAAGATATAAAAATCCATTCTTTTAAAATGAATTTATAAGAATCGATTATAATATCATCTCCTGAAAATACATTGTTTGTTATCGTTTTTATCAATTATTCAACTTACTTGCAGGAAACTGATAAATGTTTGAATTTTACAATATTGATAGAGGCATGATACATGAGGTAGCTCAATGATAAAATCACCTTTTTCGAAGCACCATTTAGTGATTGGGGCCTAATCACTCCGTAAAGCGTGGAGGAGATTAGAGTGATTAGGCCCTAATCACTCAACGAGTGGAGGTCTCATCCACCGCTTAACGTATTGAATGACAATTCATTACAGCAAAAAGTGGAGGACATTCTATAAATGAATCAAAACAGAGAGAGGTATGCTTATATATTTACTTGTAACAGATAAACAAAAAAAGGAATATTGTTATAATGCAATATTCCTTTTTCATATTTTTTGAAGAAATCGTTATCTGTTGGAACTACCTCCAACAATATCAAGCAACTCATTAGTGATTGCCTGCTGACGACTCTTATTATACTGCAAATTCAAGCCACTCAACAATTCATTAGCATTATCTGTGGCAGTCTGCATTGCAACCATACGAGCAGCATGTTCACTGGCATTGCTATCCAATAGCGCTGTATATAGTTGAAGATTAAGCTGCTTTGGTATCAAAGTACGCAAAACAGTATTTAGATCAGGTTCTACAATGAAATTATCATTAAGAGGTTTTACCTCAGCCTTCTCTCCTTCTTCACCTAACTTGCGTTTTTTAAGATATTCCTGTGACTTAGCGGTAATTGTGTTACTACTCAAATCACGGTCGTTTTCATTACCAATAGACTCAGTAGACAAGTCGATAGGCAAATAAGTCTTACGCGTAAGAATCTGTGAACCAGCACTTTTGAAATGATGATAGATAATTTCAACCTTATCTATTTCATGAGCAAGAAACTTATCGCGCAGTTCCTTTGCGATAGCCGCACAGCCTGCTGAATTTGGTTTATCTACAAGTTCAAGATAACTTCCAGCCTTAGTCAGCCCTTGCTTAACGACATATTCTTCAACCTTTCTACCTATCGGGTAAACAATGATGTCATTAATGCCTTGAGCTTTATAATCATCAATTGCCGAACCGAGCATCTTGATTACATTGTTATTGAATCCACCACACAAAGAACTATTGCTGGTATAAACAACAAACGCAACCTTTTTTACCTGATGCTGAGATTCAAGTTCATTCAACACTTCAGGCACTGTCAACAAGAAAGACTTGAGGATATGCTCAAGTAAATTCTCATAAGGCAGCATACTCTGAATTGCAGTCTGGGCATGATGAAGTTTACTAGAAGCAACCATCTTCATGGCACTTGTAATCTTACGAGTGCTATTAACAGAGTCTATACGTGTTTTTATCTCTTTTAATGACGGCATTGCTAACTATTAATCTTAATTGTTAAAACTATCAACCTTTATATTGTCCAACGACATTAATCATAGTGTCCTCAATAACCTTTATGGCTTCATCACTCAACTGTCCGTCTGTCAAGACATCAAGTATATCGCTATGAGAAGAACGCATTGCATCCAAGAATTGATTCTGGCATTCACGGATCTGTTCAACAGGAACATCGTGCATCAACCCATGTACTCCACAATAAAGGATAGCAACCTGCTCACCTACGGGCATTGGACTATACTGTGGCTGGATAAGAAGTTGATTGTTCTTACGTCCACGATCCAAAGTCATTGCTGTTACGGCATCCATATCACTTGAGAATTTAGAGAAAGACTCCAGTTCCCTGTATTGAGCTTGGTCTATCTTAAGTGTACCGGCAACCTTCTTCATACTCTTAATCTGTGCAGAACCACCTACACGAGATACAGAGATACCAACATTAATAGCTGGACGGAAACCTTGATTAAACAGATTTGTTTCCAAATATATCTGACCATCGGTAATGGAAATAACATTCGTAGGAATATAAGCAGAAACATCACCGGCTTGTGTCTCAATGATTGGCAGAGCGGTCAACGAACCACCACCGCGAACATGACCCTTCATGCAAACAGGAAGGTCATTCATTTGCTCAGCAATCTCTTGTTGATTATTGATACGTGCGGCACGTTCCAAAAGACGAGAGTGCAAATAGAACACATCACCTGGATAAGCTTCACGTCCAGAAGGACGTCTCAAAATCAAAGAAACTTCACGGTATGCAACAGCCTGTTTACTGAGGTCATCATATACCACAAGAGCACTATATCCACGATCACGGAAATACTCACCAATAGCTGCACCAGCAAAAGGTGCATAATATTGCATAGCAGCAGGATCAGCAGCAGTGGCAGCAACAATGATAGTATATGGCATTGCGCCATGCTCCTTAAGAGTAGCGACCAATGCAGCTACAGTTGAAGCCTTCTGTCCAATGGCTACATATATACAATATACTGGTTTTCCAGCATCATAAAAACTTTTCTGGTTGATAATTGTATCTACAGCAATGGCAGTCTTACCAGTCTGGCGGTCACCAATAATAAGTTCACGCTGACCACGTCCAATAGGAATCATAGAGTCGACGGCCTTCAAACCTGTCTGTAAAGGTTCCTTAACCGGTTGACGAAAGATAACTCCAGGAGCCTTTCTGTCAAGAGGCATTTCAAAGGCATCTGTCAAGTCGATATCGCCTTTACCATCTATAGCTTCACCAAGAGTATTGATAACACGACCAAGCATATTGTCATTAACGAGAATTGAAGAAATACGCTTTGTGCGCTTAACAGTCATTCCCTCCTTAATGCCAGCCGTAGCCCCAAGAAGCACGCATCCCACGTTATCTTCCTCCAAATTCATCACAATAGCCATTGTTCCGTTCTCAAACTCCAACAATTCATTGGCCTCGGCATTACGAAGTCCATAGATACGGGCAACACCATCGCTCACCTGGAGCACAGTACCAACCTCATCAAACTTCTCACTGCCATTGATACCCTTGAGCTGTTCAAGAAGAACTTGAGACACTTCGCTTGGTTTTATTTTATCTGACATAATTTGTATTTTAAAATTTATTTCTTAAGCTGTGTCAGGATGCCGTTAAGCTTTGATTTCACGCTAGCGTCCATTCTGTAAGTATCATACTCTAGGATAAAGCCCCCGATAATATCAGGTTCAACCTCGGTCTCAAACTCCACAGTTCCATTAGTATTACTCTCCACCATCTGTCGCATCTTCTGCTCTGTGTCATCAGATACGGCTGCAGCAGTAATGAGTTTGCCACGGATAACATTCTTCTGTTTTCTATAAAGTGTGATATACGAATTAGCCATGAATTGCATTATTTCCTCACGACCTTCTTTCAATACAAGAGAAATGAAAGTTTTCGTGAGTTCACATACATTGCTTCCAGCCGCCGTAACGAGAAGATTCTCCTTAATGTCTTTTGAAAGCATTGGATTGTCTATCGTAAATCTGAGTTCAGGTACATCGATGTAACTCTTTGCAAGAACTTGCATATCTTTATACACCGAATCCTCGATTTTAGCATCTGTACTGCTTTTTAGCAGTGCACGCGCATATCTTACCGATATTACTCCTATATCCATAACCAATTATTTATTTTCTGCCGAAGAAACGTCATCCAGCATACGATCAATCAAACCCATCTGAGCTTTGTCATTACCAAGTTTTTCACGAAGAATTTTCTCAGCTATTTCAACACTCAATGTTGCTACTTGCTTTCGGATATCACTTATGGCAGCCTGCTTTTCGTTGTCAATTTCTATTTTGGCATCGTTAATTAAGCGGGCACCTTCCTCATGTGCTTTATCCTGAGCTTTTTCAACAATTGCATCACGTGTGTTAGCAGCCTCTTTCAATATTAAGGCTTGTTTCTCACGCGCTTCCTGCAAGATGGATTCACCCTCTTTCTGTATATTAGCTAGTTTTTCGTTTGCCTCATGTGCCTTGCGCAAACTATCATCTATAAAAGCCTTTCTATCTGTTACCATCTTTACGATAACAGGAAAGCCATGCTTCCATAGGATAATCAGTACGACAAGGAATGTCAGAGACATCCAAAATAGCAAGCCAGTACTAGGAATCAATAAATCCATACACTGTTTTTATTATATGTAGAGGAATGTATTTGAACCATTGAAATTGGTCAAACTGAAACATTCCTCCTGCAAAGTTTTATATTAAATACACAAGAATGCGATTACAGCAGCGAAAAGGGCAACACCCTCAATAAGTGCGGCTGCAACGATCATATTCGTGAATAACTTATTCATAACTTCTGGTTGACGTGCCATAGCGTCCATGGCCTGACCACCAATTCTACCAATACCAAGACCTGCGCCAATAGCTGCGAGACCTGCACCAACTGCGGCGCCTAATTTTGCAACACCTTCTGCTGCTAATAATAATGAAATCATAATCTTGAATGTTTAAATTGTTATTTTATTTTTTATATTAATTATTCGTGTTCAGGTTCAACTCTTGCCAAACCAATGAATACTGCACTTAGCATAGTGAATACCATTGCCTGAATAAAGCAGACCAAACATTCCAAAAACATCATAAATATACTCATCACAATACTCAAAGCAGACATACTAAGAAATACTGATGCCGTTTTACTTGCGACAAGGAATATGATACATGTTATTGCCAGTCCGATAGCATGTCCCGCCATCATATTGGCGAAAAGTCGAATCATAAGAGCAAATGGTTTAGTAAATATACCAACAAACTCTATAACTGGTATAACAGGCACCGGTGCTTTTAACCATGTAGGAACATCAGGCCAGAATATATCTTTCCAATAATGTTTGTTTCCACTAAACTGTACTATTATAAATGTACACAATGCCAAAAAGAATGTAACGGCAATATTTCCCGTCACGTTTCCACCACCAGGAGGAAATGGCATCAAGCCCATTAAATTACAAGTAAATATAAAGAAGAAACATGTGAGCAGATAAGGAGTGTATTTCTCATAACCTTTTCCTACACCAGGTTTGATGATCTCGTCAATGACATACATCACCAACATCTCAATAAATCCTACAAATCCCTTGGGAGCAGGATCACCGGCTTTACGTTTCTTATACCATCTGGCAGGTATCAAAATGCAACAAAGCAATATGATGACATCTATAAACATCACCGCCACGGTCTTTGTAATAGAGATGTCAAAAGGATGCACTTCTGCTCCAGACTTGTCTATCTCAACTATTTTACCGGCATTGTCGCCCTTGCTTGCTATTGCCAAGTTAAACGGTCCACGACGATATCCCTTAGCGTCGACAACTTCTGAAAATTGCGAGCTGCAAAATACATGGAAACCTGTTGAACTTTTTACTATTATAGGTAAATGTATGACCAAAGGCTTGTCTCCAATATTAGTAATGTGCCAGTCATAAGAATCCTTTATATGCTCAAGCACTACATCCTTAATATTTGGATCACCACCTTTGCCATTTGCGAAAGTCGGCAACACCGCAAGCATTACCATTAAAATACCTAACAGTCGTTTGATGTGATTCATTTCTACTTAATGTTTTAAAATCAGCGTTACTACCATTGTCACGACATACATTCCAAGAAACATGGCCGAAAAATGGATAGAATCTTCTCTATCTTTAGACAACAACACATAAACTGCAACTATCGTAGCCACAAGTAATATGCGTATTGTCGCCATAATAAGATAGAATTTTACTAAATTACCCGGAGAATGACTTTTTACGAAATCATATCCTTTAACGTAAGCTGTGCCCAAAATGACATAAAAGAATACAGACAGAAAAATTATCAATATGCTCATTGTGCTTTTTCTACACAGATATTGACATCATTCTTCTGAACCTCTACGAAACCTCCGGTGATAGCCACTTCTTTTCGTCCTTCCTTGGTAACGAATTCAACTACACCTTCTTGAAGTGCTGATATTATAGGAGCATGGTTGATCAGAATTTCAAATATACCCATCAACCCTGGCACCATTACCATTTCGGCATCACCGTTGAACTCAACCTTTTCAGGCGATACGATTTTTAGTTTCAAACTCATATCCGTCATCAGTTTAATTACCCTTTGCTGACTCTAGCAGCATCTTACCTTTCTCTTTGGCATCATCGATTGTACCAACGTTAAGGAATGCCTGTTCTGGAAGGTCATCAACCTCACCATTCAATATAGCATTAAAACCTTTTATAGTATCTTCGATTGGTACCATTACACCCTTTAGTCCCGTAAACTGTTCTGCAACAGTAAATGGCTGACTTAGGAAACGCTGTACACGACGTGCACGGTTCACGGTAAGTTTATCTTCATCTGAAAGTTCATCCATACCAAGAATGGCAATAATATCTTGCAGTTCCTTGTAATGCTGAAGAATTTCTTTCACTTTCTGTGCACACTCATAATGCTCTTTACCCACAATCAGCGGATCAAGAATACGTGATGTACTACCAAGCGGATCAACAGCAGGATAAATACCAAGTTCAGTTATCTTACGTGATAGTTCGGTTGTAGCATCCAAATGGGTAAATGTAGTTGCAGGAGCAGGGTCTGTCAAGTCATCAGCAGGCACATACACAGCCTGAACTGATGTAATAGAGCCATTCTTTGTTGATGTGATTCTCTCTTGCATAGTACCCATCTCACTTGCCAATGTTGGTTGATAACCTACAGCAGAAGGCATACGTCCAAGAAGTGCAGACACTTCAGAACCAGCCTGAGTAAAACGGAATATATTGTCAATGAAGAACATTATATCAGCAGCCTCACCATTAACGCCACCGTGATCGCGGAACTCCTCTGCAACAGTAAGACCAGAAAGAGCAACAGAAGCACGTGCGCCAGGTGGCTCATTCATCTGTCCATATACAAGTGTAGCTTGACTCTTTGCAAGTTCTTCCTTATCTATAAGAGAAAGATCCCATTTTCCTTCATCCATGGACTTACGGAACTTCTCACCGTACTTAATAACTCCACTATCAAGCATATCACGCAATAGGTCATTACCCTCACGCGTACGCTCTCCGACACCGGCAAATACAGAATATCCATTATGTCCTTTGGCGATATTATTGATAAGTTCCATGATAAGAACCGTCTTACCTACACCGGCACCACCGAACAAGCCAATCTTTCCACCTTTCATATATGGCTCCAAAAGGTCAATGACCTTAATACCTGTCGCCAACATTTCTTTATGGGTAGACAATTGATCGAATTTAGGAGGAACTCTATGAATAGGATAAGAACCTTGCATATCAAGGTTTTCCATTCCATCAATAGGCTGACCTATTACATTCATCATACGGCCCTTTATCTGTTTACCGGCAGGCATTGTTATTGGGCTTCCAGTAGGAACGACATCAAGTCCTCTTTGAAGACCATCCGTATTGTCCATAGCAACACATCGCACCGTATCCTCACCGATATGCTGTTGAACCTCAACTATAAGGTCACTACCATCCGTGCGTTTAACTTTAAGAGCTTCGAAAATCTTTGGCAACACCTTTTCAGCATCCTGTCCTTTTGTATCGAAATAAACATCGATAACAGGACCGATAATCTGAGAAATGCGCCCGATAATTTGTGACATAAGCTACTATATTTATATTAATGTTCTATTTATTTTAGATATAGCAAAAGTACTAATATTAGTGGAAACTACAAAATAAATCTGAGTTTTGTACCATTATTAACCACTTATTAACCACTTTTTAATACCTTTTAAATATTAAATGCTAAGTTCGTCTAGCACTTGTATCAACTTACGATCAAAAGGCTTGTCACTTCGTATAGCTTCACTCATCGGAACATATACAACTTCATTATT
>OCVT010000048.1_pt1 | contig 34799 bp, 31 predicted proteins | sample 1539111 | NCBI WGS metagenome assembly OCVT01 (sample SAMEA3991482, study PRJEB22521) | metagenome | biome: anthropogenic terrestrial biome; feature: sewage plant; material: raw primary sludge | place: Sweden | collected 2012-09-26 | reverse complement strand
AAAATTCTTAACTATTTTGATGAAAATAATGTGCAAAAAGTAACCAATGGCGAGGGAGAATATGTAGAAGAGGGCTGGAACGATCAAACCTCAACTGGCACAATAAAAAACTTTTTGAAAGAAGGTATTTGGAGAGGACATTTAATAGAAAAAAAAGTCAGTTTTACCGAACAATATAACAAAGGCAAATTAGTTGTGGGCCATAGTCTTGACTCTTTGAATAACAAATTTACTTACAATGTCGTTAACGAAAGGTCCCTTCCCAAAAAAGGAATGAATGATTTTTATAATTATTTAAAAAAAAACGACATCATTCCAAAAAACATCAATAGTAAAATTACAGGCAAAATAATCATCAACATTGACATTAACGAAAACGGTAAATTAGAAAATGTTTCTGCATATACAGGCGACCAATATGGAATTACAGAGAATGCAATTCAATTAATTTCTCAATATGAAAATTGGATACCCGGAAAACATCGAGGTGTAAACGTTAAGACACATCTCACACTCCCAATTGTGTTTCAATAAATCATTGTAATAATTTAAACAGCTCGCAACATCTAAATGCTAGTCAATTCCAAAAAGAAAGAAACGTTTCTTTTGTTCTAGTCAAATTTATTTTATACTTTTGCACCCGTCTTACAATAGCTGTACGACATACATAACAATCATTTAAATAATATTAGCATGTATTTAACTAAAGAAGTAAAAGCGGAAATTTTCGCAAAACACGGAGGAAAAGCAGAAAACACTGGATCTGCAGAAGGACAAATCGCTTTATTCACACACAGAATTAGCCACCTAACTGAGCACTTGAAAAAAAATCGTCACGATTATAACACTGAGCGTTCTTTGGTACTATTAGTAGGTAAAAGAAGAGCTTTGTTGGATTACTTGAAGAAAAAAGAAATCAACAGATACCGTGAGATTATCAAAGTATTGAATATTAGAAAATAATCAATATAAAAAAGAGGTGCGAAAGTGCCTCTTTTTGTTTTTACATTTCAAGCATTTACAAGAAAAAAAGTTTGGTTTTTCATTGGGTTTTAGGAACAACAACTACTACAACAACAACTACTACAACACAACTAAAACCCATTGTATAACCAATTAAGGAAAAATTTATGATTCCACAATTATTTGTAGAAAAAATCGATTTGGGTGATGGCAGAAGCATCACAATCGAGACAGGACGATTAGCCAAACAAGCGGATGGTTCTGTAGTAGTTAGAATGGGCGACACGATGATACTTGCCACAGCAGTTTCAGCTCGTAGCGCTAACCCAGCGGTAGATTTCTTACCATTAACCGTAGATTACCGCGAAAAATTTGCAGCAGCAGGTCGTTTCCCAGGTGGTTTCTTCAAAAGAGAAGCACGCCCTAGCGACAGCGAAGTATTGACAATGCGTTTAGTAGACCGTGTTTTACGTCCACTTTTCCCAGACGATTACCATGCTGAAACACAAGTTATGATTCAGTTGATGTCTCATGATGAAGAAGTAATGCCAGATGCATTGGCAGGTTTAGCAGCATCTGCAGCATTAGCAGTATCTGATATTCCTTTTTACAATTTGATTTCAGAAGTACGTGTTGCACGTATTGATGGTAAATTTGTAATCAACCCAAGTAGAGAAGACTTAGCAAAATCAGACATCGACATGATGATTGGTGCTTCTATGGACTCTGTAGCGATGGTAGAAGGTGAGATGAAAGAAATCTCAGAAGCTGAAATGGTAGAAGCCATCAAATTTGCACACGAAGCGATTAAAGTTCAAATTGAAGCACAATATCGTTTACAAGCGGCTTTTGGCAAAAAAGAAACTCGTACTTACGAAGGAGAAAAAGAAAACGAAGAAATTTATAAAAAAGTAAAAGCCGCTGCTTACGATAAAATTTATGCTATCGCAAAAGTAGGTTCTGCTAAACACGAAAGAAGTGCTGCATTTGCTGAAGTAAAAGAAGAAGTAAAAGCTTTATTTACTGAAGAAGAATTGGCTGCTGACGGTGATTTAGTTTCAAAATATTTCTACAAAACAAACAAAGAAGCCGTTCGTAATGTAGTGTTAGAATTAGGTGTTCGTTTAGATGGTAGAAAAACAACTGATATTAGACCAATTTGGTGTGAGACAGATTATTTACCAAGAGTACACGGCTCTTCTTTATTTACTCGTGGAGAAACACAAGCTTTGGCTACAGTAACTTTAGGAACTTCTAGAGAAGCGAACCAAATCGACTCTCCATCAGAACAAGGTGAAGAGAAATTTTATTTACACTACAACTTCCCTCCTTTCTCTACCGGTGAAGCAAAACCACTAAGAGGAACTTCAAGAAGAGAAGTAGGTCACGGAAACTTGGCACAACGTGCGTTGAAAAACATGATTCCTGCTGACTGTCCTTACACTATCCGTGTGGTTTCTGAAGTATTAGAATCTAACGGTTCTTCTTCTATGGCAACCGTGTGCGCGGGTACAATGGCCTTAATGGATGCTGGAGTTCAAATGGTAAAACCAGTTTCTGGAATTGCTATGGGATTGATTACTGACGGAGAAAAATTTGCGGTATTGTCTGATATTCTAGGTGACGAAGATCACTTAGGAGATATGGACTTTAAAGTAACTGGAACTGCTGACGGAATCACAGCTTGCCAAATGGATATTAAAATAGAAGGTTTACGTTACGATATCATGGAGCAAGCCTTGGCGCAAGCCCGTGATGGACGTTTGCATATTTTAGGCAAATTGACTGAAACTATCGCTGCACCTAGAACTGATGTAAAAGCACACGCTCCAAAAATCATTACTAGAACTATTCCTGGTACTTATATTGGCGCCCTAATCGGACCTGGTGGAAAAGTAATTCAAGAATTACAAAAAGCTACAGGAACTACCATCGTAATCAACGAAGTAGACGAGCAAGGAGTTATCGAAATTTTAGGAACGGATCCTGCTGGAATCGAAGCTGTATTAGCAAAAATTGCTTCTATTACTTTCAAACCACAAATGGGAGAAGCGTATGAAGTGAAAGTAATCAAAATGCTTGACTTTGGTGCTGTGGTAGAATATACTGCTGCTCCAGGAAACGAAGTATTATTACACGTTTCTGAATTAGCTTGGGAAAGAACAGAAAACGTTGCCGATGTAGTAAAAATGGGCGATGTTTTCCAAGTGAAATACTTAGGCATTGATCCTAAAACTCGTAAAGAGAAGGTTTCTAAAAAAGCATTAGTACCTAGACCTCCACGCGAAGAGAAAAAAGAATAACGATTCAAGTAAAGGTTATATTCAAAAACCCCTTATTCATTTTGAGTAAGGGGTTTTTCTTTGCATAAAAAACAATCCAAGTCCAAAGTTATTTATGAATTTCACAATAAAAAACAAAAAAAGTTAAACAACTTTACATTTAATTCATATAAAAAAAATACCTTTAACCTTATAAACCAGTAATAGACATGGCATTTACAGTTATTCAAAACACAAAAATTAACACAACACCTTTTACTTTTACGAGCCCTGCAACCGTAACCTACCCTGTTGCTCCTTTAGTTTCAGCAAAATTCTACACCCCAGAAGGTGGCGCCTTAACCCTAAAAATTAGAGCTACTTTATACATGAACTCTGAGGATACCGTAGCTCCAACAGTACAAACACCAATAGAATCTGGTAATGTCCTAACCATGAACTACGATTACAATTTCTCGGAAGAAACCCCAGAAACTTGCGATGTGTACTATATAGAAGTAGATTATATTTCAGACACTGTTGCGAATATAACAGAAATTAAATCTTTCATGATAAACTTAGACCCGGAAGGTTCTAGAGGTACTACATTAATGGTTCCCTAAAATGAATTTACAATTTAAAAAATATTGTTTTTTCTTTATCCTAACAATTCCTGTTTTCATTTTTTCACAATCAAAAGAGGCTAACTTATTTGAGAAAAAAGTGTTAAAAGAAAAGTCACTTGAATATAGTAAAGAACAAAATTTTGTAAAATCCCAATCTTTCTACCTAAATGAAAATTGGGATTCTACTTTAGTATATTCAATGAAACAATTAAGCGCAAATAATAACAAAAAGATAGCTGACTATTGTCATTATTTTAGAGGTGTAAGCTTTTTCAACAAGAAACTTTACAGTGAAGCCAAAAAGGAGCTGTTTTTAGTATCAAATTCATTTGAACTTTTAGCATCAAAAAACTTAATATTAGGAGCTGTTTTTTTTGAATTATTGAAACCAAACGAAGCTCTTTATTTTTTTAAGCTTTCAAAAATTCAATTTGAAAAAACAAAAGATTTCAATGGCTTAGCAAAAGCGTTTAATGGAATTGGATCTATGTATATCTATTTAAAACAATATGAAAATGCAGAAAAGTATTTATTAAAACATTTAGAAACTAATATTAAAACACAAAATAATATTAGAATTTGCAAATCATACATGAGTTTAGCAAATTTATATTACGAACAGTATAAAGACACAGAAGCGATTTATTTCTTCAAAAAATCTTATGACCTTTCAAAAGACACTAAAGACTTTGATTTAAAACAACAAGCTTCCAAAAATATGGCTGTCGTTGAAGAAAATCGCGGCAATTTCAAACAAGCCCTAGCCTACCGCAAAGAATCTGAGCAATGGAAAGATTCTCTTAACAACCAAAACAAAATATGGGCGGTTGCAGATTTTGAAAAAAAATACGCGGTGGCTCAAAAACAAAAACAAATCTCGGTGCTCAAAGTAGAGAATGAATTAAAAAACACGCAACGCAATACCATGTTTTTTTCTACCATAGGTTTGCTACTCCTTTTAACCGGTGGTGTTTATGTTTATGGACAAAAGGTGAAAAATGCTAAAATCATTTTAAGCCAAAAAGAAAAACTAGACGAACTCAACGCAACCAAAGACCAACTGTTTTCTATTGTTAGTCACGATTTGCGTTCGTCCGTCAATGCGCTCAAAACCAGCAACACCAAACTCACAAGCTCCCTAGAATCCAAAAACTACGACGAACTCGACAAACTCCTACATCAAAATAGCGCGATTGCCAATGGCGCCTATAGCCTACTAGACAATTTGTTGCATTGGGCGTTACTCCAAACCCAACAATTATATTTTCATAAAGATTCGGTGCATTTGTTTTCTATTGTACAGCAAATAGAATACAGCTACAAACCCTTACTGTTAGAAAAAACAATTGCCTTTGAAAACGAAGTATCCAAAAACTGTTTTATCTTCGTGGATCTCGATTCGTTAAAAATCATTTTGCGCAACTTGCTGGATAATGCTATTAAATTCTCTCCAGAAAACAGTAGCATTCGTTTTTATAGCCTAGACACCCCATCCGAGTTCCATCAATTCATCATTGAAGATCAAGGAATCGGGATGCGTCCAGAAACCATATCCGAGTTATTACAAGACAACGAACTATTGGCCAAGAAAAGCAATTCAGAAATCATAGGAACGGGACTTGGAATGCAATTATGCAAACAAATGATTAAGAAAAATGGCGGCACACTTGCCATAGAAAGCGAACTCAACAAAGGCACTAAGATGATTTTATCATTCCCTAAAACCGTATAGCATGGATACCATCAACATTCTAATCATAGAAGATACGCCAGAAGAAAGCAACGCCTTAAGCAAAGTACTTTTAGAAAACAACTACAACATCGTTGGGGTAGCAAGAACCTTTAAAGATGCCTTAACGCTGTTTTATAATGAAAAGATAGATATTGCCATTATAGATGTTTTTTTGGATGGAAAACCCGACGGCATTGCTTTTGCTGAAACGATTAGCATAGTTCCCAATACTGTAAAGCCTTTTGTATTTTTGACCAGTTCGCAAGACCGTCAAATCTTCGAAAGAGCCAAACTCACCAAACCGTTTAGTTTCTTAATGAAACCTTTCAATCCATTAGAAATTTTATATGCTATTGAAATGGCGGTAGAAAAATTTTATGCCCAAAGCCAAGTCTTTCAAAGCGAAGAACAAGATACCGTGGTAAGCAATGAGTATTTGTTCATCAAGAAAAAAAATGCCTTAAAAAAAGTAGCCCTAAAAGACATTCTCTACATCGAAGTAGAGGAACGGTATTGCAACATCATTACCGAAAAAGAAAAATTTGTGATTATGATTTCGCTCACCAAAATTAGCGGTTTACTCAACCCCAATGAATTCATAAAAACCCATCGCAATTATTTGGTCAATGTAAACAAAATCGAAGAAATCATCCTCGCCGACAATTTAATCATCGTACAAGGCGGACACAAAGTCAACCTAAGCGACACCTACAAAGACTTCATTAAGAAAATGAATATTCTCTCCTAAAAACACACTACAAATAAATAAGTCTCCCAAGTGGAGATTTTTTTTTTGATGCCAACTCAGAAAGATGCTTTTATAACAAAAAAAAAGAACCTCATAACAATGCCTTGACCAAATCTTTATAACAAAGGTATTTTTACAGCATAATTAACAAAGTAACTAAAATGAGTATAGCAGCAAAAAACCAATTTGAGATGAAACTTTTGAAACAACTTTTAACTGCCAAACTAAATCCGTGGATTGGGATTTTGGTTTCGTTACTGATCATAGTCCCAAGTTTGTATCAAATTCTAGATGATGTAACTGTTTTAAGAAAAGAATATCTTTTTTTAGCTGTAGGATTTCCTTTGTATGTCAAATCTTTGAAAAATCTTTTTGACGAGATGCTAAAAACTCCTGATGACCTATAAATCAAAGATCTAAAACCATAAAAAGTTTTCATTTTATCTATAACTAACCCCTTCTTTCATAGCAAAGTTGGGGTATTTTATTTTTTTATCGAAAAAAAATGATAATTATGTAACTTTTTTGAAACACTCCTCGTATAAACATTTGTACACTTAAACAATAAGGAGACAAATACCATGAGACAACTTAAAATCACCAAGCAGGTAACCAATCGTGAAACTGCATCATTAGACAAGTACTTACAAGAAATTGGAAAGGTAGATTTAATTACTGCCGATGAAGAAGTAGAATTAGCACAAAAAATCAAAGCCGGTGATCAAAGAGCTTTAGAGAAACTAACTAAAGCTAATTTACGTTTCGTAGTCTCTGTTGCTAAACAATATCAAAACCAAGGATTAACTCTACCCGATTTGATCAATGAAGGAAACTTAGGATTGATTAAAGCAGCACAACGTTTTGATGAAACTCGTGGTTTCAAATTCATTTCGTATGCCGTTTGGTGGATTCGTCAATCGATTCTTCAAGCTTTAGCAGAACAATCTCGTATCGTTCGTTTGCCATTAAATAAAATTGGCTCTATCAATAAAATCAACAAAATGTACGCCTTATTAGAGCAATCTAATGAGCGCCCACCTTCTGCAGAAGAAATTGCAAAAGAGTTAGACATGACTGTAAATGACGTTAAAGAGTCTATGAAAAACTCTGGTCGTCACTTATCGATGGATGCACCTTTAGTTGAAGGAGAAGATTCTAACCTTTATGATGTTTTACGTTCAGGAGAATCTCCAAACCCAGATAGAGAATTAATTCACGAATCCTTGCGTACAGAAATTGAGCGTTCTTTAGAAACACTTACTCCAAGAGAAGCGGATGTCGTTCGTTTGTATTTTGGTTTAGGCGATCAACACCCAATGACCTTAGAAGAAATTGGAGAAACATTTGACTTAACTCGTGAGCGTGTGCGTCAAATTAAAGAAAAAGCTATCCGTAGATTAAAACACACTTCTAGAAGTAAAATCTTAAAAACCTATTTAGGATAAAATATAAATTCCAAAAATCTTATATTTGGAATTTTACCACAAACAACAGTCTGATTAACTGTTCGTTTTTTGATTGATGATTGAAAACTCCGGCTGATTACCGGAGTTTTGTTTTTTGCAGGGCAAACAAAACACCGGTCAGTTCGCTTCGCTCGGGTATCCGGAGTTTTGTTTTTTGCAGGGCAAACAAAACACCGGTCAGTTCGCTTCGCTCGGGTATCCGGAGTTTTGTTTTTTGCAGGGCAAACAAAACACCGGTCAGTTCGCTTCGCTCGGGTATCCGGAGTTTTGTTTTTTGCAGGGCAAACAAAACCAAGACTTCTGCTAGAATAATTTGTGTTTTAAAACTTGCTTGAATCCCTATAAATTCTTTGCAATCATTGCAATTAAAAAAATTATCTTTGCGAAAAAAAATAACACAACACAACGATGAGTAAAAACACAATTATAGCACCTTCTGTTCTTGCAGCCGATTTTGCTAATTTACAGCGCGATGTAGAGATGATTAATAACAGCCAAGCTGATTGGTTTCATATTGACATTATGGATGGCGTATTTGTACCTAACATTTCGTTTGGTATGCCCGTACTTGAAGCTATTGCAAAACATGCTACCAAAACAATTGATGTACACTTAATGATTGTAGACCCTGATCGCTACATCAAAACGTTTGCTGATTTGGGTGCCAATGTACTAACTGTTCATTACGAAGCTTGCAATCACCTTCATCGCACTTTACAAGCTATAAAAGCGGAAGGAATGCTTGCTGGTGTCGCTATCAACCCTCACACTTCTATTGACTTATTAGAAGAGGTAATCAATGATATAGATTTGGTTTGTATTATGAGTGTAAATCCTGGATTTGGTGGACAATCATTTATTGAGAACACGTACAATAAAGTAACCAAATTGAAAGATTTAATTATTCAAAAAGGAGCCAATACCATAATTGAAATTGATGGTGGGGTTACTAATAAAAATGCGAGAGCATTAGTAGAAGCTGGAGCCGATGTACTAGTGGCAGGAAGTTTTGTTTTCAAAGCTGAAAACCCAACAGCTACTATCGAAGATTTGAAAAAAATCACCACTATCTAAAAAACAAACAAGAGGCTGTATCATTTTATACAGCCTCTTGTTTTAATACTGGTCTATTAAATACTGAATCAAATCGGTTGTAGTAACAATACCTACAAGCAAATCTCCTTCGCAAACTGGCAAAGCATGAAAATCATTGTGTGTTAAAATCTCAGCTGCCGCCTTTATGCTTGTCTCTGGTGAAACCGTAGTTACTTTTTTAACCATTACTTGCTCTACAGAAAACATATTATACACTGTAGTATCAATTACTTCTTCGTCGTCATCTATTGCATCTGCAAACGAGATACGCAACAAATCAGTATAACTCAAAATACCTAAAATCTTATTTCCATTAACAACTGGAATATGTCTAATTTTATGATGTTTAAACAAACTTTCAGCTTTGGTTAAATCGTCATTCAAATGCAATTTTACCAAATGTTTGGACATTATTTTTGAAACGGGGACATTACTTTTCATAACCCTAACTTTTAAATATATCCAAATTTAGAACAAAAAAAAAGCAAGAAACCTGATGATTATCAGTTAGAAAAACAATTATTATTGTTATTTTATAACAACTTGTTAATTTCGGATTTTTTAGATATTAGGTAAAATAGTTCTCGTTAAAGTTTATCATTCGCTTCACATGAGCATACAATTGAGGATGTATCGTCTTAAAGTCATTAGGGCTTTCAAAAAAATGTTCTAACAAGACCGAAATAAATTCAAATTGATTCTCATAGGCATATAAACGAAAATAAGCTTTGTCGTTAATTTGCTGAATCAATTCAGGGGAAGTATAAATTGCTACTATTTCTGCATATTCATCCTGAAAAATTGCTGCATTTACATCTCTACTTTTCAAACAATGAAAATGCATAACATGGGTAAATTCATGTAACCCCAAGTTAATATTATCTGTGGCTACACCGTGACCAGACAAGAAATCTTCCCATGAAAAAACGACAGTCTTCATCCTTGGATTAAACTCCCCTTTGTGATACACTTCGTTGATAGTAGAATAATATACTGTTGGATAAATAAGAATTTTTTGAAACAAGTCACTTAAATAGTTTCTCATTCCAAAAGTCAACATAACATAAGTCCCAGAGATAAGCACAAGTATTTCGTCCGTAATCTCAATTTCATGACCAATAAATTCATGTTTATCGATAAACTTATTTATCCTGTGTTCAAAATAACGCTTCTTGCTAGGAGACAATTTATTATAAAAAGGAAAATTTTGAGCCAAAATATTTCTTTGCTCATCAGAAATACGCCTTGGCAACAAATGCGAATGTACTACTAACGGTTTGTTATAGAAAAACACATAAATGGGCTCGACTATATTAAAAAAAACAAAGCCTAATCCTATGATTACCAATAAAAATTGCAATACAAACAACTCCATTTATTCAATAATTACATCTATTAATTCATAAAAAAAAGGATGCGAAACACTACATTCCTCATCCTTTTATGTGACCACGGCAGGGTTCGAACCTGCAACCCTCAGAGTCGAAATCTGATATTCTATCCAGTTGAACTACGCAGTCAATATCCATTGAATTTTAAAATTCCAAACTCCAAGAAAATGGAATTTGGAATAAAAAAATTAAGATAATAATTTTTTAACTATGGTTGAAATCGTCTTACCATCAGCTTTTCCAGCTAACTCAGCAGACGCCAATCCCATTACTTTACCCATTGCTGCCATTCCAGAAGCGTCATTGTCAGCAATAATTTTAGCCACCACAGCTTCTACTTCAGCTTCACTCAATTGAGCAGGTAAAAACTTCTCGATTACAGCGGCTTGCAACAACTCAGGTTCAGCCAAATCCGCTCTTCCTTGTTGCGTGTAAATAGCCGCACTATCTTTTCTTTGTTTCACCAAACGTTGTAGTAATTTGATTTCTTCTTCTGCCGCAATTTCTTCTTTTGCTCCACTTTCTGTTTGTGCTAAAAGTATAGCCGATTTAACTGCTCTTAAGGCTTCTAGAGCCAAAGTATCTTTTGCTCTCATGGCGTTTTTTATTTCGTCCATGATACGTACTGATAAACTCATTATACTATATGTTTAATTTATTTTTTGAAAATCACATCTGCCTATTTGCCTTTGAAAACAAATAAAAGCACTGCAAATTTAGAACATTTAAGTCGCATTAACAACTCGGTAAATGTTTCCTTCTTTTAATAAAAATCCAAAAAAAATAGCCTGAAATAGATTTTCAGGCTATTCATTAATTTATTTCAAAACTTAATCTACGTTATCGTGCAAATAAGAATTGTTAGAACGAAATTGTAAGTCATTATTACTATCTGTACTAACTGATATTCTTGAGTTTTGACTAGTAGCTTGATTAGTCAAATCTACACCTAGACGTTTATAGGCTGGTTCACGTTCTAATTCATCAATTCTAGTCACATTATTATGAAACTTATAATTGAATTCTTTTAGTTTTTTTCTTCTTTCTTCAGCTCTAAAACGAAGCGTCTCTTCGATAGTCATATCCATTGGAGAAACTGATTCTGCAGCTACTTCATTAACTTCGATTGGAGCAACTTGCTTCATAGTTATATTTAACTCTGCAGGAACCTCTTCTTGTTTTACTTGTGGTTTCGATTGTACAAAATCATTTTCAACCTCCATATACTCTTCTAGCGAGTATTTAATAATCCCGTTGTCTGTTAATTCAGTAACAGGAACAAATTGAATTGGCTGAACCACATTAATATTATGCGCTTCATTTGACAAATCAAAAACTATTTTCTCCTCAACTACAGGAGCTGAAGGAGCTACAAAAGTTGGTTTTGGTGTTACAGGCAAATCAAAAGAGAAAGCGGTTTGTTTTTGCTCCTCAATGATATTGGCTTGTGGAAGTTGAACTTCTTCTTTTGAAGGCAGTGAAATATTAAAATCAAAATCTTCAATTGGAGAAACGATTTCAAAAGTCACGTCTAAATTTTTGATAAATTCAGACATTACAATCAATTCATCGTTGTTCATTACAGGCTTTTTCACTTCCAAAACAACAGGCGCTTCTTCTTCAATTTCCTCTTCTAGTTCAAACACTACTCGCTCAGCAGTAACATCAGAAGGTGAGTCATTCAAATTGAAAGTAGTTACAGGAGTATTAATCAAATTATGAACACTTCTTTGCTCTTCTTCTAAAGTGTGTATGATTTTCTTTGGCTCAGTATTTACGATTTCATTTTGTTGTTCAACATCAAAACCTGTAGCAATTATGGTAACAGAAATGGCATCACCTAGTGTTTCATCTTCTCCTACCCCCATAATTATGTTAGCATTATTACCTGCTTCATTTTGAATATGGTCATTGATTTCACCTATCTCATCAATAGTAATTTCATTGGTTCCAGAAACGATAAGCAACAATACGTTTTTAGCTCCGGTAATTTTATTATCATTTAATAGAGGAGAATCTAGTGCAGCAATAATAGCTTCTTTTGCTCTATTTTCACCAAGAGCTGTAGCAGAACCCATAATAGCAGTACCACTATTGTACAAAACTGTTTTAGCATCGCGTAAATCGATATTTTGTGTATAGTGATGTGTAATTACTTCAGCAATTCCTCTAGAAGCGGTTGCCAAAACTTCATCGGCTTTAGAGAAACCAGCTTTGAAACCTAAATTACCATATACTTCTCTTAATTTATTATTATTGATTACAATCAAGGAATCAACTTGCTTGCGCAATTTTTCAATACCTATAATAGCTTGTTCTTGTCGAACTTTACCTTCAAATAGAAATGGTAAAGTAACAATACCTACTGTTAAGATATCTCTTTCTTTAGCTAATTGAGCAATAACTGGCGCAGCACCTGTACCTGTTCCACCACCCATTCCTGCAGTGATGAAAACCATTTTGGTATTGCTGTCTAACATTTTTTCGATTTCACCGATACTCTCAATAGCAGATTGATGTCCAACATCTGGGTTGGCACCTGCTCCAAGTCCTTCGGTTAAATTTACTCCCAATTGAATTTTGTTGGGTACTGAACTATTTTGCAAAGCTTGAGAATCTGTGTTACAAACTATAAAGTCAACACCGTTAATTCCTTGCTTAAACATGTGATTTATGGCATTACTACCTCCACCACCTACTCCAATAACTTTAATTACATTTGATTGGTTTTTTGGTAAATCAAATGAAATGCTTCCAAATTCTGAGTTGCTTGTCATCTTATTGGGTTTTTGAAATTCTTATTTATATTTTTTGCTCTTTTGCTTGGGACAAAAAGGGCTTTACTTATTTTATTTATTCTGCGTTATCTAAAAATTCTTTAATCTTATCTACATATTTATCTAGAAAAGATCGTCTAATTTTAGTTTCTGTAGACTCTGGGCTTGGCACATGTCTTTCTTCTTTCACCTCTAAATCGACAACTAAAGGCTTTTCGATTTCAGGTACTGGCACAGTTTCTACCAGATGCTCTCTATAATATGGCGTTCTTTCTAGAACAGGACTTTTATCAATTTTGACAGCACTTTGAGTTTTTTTCTCAATGCTATTCATTACTAATCCAACTGCAGTAGCATATAATGGACTTGAAATTTCCTCATCCGAATTACCCGCTAAATGCTCATTTGGATAACCTATTCTGGTATCGATTCCAGTAATATATTCCACTAATTGCTTAATATGTTTCAATTGAGCACCACCACCTGTTAATACAATTCCCGCGATTAGTTTTTTACGTGGGTCTTCGTGACCATATAATTTGATTTCTGCAAAAACTTGTTCGATAATTTCCACAACTCTTGCGTGGATAATTTTAGATAAATTTTTCAAAGAAATCTCTTTAGGCTCTCTACCTCTGATTCCTGGGATGGAAACAATTTCATTGTCTTTGTTTTCCCCTGGCCAAGCAGAACCAAATTTTACTTTCAATAATTCAGCTTGCTTTTCAACAATAGAACATCCTTCTTTGATATCATCAGTGATAACATTACCACCAAAAGGAATTACAGCTGTATGTCTAATAATTCCATCTTTAAAAATTGCCAAATCTGTAGTTCCCCCACCAATGTCAATCAAAGCAACTCCTGCTTCTTTTTCTTCTTGACTCAATACTGCATCAGATGAAGCTAAAGGCTCTAAAGTCAAACCTGACAACTCAATTCCTGAACTCTGAATACATCTCCCTACGTTTCTTATCGATGAAGCTTGTCCTACAACTATATGAAAACTACTTTCTAATCGTCCTCCATACATCCCAACAGGCTCTTTGATATCGGATTGCCCATCAATTTTAAATTCCTGCGGTAGTACATGTATAATCTCTTCTCCAGGTAACATCGCTAATTTGTGAACTTGACTAATCAATAAATCAATATCACAATCACCTATTACTTCTTCTGGATTATTTCTGCTAATATAATCGCTGTGTTGAATGCTTCGAATGTGTTGACCCGCAATACCAACAACTACATCTTTAATTTTATAACCTGAATTATTTTCTGCTTCAAAAATAGCTTGTTGAATGGATTGAATGGTTTGAGTAATGTTATTTACAACACCTCTAGCCACACCCAAACTTTTGGATTTTCCAACTCCTAAAATTTCTAACTTCCCGTATTCATTTTTTTTGCCAATCATGGCAACTATCTTGGTTGTTCCAATATCTAGACCTACCGCAATATTCTCTTTTTCCATTTTCTATTATTTAGTACACACTACTTGTTCCGCAAATCGAAGATCAATTTTTTTATATTCAGCAATTGAACTGTCTAAAACTACTTTTTGAAAAAAAGCTTTATAATTTTTAAATTTTTGTTCAACGTTTATCAATTGACCAAAATCAATTTTAAAATTATAGTTTCTATTCAGCATTAAAACGCTACCATTTGGCATAACTTGCATTCCAATGATGTTTTTTTTCAAAAAAACATCGTCGTAAATTACACGAAATAGCTTAGCTAAATCTTCCTTATTTTTATCGTTTATTTCCCCCGAAACAAGAAGAACTCGTGCTGTATAATTTTCCGACAAAGGCATTTTATTTCCCTTGTAATCAATATAAAAAGATGCTCCCTTTCCATTAATTCTTGCTATTGGAGTCTTTTGTTTTACAACAGCTTTTAGAACACCATCTACACTCACAGACACTTCAGACTTGTCAATCAAAGGGTGTGAATCGATGGTTTTCTCGAGTTTATTCAAATCTAAGGCATCTATAGCAATAGTTTTAGGGTCCTGTCTATTTTCTATTAACAATTTATTAACCGCTTGTTGTTTAACAAAAAGCTGATTTTCTCCTACAAAAACAACCTCTGCTTTCGTTACTTTTCGATTCAAATTCCGTTTTCCGGTGAAAGAATACAAAAAAATCACCAAGGCTAACATTAAAAGCAATCGGATTGTTGGCCAATTAAAACGTTTCATCTAATGCCTTTTTTATTGATGGAACCATTTCTCCTAAATCTCCTGCGCCTATAGTTACAATAACCTTAGCCTCTGAAGACTGAATAGACGCAATTAATTGTTCTTTTTGAACCAATTTCTTGTTGTCATTTGTCATTTTATCCATTAACCATTGGGAGGTAATACCTTCCATTGGGAGTTCACGTGCAGGATAAATATCCAATAATAAAATTTCGTCAAAATTAGATAAGCTAGCAGCAAAGTCATCAGCAAAATCTTTGGTTCTACTAAACAAATGCGGTTGAAAAACTGCCAATACTTTTTGACCAGAATACAACTCTCTTACCGCTTGATGCACCGCATTAATTTCGGTTGGATGATGTGCATAGTCGTCTATGTAAATCAAATCCGAACGTTTAATTTGATAAGAAAAACGTCTTCTTATCCCTCTAAATGTTGATAAAGCACTAGCAATTGCCTCAGTTGAGGTGCCGTAAGTTTTAGCCATTGCCAATGCCATCAACGCATTCATTAAATTATGTCTTCCGGGTAAACCAAAACGTAAATTCGTAATAAGCTCTGTTGGTGTTTGCACATCAAAAACATAACTAGAATCCTCGACTCTAACATTGAATGCTTTAAATTGAGCATCATCATTTATTGCACAAACCATTCCTTCTAGAGGCAAGCCTTGGGCGACAAACAATTTTGATTTATCTTCAACTTTGTTTGCAAACTCTACAAAAGAAGCTTCTATAGCCTCACTTGTTCCATAGATATCTAAATGATCCGCATCCATTGATGTCACGCAAGCAATATTTGGATGTAAATGCAAGAAAGAGCGATCGAATTCATCTGCCTCAACAACGGTAACTGTTTTGCCTAAACCAATTAAATTGGAATTATAATTTTCAACGATACCGCCAATAAAAGCAGTAACATCTGCACCACTTTCATAAAGAATATGCCCAAGAATACTTGAAGTAGTAGTTTTTCCGTGTGTACCTGCTACAGCAAAGCTAAAAGTGTCTTTGGTTATTATCCCTAGTACTTCGGCACGTTTTTTTACTTCATAGTTTTGGGCTAAGAAATAATTCCACTCCAAATGCGATTTTGGAACTGCTGGCGTGATAATTACCAAAGTGTTCTCTGGTTTAAAACTAGCTGGAATTAAAGCTACATTATCTTCAAAATGAATATCAATTCCGCTCTCGATAAGTTCGTTTGTCAACATCGACGGCGTTTTATCATAACCACAAACTTGTTTTCCAATATTTTTGAAATAACGAGCCAAAGCACTCATTCCGATGCCTCCAATGCCAACAAAATAGACGTTATGTATTTGATTTAAGTTCATTTTTCAATTTTAAAAATTAACAAAATAGTATCTCTATTTTTTCAATAACTTTTCAATTTCATCAACGATTTGGATCGTTGCTTGTGGTAAAGCCAACTTTTTTATGTTATCGCCCAAGAGTTGTTGTTTTCCTTCATCTTTCAACAAAGCTTCTAGAACAATACTAAATTCATCCTCTAAAGCAGATTCTTTAATCATTATTGCTCCTTTCTTATCTACTATTGCTTGTGCATTCTTCGTCTGATGATCTTCTGCAACATTTGGAGAAGGGATAAAAATCACTGGTTTCCCAACTATACATAATTCAGAAACCGACGAAGCTCCAGCTCTAGAAATAACTACATCTGCAGCTGCATAAACAAGATCCATACGCTCGATAAAAGCAACTACTTGCACTTGAGCTGAATTGTATTTTGAATAGTCCTCTAAATACAATTTCCCACATTGCCATATAATTTGAACTTTTTGCGACAAAAGACCTTGCAATTCTTTTTCAATCAATTGATTGATTCTTCTAGCACCTAAACTTCCTCCTAAAACCAATAGTGTTTTTTTCTTTGGATCTAGTTTAAAAAAAGTAATTGCCTCTTCCCTTTTACTAGAAACATCAATTAAATCTTGACGAACAGGATTTCCTGTCAAAATCATTTTTTCTTTAGGAAAAAATCGTTCTAAGTTTTCATAAGCAACACAAATTTTTGCGGCCTTTTTACTCAATAACTTATTTGTAATACCTGGATATGAATTTTGTTCTTGTATTAATGTCGGAATATTTAAACTATTGGCTACATTCAACAAAGGACCGCTTGCAAAACCTCCCGTACCAATAACTACGTCAGGCTTGAAGCTTTTTAGTATTTTTCTGGATTCCCACAAACTACTTAACAGTTTAATGGGAAATAATGCATTTTGCAGTGTCAGTTTTCTTTGTAAACCAGCTATCCAAAGCCCTTTAATAGCGTAACCGGCTTGAGGTACTTTTTGCATTTCCATTTTGTCTTTGGCGCCCACAAAAAGAAACTCTGCTTCTGGAAATCGCTTCTTTAGCTCATTTGCAATAGCAATTGCTGGATAGATATGACCACCAGTACCACCACCACTCAATATGAATTTTAATTTTGACATCTTAAAAAATTTAGAACAAATAAACAATTTACTACTATCAGATACTATCGGTTAAGTACCGCATTCATTGGATTAGCATGATCTTCTATAGAATATTCTTCTTCTTTTTCTTGAGCATCAGATTCGAGTTGCGCATCAATCAACTTTTGCAAAGCTTCTTCTCGAATTTGTTTTTCTTTTAATTCTTGAGCAATTTCTTCTTCTTTTTTGGTGACACTCAAAATGACACCAAGTGCGAAACAAGTCATCCAAATAGAACTACCTCCACTACTAATTAATGGCAATGTTTGACCTGTAACTGGCAATAACTCTACTGCTACAGCCATATTAATCATGGCCTGAAAAATCATTGGAAAACCAAGAGCAATTACAATTAATTTTCCAAATAATGTATTGGCCTTATGAGATGCAATTACAAAACGAAACATCAATAACAAATACAATCCAAGTACAGAAAGACCACCAATCAATCCCCACTCTTCTACTATAATGGCAAAGATAAAATCAGAGGAGGATTGAGGTAGAAAATTTTTCTGAACACTTTTGCCTGGGCCTAAACCATAGAGTCCACCAGAGGCTATAGCCGTTTTTGCTTTTTCAATTTGATAATTATCTTCATCGGCTTTATCAGAAGTGAATCGTTCAATACGACTTTCCCATGTTGAAACCCTACTAAAAAACCTTGAATCAGGAAAAGCTTTTGCAATCAATACAAAAAACAACAACATCACAACACCCGAGCCAATAACAAAGCCAATATACTTCATTGGATATTTGCCAATAAAAACCAACATTAAAACCATTGAAAAAATCAAAGCAGTGGTAGAAAAGTTAGAGGGCAAAATAAAAATTAATGTTATAAAAACAGGCAACCACAATTCGATTAAAGAAGATTTAAAATCTATTGGTGTTTCTCTTTTTTTGGATAAATAACGAGCAACAAACACAAACAACACAATAGCCGCCATAGTTGAAGGCTGAAATGTAATTTTTATAAAAGGAATCTGTATCCAACGACTTGCATTGGCTCCAGCGATAACCGTTCCTTTGATTAATGCATAAGCCAACATTATCCAAACAACGGGCAAAGCTGCCTTTGAAATTGCTCTGAAATATAAATAGGGAACATTATGAATCCAATAAATAATCAAAAAGCCTATGCCAATATGAGCAAGATGTTTCAACAAATACCCAAGAGTATTCCCTTTACCTAAACCTATATAGGCTAAGTTACTACTAGCACTAAAAACAGGCATAAACGAAAACAAAGCCAATAAGGCCACGAATGACCAAATTACTCTATCTCCTTTTAGCTTGTTTACTAGCTCCTTCATTACTTAACTATTTTAAACTGATTTATATTATTTACAGATTATAAACTGCTTGTTTGAATTGACGCCCACGATCTTCATAGTTTTCGAATAAATCAAAACTTGCGCAAGCTGGAGATAATAAAACAGCATCCCCTTTTTCAGTATAACGTTGTGCCATTCTTACGGCATCATTCATTGTATTTACTTCAATTAAATCGTCTACTACATTACCGAATGCCGCAATTATTTTTGAATTATCAATTCCCAAGCAAATAATCGCTTTTACTTTTTCGCGTACCAAAGACATTAATTCATTATAATCATTTCCTTTATCAACACCACCAACTATCCAAACAGTTGGAACATTCATACTATCCAAAGCAAAATAGGTTGCATTAACATTGGTAGCTTTAGAATCATTTATGTATTGCACATTTTGAATTTTTAGCACTTTTTCTAAACGGTGCTCCACTCCTTGAAAATTCGATAAACTCTCACGGATAGTCGCATTTCGTATTTGCATCAATTTTGCTACAGATGTTGCTGCCATTGCGTTCTTCATATTATGTTTCCCTTCTAATGCAATGTACTCGGTCTCCATTGAAAATTCTTCTTGATTCATTTTAACTTCCATATTGTTGTCTTTTAAAAATGCTCCTAAATCCAGTGTTTGAGAAATAGAAAAAGGTATTAATTGTGCTTTTGTTGTATTGTGTTTTAACCATTCTTGAGTTGCTTCGTCATCAGCATCATAAATCAAATAATCTGATGCTGTTTGGTTCATTGTAATCCTAAATTTCGAAGCAATATAATTTTCGTATTTGTATTCATATCGATCCAAATGATCTGGGCTAATATTGGTTAAAATGGCGATATGTGGCTTATAATTGATAATTCCATCCAATTGAAAACTACTTAACTCTAAAACATACACATCATAATTATGCTCTGCCACTTGCCACGCAAAACTCTTTCCAATATTTCCTCCCAAGGCTACATTCAAACCGGCATTCTTTAACAAATGATAGGTAAGCATAGTAGTAGTTGTTTTTCCATTACTACCTGTAATCCCTATAGTTATTGCATTTGTAAATGGAGCTGTAAACTCAATTTCTGAAATAACCGATATTCCTTTTTTAACCAATTTCTTTACTATTGGAGCTTTGTCAGGAATACCAGGGCTTTTCATAACCACTGTAGCGTTTAGAATTAACGCTTCTGTATGCTGCTCTTCTTCCCAAGGAATTCCATACTTATCAAGAACGTCTTTATAGCTTTGCTTTATTTTTCCAAAATCAGAAACAAATACTTCATAGCCTTGCTTTTGTCCTAAAATAGCGGTTCCTACTCCACTTTCGCCTCCACCTAAAACAACTAATCTCATGTTATCTTAATTTTAGGGTTACGATAGATAAAATAGCCAACATAATTGCTACAATCCAAAAACGAGTTACTATTTTGCTCTCGTGATAGCCTTTCTTTTGATAATGGTGATGCAAAGGCGACATTAAAAATATTCGTCTTCCCTCACCAAATCGTTTTTTGGTATACTTAAAATAACTTACTTGTAACACCACCGAAAAGTTTTCTACTAAGAAAATCCCACAAAGAAGCGGAATCAACATTTCTTTTCTTACCGCAATGGCCAAAACCGCAATAATCCCTCCAATAGTTAAACTTCCGGTATCGCCCATAAACACAGATGCAGGATAGGAATTGTACCAAAGAAAACCAATTAGCGCCCCTACAAACGAGAAAATAAATACCGTCATTTCTCCAGAATGGGGGATATACATAATATTGAGGTAGTTTGAGAAAATTATATTTCCTGAAACGAATGTGAATATTCCGAGCGCAAAAACAGACACTGCCGATGTTCCCGCTGCTAAACCATCAATTCCATCTGTTAAATTGGCACCGTTCGAAACCGCTGTAATAATAAAAATCACAACTGGAATAAAGATTAACCAAGCCCATTTTTCATAACCGTCTCCAGTCCAAGCCAACAATTCGGCATAATCAAATTCGTTATTTTTGAAAAAAGGAATGGTAGTAGCAGTAGATTTTTCCTCAATTGGTGCAGGAAGAATAACTGTTTGAGTAGCTGATTTAAAAACATCTATTTTACCAGTATCCGTTCTTACCGTAACTGCTGGACTAAAATAAAGCACTGAACCTACTATTAAGCCCAAACCAACTTGACCAAATACTTTAAAAATCCCTTTTAAACCTTGCTTATCTTTTTTGAAAATTTTGATATAATCATCTACAAAACCAATAGTTCCCATCCATAGCGTAGTTACAATTAGCAAAACGATATAGATGTTCTGAAGTCTTGCAAACAAAAGTACAGGGACTAAAGTTGCAAAAATAATGATGAGTCCTCCCATAGTAGGTGTACCCGCTTTTTCGTTTTGCCCCGCTAATCCTAGTTCACGCACAGTTTCTCCTACTTGTTGTCTACGCAAAAAACCAATAATTCGTTTACCGTAAATAGTTGAAAGCAACAATGACAACATAAAAGCCAATGCCGATCTAAAAGTGATGTACTGAAAAACCCCTGTTCCTGGGATATCCAAAGTCTTGTTTAAATATTCAAATAAGTAGTACAGCATATTTTTCTATTTTAAAAATTTAAATTCAAATTCTAAAATTCTGCTTAAATAATGGTTTAAGGAATTTAGATTTGATCTTTGTTATTTTCCTAATTGTTCTAATGTTTCTTTTACTATTTTCATATCATCAAAGTCCTGACGAACTCCTTTGATTTCTTGATAGGTTTCATGTCCTTTTCCAGCAATTAAAATAATATCATTGGGTTGAGCCAACTGACAAGCCGCTTTTATGGCCTGTTTTCTATCTGTAATTACTAAAACCTTTTTAAAATTTTGTGGTGCTACACCAGTCTCCATTTCCTCAATTATAGTTTCTGGTTCTTCATCACGAGGATTATCCGAAGTTAAAATTGCCTTATCACTTTTATCAGACGCAATACCTCCCATAATTGGACGCTTGGCTTTATCTCTATTTCCACCGCATCCAACAACCGTAATCAACTGTTCGTTTTGAGTTCGTACATCGTTAATCGTATTCAAAACATTATCTAGGGCATCCGGAGTATGCGCATAATCAACAATAGCGGTTATATTTTGAGCCGAAACAATAAATTGAAATCTACCAGAAACACTTTCTAATTCAGACAACAATCTAAGTACTTCTAGACTCTCAAGACCTAATTCTATGGCAGTACCGTAAATTGCCAATAAATTATAGGCGTTAAATGTTCCAATCAATTTGACCCAAACTTCATTATCATTGATCTTTAACAACAAACCCGATAATTGATTTTCGAGAATTATTGCTTTGTAATCTGCATAAGATTTGAGTGCATACGTTCGTTTGGTCGCAGCAGTATTTTGCAGCATAACTGCTCCATTTTTATCATCTCCGTTAGACAAAGCAAATGCTGTTTTTGGCAAAAAGTCAAAAAATGACTTTTTCACATCGCGATATTCTGCAAAAGTTGGATGATAATCCAAATGGTCATGCGAAAGATTCGTAAAAACTCCGCCAACAAAGTGAAGCCCTTCCGTTCTTTTTTGATGAATTCCATGCGAGCTTACCTCCATAAAACAATAGTCTACACCAGCCTCATTCATTGCAGCTAAATAGTGGTTTATTGTCAAAGAATCTGGCGTGGTGTGCGTTGCTTTGAACTCTTCATCATTAACCAAAATTTTAACTGTAGATATCAAGCCAACTTTAAAACCTGCTTTTTTAAATAATTGATAAAGTAATGAAGCAATTGTTGTTTTACCATTTGTTCCAGTTATTCCAACCAATTTTAATTTTTGAGAAGGATTGTCATAAAAATTAGCCGCCATAAATGCCAAAGCAGCGTTAGTATCTTTTACTAAAACATAGGTAACTTTTTTTTGTAACTCTGAAGGAAACACATCACAAACAATTGTAGTAGCTCCCAAAGCAATTGCTTTATCTATGAAGTTATGCCCGTCTGAAACCGCACCTCTTATTGCAACAAAAACATCATTAGCTTCTATTTTTCTAGAATCAAAATGCAAATGATTGACAGCATTATCAGTAGACCCGTTTAATGCTTCTATTGCTACTTTATACAGTATGTCTTTTAGTATTTTCATGACAATTCTAATATTATAGTTGCATTTTTATTTATATTCTCACCTGCTTGAAGTGATTGTTTCTTTACTTTTCCAATACCGATTGCTTTAACCTTTAACCCTAAATTCTCAAGTAATGCAACAGCATCCATACCCGCCATTCCTCTTACATTAGGAATCGATTTGATTTTTTTTTGTGCTTTTGCGTAATAAGAATTGTAATTACTCTCTTGTTTTTGAATTTTTCGATTCAAATTTTTAATCTCATTGGTCGTTGGCGAGTCAGTAAAAATTTTCTGAGCAATACGCTTAAAAACAGGTCCTGCCACATCAGCTCCATAATAATTATTATTGGTTGTATTGGGTTTATGAACCACAACTATGCAAGAATATTTAGGATGATCTGCAGGAAAGTAACCTACAAAAGAAGAAGCATAATACTTCTCAGCCCCCCCAGCTTTTGCATAATTTACTTGAGCCGTACCTGTCTTTCCCGCCATAGAAAAATCTTTTGAATACAACTTAGAACCGGTACCTCTTTTTACAACATTTTCAAGTATCGCTTTGAGTTTATGTATCGTCTCTTGAGAACAAATTTTAGGATTCAAAACCACTTTGTCGTACTTTTTAATGGTTTTATTCCATTCTTTAATTTCAGAAACAAACAATGGTTTTACCATTTCACCATTATTGGCAACGGCATTGTAATAAGCCAATGTTTGCAAAGGAGTTACAGAAACATTATATCCAAAAGCCATCCAAGGAAGTGTTAATCTTGACCATTTTTTATCGCTTGGCTGAGGAATATAAGGCGCTCCTTCTCCATTAAATCCAATTCCTAATTTTTTATTTAAACCATAGGAATTGATATGATTTACGAATTGCGTTGGATTAGACTTGTAGTTGTTATATACTGCTTGAACCATTACAGTATTTGACGAAACTTCAAATCCTCTTGCCAAAGAAATTTTACCATAACCTCCTTTGTGTGAATCACGCACAGATTTACCAAAATATTTTATTTCTCCTCCTTTGCTATCAAAAACAGCACTTGTATCTACTAATTTATCATCTAACAAAGCCATTAAATCAACCAATTTAAAAGTTGAACCAGGCTCATGAGACTCTCTAACTGCATAATTCAATCGCTCAGAATACATGCCTGTTTTTTCATTTCTCCCAAGATTAGAAATTGCTTTTACATAGCCTGTTTTTGTTTCCATAACAACTACACAACCATGATCAGCTTGATATTCCTCTAATTGCTTTAACAAAGCATGATGCGCTATATCTTGAATAAATACATCAATAGTCGAAATAACATCATAGCCGTCTTGAGGCTCAACCTGATTTACATCACTAATAGGTTTCCATTGCCCTTTGGCTATTTTTTGTTTTAAAATGCGACCGTCTTTTCCGTTCAGATAGTTACTGTAAGCTCCTTCTACTCCAACAGGATTAATATGACCATTTACATCTCTTCCGATGTAACCAATAGTTCTCTCTGCGATTTTGCCAATTGGATGCTCTCTAACTGTTTCTTGCTCTACAATTATACCTCCTTTGTATGCTCCCAAGTTGAACAATGGGAAACTTTTAATTGCAATATACTCTGTGTAACTCAAGTCACGAGCTACCAAAAAATAGCGACTTTTATTCACCCTTGCTCTTCTTAACTCTCTTTCAAAAGTATCCGAAGATTTATTCAAAAGTTTACCCAAAGAATCTGCTAATTGCTTAATATTCTTTTCAAAGACTTCCGTTTTTGGTGCAACAGCATCAAAACGAATCTCATAATTAGGTATCGAAGTAGCTAATAAGCTTCCATCAGCCGAATAAATATTTCCTTTATTGGCAGGTATAACAAAATTCTTAACCGTTCTTTCTTTGGCTAACTTTCTATAATAATCACCTTCAACCCACTGAATATTCGTTAGCTTCACAGCAATAGCCACGGCCATTATGAACAGGAAAAATGCCACTAGATAAATACGATACGATATGTTTTTATCTTCTACTGCCATAATTTTTCGAATATATTCGGGTCTTCTTCTTTTTTAACTTTAATTTTTACTGGAGGCACAGTTGATGGAAAGATTTGTTTAGTTTCCATTTTTTTTGCTACCGTCGACTCCATTTTCAATTTCATCAATTCAGATCTTTTATCTACAAATTCAGATCGAAGCTCTTTTACTTGATTATTCAATTCATTTATTTCAAAAACCTTTTGCTCAAAACGTTGTGTATTGGCAATCATTAAAATCACAAGTACTACCAAAAAAACTATAAAACGCCAATTTTTAATCGCGTCATCATGAATCAAATATTTAGCTTTTAATATGGCATAAACTCCTTGTTTCATAATCCTTTATTTCTTTTCTGCAATACGCAATTTTGCACTTCGTGCTCTATTATTACTTTTTATTTCTTCATCAGAAGGAACAACCAACTTACCTATAGTTTTGAAAGGAACAGAAAAGTTTCCAAAAAAATCACGCTCAGGCTCTCCTTCAAACATGCCGTTTTTGATAAATCTTTTCACTAATCGATCTTCAAGTGAATGGTAAGAAATTACACTTAATCTTCCTTCTGGATTTAAAATCTCTAATGATTGTTCCAAAAACTCTTTTAAAACATCCATTTCTTGATTTACCTCAATACGAATGGCTTGGTATATTTGAGCTAATACTTTATTACGAACCTTCTCTGGTAAGTATTTAGCCAAAATCAACTTCAATTCATCTGTTGTTTTAATAGGATGCTTTTCTCTCGCTTCTATAATAGTTCTAGACAAAGCAGGAGCATTTTTTAATTCTCCATAGTCCCAAAAAACTCTTCTCAAATTCGCATCATCATATTCATTGACTACTCTATAGGCGCTCAAATCATTTTTTTGACTCATACGCATGTCTAATTCTGCATCAAAACGAGTAGAAAAACCTCTTTCAGCCACATCAAACTGATGAGATGAAACACCTAAATCTGCCAAAATTCCATCAACCCCTTTTACTCCATAAAAACGTAAGAAGCGCTTGATAAATCTGAAATTTTCATTAATTAAAGTAAAACGCTCATCAGGCAAAGCATTTGCCAAAGCATCTTCATCTTGATCAAATGCAAACAATTTTCCATCAGGTCCCAATCTTCTAAGAATTTCGGCTGAGTGCCCTCCCCCACCAAATGTCACATCTACATACACTCCGCCTGGTTTGATATTCAAACCATCTACTGTTTCTTTTAACAATACAGGATTATGATATTCCATTGTCGCTATTATTTATATTTCCCATTACTTCCTCTGCCAAATCGGCAAAATCAAGATCCTCTCCACTTATAGATTTTTCATACAAGTCTTTATCCCAGATTTCAACAATTGTTACCGCAGAAGAAAAAACAACATCTTTGGCTATACTTGCAAAACCCACCAAGTCTTTCGGAATCAACATCCTACCTAAGGCATCAATTTCTACCACTTTTACGCCTGCAGTAAATCGACGAATAAAATCATTATTTTTTTTCACAAACCGATTCAATCCATTCACCTTTTGCATCATCACATTCCACTCCTTCATAGGATACAATTCTAGACAAGGTTGGAACACGGAGCGCTTCAAAACGAAACCGTCTTGAAGAGAAGTAGCCAACTGCTTTTTCAAAGGAGAAGGCAACATTACCCTTCCTTTAGCATCTACTTTACACTCATATGTACCAATAATTGCGTCCACAAAATTTGCATTAGATTGTATTAAGCAAAAATATATAAATTTTTACCACAATTTACCACTTTATACCACTTTGTTGATAAGTTTACCCACTCTTAACCAAAAAGCTTTAATTTATAGTTTATCAAACAGTTAGCAAATATTTTTTTTTATTAAGATAAAGTTGATATCTATATTAAAATTTACAATAATTCTCACAAAAACGATTTTGCTTTTTTATGCCTAATCTTAGCTTTTTGCAAAATGAAAATCACTCATTTTAAAACGAATAAACCAATGAAAAAGAATAAAATCAGTAAAAAGCAACCCTAACAATTTATTTTAATTTAATAAATCCTATATTTGTCGAAATTGAAACCGAGTCACATATTACATGGAAAAATACTATAAAATAGAAGGTAAGTATAGCTATTATGAAGCTGGAGAAGGAACCCCAATTGTAATTCTTCACGGACTTATGGGAGGATTGAGTAACTTTGATGCTGTAGCAAGTTATTTTTCTGAAAGAGGGTACAAAATTATAATTCCAGATCTACCTATCTATACGCAAAACATTTTAAAGACTAACGTTAAAAGCTTTGCAGTTTATGTGAAAAACTTTATCACTTATAAAGGACTGGATCGTGTTATCCTTTTGGGCAACTCGTTGGGAGGCCATATCGCATTATACCACACAAAAATGTATCCAGAAAAAGTTGCCGGTCTAGTTATTACAGGTAGCTCTGGACTTTATGAAAGTGCTATGGGCGATAGCTATCCTAAAAGAGGTGACTATGAATACATCAAGAAAAAAGCAGAAGATGTTTTTTATGACCCAAAGATTGCTACACCAGAACTAATCGATGAAGTTTTTGCAACCGTAAACGATAGAATCAAATTAATCAAAACGTTAACGATTGCAAAAAGTGCAATTAGACACAATATGGCCAAAGATTTACCAAAAATGCATGTACAAACCTGTATTATTTGGGGAAAAAATGATAAAGTAACTCCTCCGGAAGTTGCAGAAGAATTTCATAAACTAATGCCAAACTCAAGTTTATATTGGATTGACAAATGCGGGCACGCTGCAATGATGGAACATCCTGACGAATTCAACAGAGTTTTAGAAGATTGGTTAACTCATACTCACTTAGCTGCACATTAATCAAAACGATTAGAAAATGAAAATCAATACTGCCGAATTTGTTATTAGCAATTCTGATGTAAGCAAATGTCCCAAGGACTTCTTGCCCGAGTATGCTTTTATTGGTCGTTCTAATGTAGGCAAATCTTCATTGATTAATATGCTGACCAATCATAAGAAATTAGCAAAAACATCTGCAAGGCCTGGAAAAACGCAGTTAATCAATCATTTCTTAATCAACAGCAATTGGTTTTTAGTTGATTTACCTGGTTATGGATACGCCAAAGTTTCAAAAAAAACCAAATCAATATTCCAAGAGTTTATCACAGACTATTTTGAATCTAGAGAGCAATTAGTATGTGCTTTTGTACTGATTGATATTCGCCACGAAGCACAAACTATAGATATTGAATTCATGTCTTATATGGGAGAAAGCGAAATCCCTTTTTGCATCATTTTTACTAAAGCAGACAAAATCAGTAAGGTAAAAATTGACTCACATATAGCTGCATACAAAAAGAAAATGCTAGCGAACAATTGGGCTGAAATGCCTCATTATTTTGTTACTTCTTCTACAGAGTCTACCGGAAAAGAAGAATTATTGAACTACATAGACGAGGTTAACCAAGAAGTCTTTAAAAACAACAATTCATTTTAAATACAAAATCCAAATTCCAATGATAATTCTTGGAATTTGGATTTTTTTTAAGATTAAACTAATCTATTTTTTCAATTCAAGCTTTTCGGCAAAATAATCACAAAAATCCATCATTGTGTCTGCCATTTTTTCGTCATTAGTAGCTCTTTTAAATGTCTCAGACATAGCCACTAGCGTTTGATGGAAAAAAATTTTCATTTCATCTACAGGCATATCTTTCGTCCACAAATCAATTCTCATACTTTCTTTGTGATTGCTATCCCAAATAGAAAGCATAATCGCTTTAGCTTCTTCTGCTGTCACGCCACCATCTTCTGCAGACCAAAATAGTTTTTCTGGCACTCTATTTTCATCTAATTCAACTTGAAACTTAATTTCTGAGGTATGTATATTTGACATTATTTCTTTGGTTTATATTTTGACTGTTCAAAAATTTCTTTTGCTTTTTTATTCATTAATTCGTTGATAGTAACATCATTATTCTTCATATACGACCTTACTATTTGCCAACCAATCCAAGCACCTACTTGTCCTGGCGAATCATTATCTATTTCTAAATAAAATTTAGAAAATGGTGCTGGACTCAAAAATCTAGGAATTAATTTAGCATCTACACTATATAGCATTTCTTTATCAATAAAGTAACGCCAAATATAACCCTCGTTTTCAGCACACCATTTAATTTGCTCAGGAGTATATCCTATTCTAGCGGCATCAGTATATTCCGGCAACAACAATTCTTTTAGATACAATTCTTTTCCCAAGTAAATCATTTGAGACAAGAATGACTTATCCGTATCTGGAACCATTTTTGTTTGAAGAAAACTTGAAGCAATATCTGGAACGATTTGAGTGGGTTCAAAATTTTGTTTGATGTATTCAGGAAATTGATAAAATTTATGATTTTTACCTAAATACAGCTCTAAAGACACAATTACCAAACTATCCGCGTAAATCGTTTTGGTATTATAATCCATTTCAGAAATCAAAGTAACAACCTTTGGCGTTTTAGTTTTAGGAAAATAAAACTTAATATGCTTAAATAACGTTTCTATCTCTTGATTAATAGTTGAAAAATCAGCATACTTTTTTTCCACTTCTCCATACAATTCTCGCCATTGAGGATGCTGCATTTTTTCAATCCAAATTGCATCATCCGTTCCTGCAGGAAAAAAATATGGGTACTTTTGTTTTAACTGACTTAAGTCCTCAGGTTTAGTTTCAAAAAAAGCTTTGTCAAATCTATCAACTTTAATTTCAACTGGAATTTCTTCTACAGCTTTTTCAATCTTATTTTTCTTTTCGCATGAAAGCAAAAAGAAGCAAATGGCAAGTGGTAAAAGATAGATTTTCATGAGTTATAAATTATTCGTGTATTCTTTATTTTAATCACACTACTTCCCTTCTAGTTTATGGTTCGGAATTATGGCGATTTGATATTTATTATTTAATTTAGCTTTTAAATATTTTCGGAATAAATTCCCATTTTGAAAAGATTTTGCAAATATACATTCCTGCTTTTTAAAACGTAAACTATTATGATTAAAAAAACGCCCTTATCACCAGAAAAAGTAAACTCTCAAATTATAAAATGGCTCACCGATTATGCCAAAAACGCCAAATCCAATGGGTTTGTGATTGGTATTTCTGGCGGAGTCGACTCTGCTGTTACCTCAACACTTTGTGCACAAACAGGTATGGAAGTACTCTGCATAGAAATGCCTATTCATCAAGCACCTTCTCATATAAGCCGAGCTCAAGAGCATATCAAACAACTCAAAGAACGTTTCCCTAATGTAAAAAGCGCTGCTTCTGATTTGACTTCTGTATTTGAAGCATTCAAAAAAGTAGTGCCAGAACACGAAGATACCGCTAAAATGAACTTGTCATTAGCCAACACAAGAGCACGTTTAAGAATGAGCACTTTGTATTACTATGCAGGTATTCATGGACTACTAGTTGCTGGAACAGGAAATAAGGTAGAAGATTTTGGTGTGGGTTTTTATACTAAATATGGTGATGGCGGAGTAGACCTAAGTCCAATTGCAGATTTATTAAAATCAGATGTTTATGCACTAGGAGAATATTTGAAAGTTCCAAATTCTATTCTAATTGCCGCACCCACAGATGGCCTTTTTGGAGATGACCGTTCAGACGAAGATCAACTTGGCGCAAGTTATGACGAATTGGAATGGGCCATGTTGCAAGACGAAATTGGGAAAACGATTTCGGACTTTGAGGGTAGAGAAAAGGACGTTTTTACGACCTACAAACGACTAAATAATGCTAACCAACACAAAATGAACCCAATACCAGTCTGTATTATTGATAAAAATTAAAAAAAATTAACATTCCTGGTATTTATTGTATTTTTTTTACTACATTTATGCTATCATTTTGATAGACAACTCTTAAAAAATAAATACCATGATTAAAGTTTGTTTAGCAGACAACTATCCTGTAACCCATTTTGGAGTTAAATCGTACTTTAAAGACCACGATGAAATCTCTATTGTAGCCAATGTTGGTAATTTTTCGATGGTTCGAGACATCCTCCAAAACAAGGAAATCGATGTATTGGTAATCGACTTAGAACTAGAAGGATTGGCGAGTATTTTAGAAATTAAGGCGATGTTGAAAAACTTCCCTAAAACGAAGATTATTATTTTTAGTAGTCTTTCGGAACAAATTTATGCTCCCAATGCAATTAAAGCAGGAGTTTCTGGCTATGTTCACAAATCCGAGAAACTTGAAACATTAGGTCAATCTATTGTAAAAGTACATCAAGGCAAAATTATTGTGAACGAAAATGTTCGTAAAAACATGGCTTTGATAGCCAAACAAAGTAAAAGCGAACGTTTGTATCGTAAATTATCTAACCGAGAAATTGAAGTCTTGCGCTATTTGAGCCATGGTAAGAAAAACCACGAAATAGCCGATATTCTTTCTCTAAACGAAAAAACAATTAGTACTTACAAATTGCGTTTATTAACCAAATTAAATGTAACCAATTTGGTCGACTTGGTTAATAAAGCTAAAACATTAGAAATCGTTTAATTCGATTTTTGATTTACTAATTTTCGCAAAAAATAAAAAAGGAAGTCTATTTTTAGACTTCCTTTTTTTATATGTAAGTAGAACGAATTCGACCAATAGCTCCAGTCAAATTGACTTTGAGCTTATTATAATCATTAATCATTACTTTCAACTCTTCTACATCTGCTTTAGGATTTGAAGTGAATTCATTCATTAAATCCATAATTAATTTATTGATTAAGTATTCGCGAATGGATATGATAGTTTCCGAAGTGTGTTGACTTACTGTTTCTGTTTTTTGTTTTACAAAAATATTCTGCCCTTCCCAATTATGAAGCACGATTTGTTCTTCTTCCATCAAAATATCCGTAACTTCTTGTGCAAACTCAGGTTTTAAATTTTTTAGATAATTATCAATTCCTTCTGTTTCATTTTGAAGATAATATGAAATCAAATCGTTAAAAATAGCCCTGAAATGGGGATGTGCAAGCTCTACCTCATCTTCTTGTAAACTCAAATAGATTCTCTGAAAAACTTTGTACTCCTTTTTTTCAACTACGTGAACAATCTCCCCATCTGGATTAGCTTTTAAAAGTACATCTTCAAAAACTTCATCTTTATTCCCGTAGAGCAATAAAATTTCGATTATCTTTCTTTCTAAACGATATAAAACATCAACTTTCTCTGCTTGAACGGGATTTTCATTCTTAACAATTTCAAATGCTTTTTGCTCTTGCTTTTGTTTTTTCCCTACTTCGGTAATGTCTTTTTGAACTAATTGTGCCAAGGTACTCACCAAAACTTGCTCAGAAATATCCATAATCCTAGAACATTCTTGCAAATATATTTCTCGTTGAATACGGTCTGGAATCTTAGAAATACTCGTCACCATATCCCGAATCAAATCGGCTTTTTTTATTGGGTCGTTCTTAGCTTCGTTCATTAAAAGAGACGCTTTGAACTGAATAAAATCCTTTGCGTTATTCTCTAAGTAAGCTACTAAATCATCATAAGAAGTTTTTTTAGCAAAACTATCTGGGTCGTCGCCATCAGGAAAAGTACACACTTTTACGTTCATCCCTTCCTCCAAAATCAAATCGATTCCTCGAATGGAAGCACGAAGACCCGCAGCATCACCATCAAAAAGTACGGTAATGTTTTTGGTCAATCTATTGATTAGTCGGATTTGGTCGGGTGTTAAAGCCGTACCTGATGAAGCCACGACATTTTCGATTCCCGCTTGATGAAATTGAATTACGTCTGTATATCCTTCAACCAAATAACAATTGTTTTGTTTGGCAATGGCTTGTTTGGCTTGGAAAATTCCGTACAAGACTTTGCTCTTATGATAAATTTCGCTCTCGGGAGAGTTTAAATATTTGGCCGCTTTTTTATCATTGGTTAAGATGCGCCCTCCAAAACCCAAAGTTCTACCCGACATACTTTGGATAGGGAACATCACCCTGCCTTTGAATCTATCAAAAGGACGGTCGTCTTTTGGAATGGTTAAACCCGTACTTTCTAGATATTGTAATTGATATCCTTTCCCAAGTGCTTCTTTAGTCAGCGCGTCCCAAGTTTCTGGGGAATAGCCTAACCCGAATTTTTTTATGGTTTCGTTGGTGAAACCTCTTTCTTTGAAATACGAGTAGCCTATCGCCTTCCCTTCTTCTGTATTTAATAGTGTGGAATGAAAATAATTTTTCGCAAATTCAGACACTAGAAACATACTTTCTCGAACATCAGTATTGGCTTTTTCGGCATCGGTTTGTTCTGTTTCTTCGATTTCGATATTGTATTTTTTGGCCAAATATCGAATGGCTTCTGGATAGGTAAAATGTTCGTGCTCCATCAAAAAAGCCACTGCATTACCACCTTTTCCTGAGCTAAAATCTTTCCAGATTCCTTTGGCTGGTGACACCATAAAGGAAGGAGAACGTTCGTCTGAGAAAGGGCTCAACCCTTTGAAATTACTTCCTGCTCGTTTTAATTGCACAAAATCGCCAATAACCTCCTCTACACGAGCAGTTTCGAAAACGGTATCTATGGTTGCTTTTGAAATCAATTTATTAAGGGATAGAGTTGGCAAAGGCCAAAGATACAAAGTTAATTTTGGATTATTAAACTAAGTCTTGCTTTGAATTGACTCCAGCTTTAGCTGGAGTTATGGGAATTGATTTCATTGGCTTTAGCCAAATAAAAGCAGCTAATTTTGACTAAAGCCTTTAAAGCTTTCAAATTTCATCCCTCTAAAGTTGGAGTCAAATAACATCCAAAAAAATACCTGAATAGTTATAAAATGTAATTTATCATTCACCCGTTATTACAAAATTTCTTCCAAGGAAAAAACCTTGCTAATCCTATAGCCCCGACAGAAGGGAAAAACCTCGTGAGCTGGGGTTCAGCTCACGAGGTTTAGGAATGATGGCGGGAACGATGTTGCCTGAAAAAGCCTGATGATTCGCTCCTAATTTTAATTGAAATCGAAACGAATTCCCATTGAAATATTGTTTACGTCTATTGTATTATTTTCGAATAAAGGGTTCAAGTCATATTTTATATACAAACTCGTTTCTTTGTATCCGATGTAAGAACTCAATCCGTAAATAAAATTATTGGTATTGAAATCTCCTTTGGTTTTTTGATAAATCTTCTCATCGTTTTCGCGATATTCTATTTTTTGTTTGGATTTCAAATTGATTCCTGCATATCCTCCTACACCAAATCGAACTGATTTATGTGTTCTGAATTGACGCTTGTCGTCGTTCATTGTACTGCCAGAAAAATCGAATTCTAAGTGCATAGGAACCACTAAATAAACGTTTCTAAAACGGGATTCTTTGAGGTCTTTTGAGTATACTTCTAGATTGGTTTGGTTTCCATTTACTACAAAAGTTCGGTTATTTGTAGGACGTAAATTATTGTACATTACGGACATCCCGTACTTGAAATGCAGCAAGTTATTGTCTTTTAGGATTCTGGTATTGTAGGTAGTTCCCCACTCATAAAAATGCGAACCCATAAACTTATAATCTTCGTCTTGTATCTTGCCGTCGACCATAACATTGTTCAAACCTGCGGC
>OCVT010000047.1_pt1 | contig 34837 bp, 23 predicted proteins | sample 1539111 | NCBI WGS metagenome assembly OCVT01 (sample SAMEA3991482, study PRJEB22521) | metagenome | biome: anthropogenic terrestrial biome; feature: sewage plant; material: raw primary sludge | place: Sweden | collected 2012-09-26 | reverse complement strand
CCAAATATTCCACCACAGATTTTGGGTTTCCAAAGGGGCGTTTGGCAAATACCACGCCCGCTGTCCGAAATGTCCTTATTTATGAATAAATTTCTTGTGTGTGCTGCGCGAATGTCTCTGACTTCGCGCCGTTTTAAATGATGTTGCAAACAATAAATGTGATAAAAGTCTCATGACTTTTTGCGGGAATTGCTTTAGAATGATATCCTTAGTAAATCAGCATCTACAACTCCAAAAACGCGGCTTGGAATCCATATCTACCGGAATAATTCAGTAACAAATTTGCCAAGACAGAAAAAAAACAACTTTTTATTCTATCTTTCGCCGAAGTTTTCTGTAGCCTCAGATCGTAAATCCACCCTAACTTTTTGGTACTACTATTCGAAAAAATATGCAAAGAAAAATAATCCTAATTTTTATAATGTTACAATTGACATTATCAAATGGTTTCTCCCAAAATAGAAAACAGCTGTCCAAAAAGGGTTATGTAAAACAAAAAGAGTATTTCGTTGAAATACCTTTTAACTATGTAAACAAGCATATTTATATCGAAGTAGTTATTTCAGGTAAAAAATACAACTTTGTTTTTGATACAGGCTATGAAGTAACCACCATTGATTCAAATATCGCAAAGGAAATACAGTACAAAATCATAAAAGAAGTTAGTCTTTCGGGTAGTTCTTTTGCTGACCAAAAAGTAACCCTAGTTGAATTACCAAACATTGCTATAGCGAATCTGGATTTTGAGGAAACTTATGGCTTACTACAAGATTTATCCTTTACAAAAAAACCAGCAACCCAAAAAATAGATGGCATCATCGGAAATAATGTAATGCGAAAATCAAAATGGCAAATTGATTACGTGCAGAAGGTGATTCGTATCAGCAGCAAAATAGAAAATTTTAAAAACCTGCCAACTGCAAAAAAAATTGAACTCAACAACAAAGATTGGGGACTTGGCTATGTGGCTATTGAACTTAACAATCAAAAGCATCAATTTCTTTTTGATTTGGGTTCGAATGGCGAATTTACCGCCAACCATTCTTTTGTAAAATTTCTAAAAGAAAAAGACACCCTGTTGCAACAAGAAAAACAGACCTTTCCAGTAGGAAAAATCAAAATAGGAGAAATTGAGTTAAATGATAAATCCATAACCTTAGAGAAACGCGCTGGTTCGCTACTAGGAAATGCTTTTTTCGAAAATTATCTACTAACAATTGATTGGGATAAAAACATCTTGTATTTGAATCAAAATACAAACTAAAAGTAAGTCCGCCCACTTTCGAAAAAGTAGTTAATTAAGTCGCTCCTACTTAAGGAATACTTAGGAACCTACTAAAACAGGATGCTATAATTGTAACAATTTAGATTTTGGCTAAAGCCAAATACTAAACTCATTTTAAAGAATGGATTAAAGCCCACTCCTATTGATTTTTTTCAAAAAGAATAATCGACATAAGATTAAATAGTAAATGGTTGTATCGCATTAGAAGAGAAATAAGAAAGTACTAGCTTTTCATAAACCTATTGAAACTTCTTTTATATCGAAAGTTATACTTGCTGTGAGATAGGTATTATAAATAACAAAATCTAGAATAGAACCTCGCTTAGGCAATTATAAGCGAGGTTTTTTTATGTTATGAAAAGGAGACGTTCTTGTCTAGCCCTGATGGGAGCGGCATCCTGTGGCTCTGGGGTTCAGAGCCACAGATATAGCGGACAGCAGGAGGATTCGTGAGGGTAGCACTATTGTTGCTGCTCCTAAATATAACCAAAAGATTCGTTCATAACTCCCGACTGTTTTGATGGTTTCTCAATTTCTAAATTCCTAATTTGCGCCTTCAAATTAATAAAGAAAAAATGAAGGTTTGTATTGCCGAAAAACCCAGCGTTGCTCGAGAAATTGCCACCATATTGGGCGCGAATACCAAGCACGATGGGTATTTTGAAGGTAATGGTTATGCGGTAACGTATACGTTTGGGCATTTGTGTACCTTAAAAGAACCAAACGATTATTGGCCTCACTGGAAGAGTTGGGATTTGAATAACTTACCGATGCTTCCAGAAAAATTTGAAACTAAATTGGTACAGAATTCGGGAATTCAGAAGCAATTCAACATCATCAAAAGTTTGTTTGACAAAGCTACCGTTGTGATTAATTGTGGTGATGCTGGACAAGAAGGGGAACTCATTCAGCGTTGGGTAATGAACGAAGCGAAGTACAAAGGCGAAGTACAACGTTTATGGATTTCGTCTCTAACCGCAGAGGCCATTAAAGAAGGTTTTCAAAACCTAAAACCAGCGTCTCAATATGATAATTTGTTTTATGCTGGTTTCTCTAGAGCCATTGGCGACTGGTTGCTGGGGATGAATGCCACGCGCTTGTACACCGTAAAACACGGTGGCTACCAACAAGTATTGTCGATTGGACGGGTGCAAACGCCTACGCTGGCTATGGTGGTAGAACGCTTCAAAGCGATTGAAAATTTTAAACCTCAGCCCTACTGGGAATTGCAGACCTTGTACAGAGAAACGCTTTTTAGTTATGAAGAAGGGCGGTTTTTGAATAAAGACGAGGGAGCGGTTTTGGCCAACAAGGTTAAAGAAAGTGATTTCGAGATTGTTAGTATCGATAAAAAGAAGGGCAATGAATATGCTCCAAAACTTTTTGATTTAACGGGATTACAGGTGTATTGCAATACCAAATTTGGTTTTTCGGCGGAGGAAACACTTAAAATTGTTCAGACTTTATACGAACAAAAAGTAGTTACTTACCCTAGAGTTGATACTACTTTCTTGCCCAACGATATTTATCCAAAAGTCCCAGCTATTTTGCAAAACTTAACGCAATATGCTGCACTGACAGAACCCCTGTTGGCAAAAAAGATAAAAAAATCGCCCAAGGTGTTTAACGATAAAAAAGTTACCGACCACCACGCCATCATTCCTACTGGCGTGCAGAGCCATTTACAATTCAATCAGCAGCAAGTATATGATAGCATTGTAAAGCGTTTTATCGCTGTGTTTTATGACGATTGTTTGGTGGCTACTACTACCGTAATTGGTAAAGCAGCCGAGGTACATTTTAAAACTACTGGGAAAGAAATTTTAAAAAAAGGATTCCGTGTTGTTTTTGACACTTCGACTCCGCTCAGTACAAATGCCAAAGAGAAAGAAGCAGACCTACTGCCAAATTTTGTAGTTGGCGAAAAAGGACCTCATCAACCCTCCTTTTTAGAAAAGGAAACCAAAGCGCCCAATCAGTTTACAGAGGCTACACTTTTGAGAGCTATGGAAACCGCGGGAAAACAAGTAGACGACGAGGATTTGCGAGAATTAATGAAAGAAAATGGTATTGGTCGTCCTTCAACTCGCGCGAATATTATTGAAACGCTCTTTAGACGAAAATACATAGTCCGCAATAAAAAACAAGTTTTACCTACACCAACAGGAGTGCAATTGATTGATACCATTCAGAATGAATTGATAAAATCAGCAGAACTCACAGGAACTTGGGAAAAGCAATTGCGCGATATTGAAAAGGGCACCTATACGGCTTCGGCTTTCATAAAAAACATGAAGCAAATGGTGGATAATTTAGTCTATGAAGTGAGAAGCGAAACCAGACGTGCCAATATTTCGCACGCCGCAAATGTCCCAAAAATAGAAACTGTTGTAGAGAAAAAGAAAGCGGCAGGAATTCTGGCAGCCTTGTGTCCAAAATGTCAAAAAGGAAATTTGATTAAAGGAAAATCGGCTTATGGTTGTAGTGAATATAAATTGGGTTGCGATTTTGTACTTCCCTATGTTTTTGAAGGTAAAAAGATTTCTGAAAGTCAATATTTGCGCTTGCTTCAAAAAGGATCAACTGTAAATTTAAAAGACTTTAAAATCGATGCTGGAACCGTTGAAGGTTTACTTCGTTTTGAAGAAAATTTCAAACTCAAATTAGAACCAAAGAAAACCGAATTAAAAAAGACACTTGATACTTTGACTTGCCCAAAATGCAAAAAAGGAACAGTGCTAAAAGGAAAAACGGCTTACGGTTGTAGCGATTATAAATTGGGTTGCGATTTTAAAGTTACTTTTGAAATGGTTAGAGAAAAACTAAAAGATCAAAAACCGACAAAAGAACTGGTATATTCTATTTTAGAGAAAAGCATTTAATTCTATTCAACCGCTAAGTTCACAAAGAATTACGCAAAGTTCGCTAAGCGTTGCGTTCCTTGCGCTAACTTTGTGATGTTTGCGGTTAAGAACGCAAACTTTTTTCATAAATTAGCGCCATAATCCAAACAAAAAATTTGCATCATGTTTCAAAAAACGACACTTTTATTGGTCTTTGTAGCACTTGCGTCCTGTAACAACAACGCAAACAAAAATGAAAAAATCAAAGCTTCGCAATGGCTCTTGGGCACTTGGACCCAGCAGTCTGAACAAGGAATTTTAGAAGAAACATGGAAATCTGTAAACGACAGCACTTTTGAAGGGACTTCTTATTTTATAAAAGGGAAAGACACTTTGCACAACGAAACAATTGTGTTGCAGCAAAAAGGTGAAAACCTCATCTACAAAGCTACTGTAAAAGGTGAAAATAATGACGAAGCCGTATCGTTTCCCCTTACTTCCACCACAGAAAAAAACTTGGTCTTCGAAAATCCAAAACACGATTACCCACAAAAAATCAATTACAAATTAGCCGATGCTACTACGTTGATTGCAAAAATTTCTGGAAAACAAGCCGGAAAAGTTACATCCGAAACCTATACGCTTAAAAAAATGAAATAATTCAACCTCAATACTATAACCTCGGTTTTTACTGAGGTTTTTTTATTTATTCATCCAAACGTATTAAACCTTTTTTACTTTTTTCATTCTTACGAATACAAAAGCTATTGTAAAATTAGTTTTAATACTTACATTTGCATTATTTTTATTTATTCTAAATAAACAACACTGTTTTTAATTCATTCCAAAATATGAAGAATATATTCTTAACCCTATCTTTGATTACAACTGTTTGGTGTAGTGCTCAACAAAAAAATAGCTTACTAGATCAATCCTTTTGGAAAACCGCTCCAGATGTAGCGACTGTAAAAGCCGAAATCGAAAAAGGCAACAGCCCATCTGCGGCGACACCCAATGCTTTTGATGTAACCGTAATGGCCATTAATAATGATGCGCCAGTTGCTACCATTAAATTCTTATTGGAACAACCCGGAAACGAGGTAAACAAACTGACCCACGACAACCGAATCTACCTGCATTGGGCAGCTAACAAAGGGAATGTAGAAATTATAGAATACTTAATCGCTAAAGGTTCTGACATCAATTTGGAAGACAGTAAAGGAGAAACACCACTTACTTTTGCAGCCATTGGAGGACAATCGAATCCAAAATTGTACGAGGCATTTTTTAAAGCGGGCATTGAGCCAAAGAAAAAATACAAAGACGGCATCAACCTGCAACTTATGACCATTGCAACGGATAAAAACTTAACTTTAAGTGATTATTTAGCTACAAAAGGCTTATCGCTAAAAGATGTAGATAGCAACGGCAATACAGCATTTGATTATGCTGCAAAAACTGGCAATGTTGCTTTCTTGAAAACCCTTTTAGCAAAAGGAGTAAAATACACTAACAATGCGCTTCTTTTTGCCGCTCAAGGCACACGAAGAGAATCAAGCACACTTGAAACCTATAAATATTTGGTTGAAGAATTAAAAATCAAACCTACTACTAGCAGTAAATCTGGTGAAACAGTACTTCATTTTTTAGCAAACAAACCCAATCAAACAGAAATCATAGCCTATTTCCTTTCCAAAGGTGTAGATGCTAACCAAGCTGACAAAGAAGGAAACACACCATTGATGCTTGCAGCTGCTGGTCGTGAAACTGCTACTTTGGAACAATTAATAGCGGTAACCAAAAACATTAATGCGCAAAACTTAAAAAAAGAAAGTGCTTTAACTTTTGCAGTTAAATCAGGAACACCTGAAGCAATCACGCAACTTTTGAATCATAATGCTGATATTACAGTAACCGATAAAGATGGTAACAATTTAGGCTACTATTTAATTCAATCGTATCGTCCTCAAACAGGCGGCGGACGTGGTCCGGAAGCATCCAACACGCCAAAACAAGATCCTTTTGAAGCTAAAATAAAGATCTTACAAGACAAAGGCTTTGTGCTCTCTACACCTCAAAAAGATGGAAACACACTGTATCATTTGGCGGTTATTAAAAACGATTTAAATTTGCTCAAAAAACTAGCCGATTTAAAAATTGATAGCAATGCTAAAAACAATGATGGCTTGACGGCTTTACACAAAGCGGCGATGATTGCAAAAGATGATGCTATTTTAAAGTATTTAATCTCAATTGGGGCACAAAAAGATGCTAAAACAGAATTTGACGAAACCCCGTATACATTAGCAAAAGAAAACGAAACATTAACCAAAAAGAAAACAGATTTAGAGTTTTTGAAATAGTTGAGCTAGTTCTTAGTGATTAGTCCTTAGTAACTAGTGAGTAGCCAAAATAATTCAAAACTCATAACTCAAATCACGTCACTTAAAATTCATAATTTATCCTCATAATGAAATCATTCTTAAAAATAAGCTTACTTACCCTTATCAGTTTTTTATCTTTTCAAGCGACCGCTCAAACAAGCAAATACAAATGTATGTTGCAAATGTCTAACTATGTAGGGGAAGGTGCCTATATTGTAGTGTCGTTAATCAATCCAAAAGGAGAATATGAGAAAACACTTTACGTAATGGGTGACGACAAAAAATGGTACAAAACCATCAAAGAGTGGCATAAATTCCAATCAAAAAAACAAGAAAACATTAGTGCCAAAACTGGAGCTTCTGTAACTGGTGGAGACCGCAGTATTACCACTATCGAAATAGAAGATGCCAAAATCAACAAAGGCTACAAACTCCGTTTTGAAAGTGCTGTAGAGGACAATAAATACTATGCTGCCGATGCCGAAATCCCATTAACCACAGAAGGATTGGCTGCCAAAACAGATGGCAAAGGATATATCCGCTACGTTCGATTCAATAAAATCTAAAACATCTTGTAAAAAATAGGCAAAGTCATTTAAGATTGAGGAACCACAACCTTAGTCTTATTTGACTTCGTTTTTTTCAATTTGTACATCATAAAAACTAAAAGTCCTTTTTCTATGACTCTTTCCTTTTGGCGCTACGCACATTTGGTTCTAGCGATTTTCTCTTCCCTTTTTTTAGTCCTAGCAGCCGTTACGGGTACCATTCTAGCGGTAGATGCCATTCAAGAAAAGATCCCTTCTTACCAAGTTAGTACTTTCGATAAAATAACGTTGTCAGAAACGCTTCCTGTTTTACGAAAAACCTATCCTGAAATAACAGCAGTAAGTGTGGATCACAATCAGTTTGTTTTACTTGAAGGAATAGATCAAGAAGGTAATGACGTAAATGCCTATGTGGATCCAACCAATGGTAAAATTCTAGGAAAACCAACCCCAAAAAGCGAATTCATTCAATGGACTACGGCTTTGCATCGCTCTTTGTTTTTAAAGGAAACCGGACGATTTATCGTTGGTTTTATTTCATTTTTATTGGCGCTCATTGCGCTTTCTGGCTTGGCGTTAATCATTAATCGTCAAAGAAGCATTCGAAGTGTATTTTCAAAAGTTGTAAAAGAAAACTTCGCCCAATATTATCACATCATTACTGGAAGATTAGCGCTGTTGCCTATACTCATCATTGCTCTTACTGGGGCTTATCTTACGCTAGAAAAATTTCATTTTTTTATAGAAAACGATGCTTCAACAACCGAAACGGTAGCCCAGCCTTCGTCCAAAAAACAAAAAACATCTTTTTTCAACACCACGCTTTTGGCTGATGTCACCAAAATAGAATTTCCTTTTTCGGATGATCCTGAAGAATACTTTATCATTCATTTAAAAGACAAAGAAATAGAAGTACATCAAATAACTGGAGCTGTAGTTACCGAAAAACCAACAGCAACCACCACACAATTGAAAGACCTAAGTCTCGATTTACACACTGGAAGAACCAGCATTTTATGGGCTGTAATTCTTGGTTTGGCTAGTATTAATCTATTGTTCTTTATTTATTCTGGATTTGCGATGACGTTGCGACGCAGAGCCAGTCGCATCAAAAACAAGTTCAAGGCCAAAGACAGCGAAATCATTCTACTCGTAGGTTCCGAAAACGGAAGTACCTTGCGATTTGCCAATGCAGTACAACAACAATTTATTGCTCTTGGCAAAAAAGCGTATCTCGCCGAAATGAATTCTTATACCCAGTTTCCAAAAGCAAAACAATTACTTGTTTTTGCAGCAACTCACGGGATGGGCGATGCACCATCTAATGCGAATCAATTCATTGAATTACTGAGTAAAAGGGTACAAAAACAAAAAATAAAAACCGCAATTATTGGTTTTGGGTCAAAATCCTATGTGGATTTTTGTGGTTTTGCTTATGATGTAGAAGCTGCATTAGCAAAACAAAATTGGAGCGAAACCATAGTGCCGTTACATACCATAAACGACAAATCAACAGAAGAATTTATGGCTTGGATTCAGTTATGGAATTCCGCAACTTCCTTACCACTTGCTACTACTCCATCGCTTTACAATGCCATTCCAAAAGGATTACAAACTTTTGAAGTAGTTGCAAAAACACAAGTATCCACAGACGAAGACACCTTTTTGGTCAGCTTCAAAACACCTTGGACGACCAAATTCCAATCGGGAGATTTGTTAGCTATTTATCCTGCTAACGACAGTAGAGAACGTTTATATTCCATCGGTAAACACGACGGAAAACTACAATTGGTGGTCAAATTACACGAATACGGATTAGGTTCGGGTTATTTGAATCAACTTGAAATAGGGGCAAAAATAAAAGCACGAGTAATCACGAATACCGCATTTCATTTCCCGAAACAAGCAACCAAAGTTGCCTTAATTTCTAATGGAACTGGAATTGCGCCTTTCTTAGGAATGATTCAAGAATCGACGCCCAAAACGGAAACGCATTTGTATTGCGGTTTTAGAACCGAGACAAAAAGCGTTGCCAGTTATACAAAACTTGCACAAGAAATGATGGACCAACAAAGGCTCCAAAGTTTTAATTTGGCCTTATCCAGAATACCTAACGGCTGTCGTGTGACAGATTTGATAGAGCGTGATGCTGCTTTTTTCAAAGCGCTGTTGAATGAAAATGGCGTCATTATGATTTGCGGTTCTTTGGCGATGCAAAAAGATGTAGAAAAAGTGCTCGAAACCCTTTTAGAGGAATCCAATACAAGCGTTTCAGATTATAAAGCCAAAGGGCAAATTTTGACGGATTGTTATTAGAAACTCATCCCGAACCTCTCCAAAGGAACGGGGGAAGCTATTTAAAGATTAGTAGTATTGTAACAATTTCCTGCAAGGTCTTTTTTTGACCTTGTAGGTATTTAAATTCAAGAAACAGACCTACAAGGTTTTGAAAACCTTGCAGGAATAAAAAAATTAGAGCGGCTCTAAGGGTTTGTAGAGCTTTACATCGTCCCGTTTTCGCTACAATTCGAATGGTGAACAACTCATTTTCTTTAGGAACGTTTGCGTGAGGGATGGCAGTGGAGCTCTCCCGATTTTTCATCGGGAAGCGGGAACGTACAGCCCGACCCGACCTTTTTCGGGAGGGGCACGCCCAAAATCAATATATTTACATTATACAACATACGTTATGTCAACCCAAAATCTTTTCCTATTGCTATTCGTTTGGAGTGTTTCGTGTCACAGTCAGGTGTTACGAAAAAAAACGACTTTGCTTATGGGTGGGCGTTTTGACATTACGATTGTAGCTCAAGATTCGGCCACGGCAAAAGAAAACATCGATGCTGTTGTTGCCGAAATCACTCGTATTGAGCATTTGATTTCGGACTGGAAACCCACTTCACAAATTTCGGAAGTGAATCAAAATGCGGGTATTCGCCCTGTAAAAGTAGACAAAGAAGTATTTGAATTGACCCAAAGAGCGCTTGAATTTTCTAGGATTACCAAAGGTGCGTTTGACATTAGCTTTGCGGCTATGGATAGGATTTGGAAATTTGACGGGTCGATGACCGAGATGCCAACAGCAGAAGCCATTAAAAAATCGGTTGAAAAAGTGGGCTATCAAAACATCATTTTAGACTCTGTTCAATCGACCATTTTCTTGAAAGTAAATGGAATGAAAATTGGTTTTGGCGCTTTGGGCGAAGGCTACGCAACCGATAAATGTCGCGCTATGATGCTGGCCAAAGGCATTCCTGCTGGAATCATTAATGGCTCTGGCGATATGAGTACGTGGGGAACGCAGCCTAATGGCAAACCTTGGAATATTGGCATCACAAACCCTTTTCGACCCGAAAAAATTATGGCGGTCGTTCCATTAAGGCAAGAAGCCGTGACCACTTCTGGGAGTTATGAAAAATATGTCGTTTTTGATGGCAAACGCTATTCTCACATCATTAATCCCGCGACGGGTTATCCTGTGACGGGTTTGTGTAGTGTAACCGTTTTTGGTCCCAATGCCGAAACTGCTAATGGTTTGAGCACTTCACTAATGGTTATAGGACAACAACAAGGATTGCTTTTACTTGAAAAATTCCCAGACTACAGCTGCGTTATGATTACCGATAACGGAAAAGTGATTCGGTCCAAAAACTTCAAAAAGAAATTGAAGACTAAACTGTAGCCCTTTTTGCTTTCAATACACTTTAAAAAGTGACTTTCTTCTATAAAATTGGCACAATAAGACTTTTTGGGTCACGCATCACTCATAAAAAAGTATTCCAAATTACTGACAAACAAACACTTTAAAACTATTTTTTATTTTTATTCATATTTAATCTAAATAAGTTTTGTGGTTTCAAATGAGGGTTTTATATTTGCATCGTTATTTTTAATTATTCCAAATAAACAAGATGAAATATATACTCCTCCCCGCTCTACTTTTAGCCTACTTCGGAAGTTTTGCCCAAGATAATCATCAAGCAAGCGCTGCTGCAAACGATAAAAAATCAACTATAGAATCCTTTGATTTTGAAATTGATACTATAAAAAATAAAAAAGGTGGCACCTTAAAAGAAGTTATTGTGACTTCGAACAAACAAAGACAACCTGTATCAGCTGTTCGTTCAGGATTAAAACCAATGGATGTGCCGCAAAGTGTACAAGTAATTGGCGCCGAAATCATTGATCAACAACAAGCCATCCGCTTAAGTGATGTGATCAAAAACGCCAACGGAATTTATGTTGGATCGGCTCGTGGAGGTGCTCAAGAATCCTTTTGGTCTAGAGGTTACGATATGTCTGCCAACAATATGTTCAAAAATGGCTTTCGTTACAATGCTGGCTCGATTCCAGAAGTATCTGGTTTAGAAAAAGTAGAATTCCTTAAAGGAGGTTCAGCACTATTGTACGGAAACGTTGCCCCAGGAGGTATTTTAAATTTGGTAACCAAAACCCCAAAATTTACAGAAGGCGGTGAATTCTCAATGCAAATGGGCAGTTACGCTTATTACAAACCGTCGATTGACGTTTATGGTCCTTTGAATAAATCTATCGCTTACCGCTTTAACGCTTCTTATGAAAACTCAGAAAGCTTTAGAGATTTTGTAAAAAATGATCGTATTTATATCAATCCATCTTTCTTATTTTTATTGTCAGACAAAACTCAAATCACACTTCAAGGAGATTATTTAAGTGCAGATTGGACTCCTGATTTCGGAACTGGAATCGTTGGAAAAGAAATTTTAGATTTGCCAAGAAATCAGTATTTTGGAGCAATTTGGTCTAATGGGAATACCAAATCATCAAGTGCCTCTGTGTTGCTAAATCACGATTTTAATACCAATTGGAAATTAAATTTCAATTCATCATACCAAACGTACAGAAGAACACAACTATCTACGGCTCAATTATCTAATTTAGCCTACACAACAAATACATCGGGTGTAAAAGAAGTAAATTGGAAACGTGGATTAACTCGTGCTGATGCCGCTGAAAACATCTTTGGAAATCAATTAAGCCTACAAGGAACTTTTAATACTGGAAAAATTAAGCACCAATTATTTACAGGAGTTGACTACGAAGATTCAATGGCGCCTAATTATACTTTTGGATTCTTCAATGCTGCAAAACCAGCCGACTTGATTACAACAGAATCAAAAGCGATTAACTTATTGAACTACGATTACAGTACACAAAGCAATGATGTCCCTTTCAAAAGCAGAATTACTCAGTTAGCAACTACAGACACACAACGTTTTGGAATTTACGCGCAGGATTTAATTTCGATAACAGATTACATCAAAGTTTTAGCAGGAATTAGATGGTCTTGGCAAGAAAGCGATGTTACGACAACCAAAGAGACTATCGAAAAGATAAACAATGTAAATGTTATTACTACTTCTTATGAAAATGCAAAACCTTCAACAGGAACAAAAACACTCAACAGAGCTTTTTCACCTAAAGCAGGTTTAGTGATTCAACCGAACAAAAATATGTCATTGTTCGCTAGCTACTCCAACTCATTTACGCCAAACACAGGAACTACAGTAGACTTACAACCGCTTGATCCTTCTATCATTGATCAATACGAAATAGGGATCAAAAAAGACTTTATGAAAGGACTTTTTAGTACCAATCTAACAGTTTACCAAATCACAAACAATAATCTAGCACAAACCGTTCTATTTGCTGCTGATGGAGTTACACCTAACGTAAATACTAATATTAAAGAGTTAGTAGGTGGAACAAAAGGAAAAGGAGTTGAGATTGACATCACGGCTAGACCTGTTGAGGGATTAAACTTGATGGCTGGTTATAGTTTTAATGAAACCAAAATTTCAAAATCATCAGGAACCAATGGAAGTCTTGTGGTAGGCGATCTTTTAGCAAGAACACCAAAACATACTGCTAACTTAAGCTTCTTTTACAAATTACCTTATGGTGTATTGAAAGGATTAAGTTTTGGCGCTATGGCTAACTATGTAGGAGATCGCTTAGGAGGTTGGAATGACCGTTATGTGTGGACTGAAAAGTTACCAGCTACAACACCTAAAAGTTATACGGTTACCATTGAAGATCGTGACATTCCATTAAAAGGATACACTACCGTTGATGTCTCTGTAGGATATGATTGGAAAAAAGTCTCATTACTATGCAAAGTTTCCAATATCACCAACGAGTTGAACTACACCGTACACGAGAATTATAGTGTAAACCCAATTGCGCCAACTCAAGTAATGGCGATCTTGAAATACAAATTGTAATCCATAATTATTAATCCATAAAAAAACCAATGTTGGCAATTCAACATTGGTTTTTTTTGGTTTTATACTTTAACAGATGTTATTTTAATCCCGCCAAACTCTGCTCAATAGTAGCAATTTTTGCTAAGGCATCAGCTTCTTTTTTACGTTCTATTTCAATTACTTTCTCAGGTGCACCAGCTACAAATTTTTCGTTGGCTAATTTTCCTTGTACCGATTTCAAAAAGCCTTTAGTGTAGTTCAATTCTTCTGTCAATTTAGCAATTTCAGCTGCAACATCAATATTTCCAGTAATCGGGATAAAATATTCATTCGATTTTACACGGAAAGACAAAGCGCCATCCACTTTTTCTGAAACGTATGCTAATGAAGTTATATTCCCCAATTTAGTTACTATTGCATCGAAATACGTAGAAGCTTTATCATTGTTCACCACTTTCAATTCAATAGTATCTTTAAACGGAATATTCTTGTCTTTACGGATGGTTCTAATTCCAGAAATTACTTCGATTGTATTTTCAAAATCAGCTATTAATTGAGCGTTGAATGGCTTAATCTCTGGCCAAGTCGAAACAATTAAAGCCTCTTCTTTGGTTCTATCCGCGATTAAATGCCAAATTTCCTCTGTCAAGAAAGGCATAAACGGATGCAATAATTTCATATTGTTTTCCAACATTTCGATGGCTTTATCAAACGTAGCTTTATCAATTGGTTGTTGGTAAGCAGGTTTGATCATTTCTAAGAACCAAGAACAGAAATCGTCCCAAACCAATTTGTAAATTCCCATCAAAGCATCTGAAATTCTATATTTTTCAAAATTGTCTTCAATCTCAGCCAAGGCTTGTTGCAACTTCGCTTCGTACCATTCAATGGCAACTTTTGAAGATTCGGGTTGTGGAATCGTTTCAGAAACTTCCCAACCTTTGATCAATTTGAAAGCGTTCCAAATTTTGTTAGAAAAACCTTTTCCTTGATTGCATAATTCTTCGTCGAACATAATGTCGTTTCCTGCAGAAGCACTCAAAAGCAATCCTACACGAACACCATCAGCACCAAACTTTTCAATTAATTCCAAAGGCTCCGGAGAATTCCCCAAAGACTTCGACATTTTGCGACGTTGTTTATCACGAACCAATCCCGTTAAATACACATTCGTAAATGGTTTTTCACCAGCATATTCATATCCTGCAATAATCATTCTAGCTACCCAAAAGAATAAAATATCTGGTCCTGTAACCAAATCATTCGTTGGATAATAGTATTTAAAATCTTCATTTTCAGGATCCATTATGCCACCAAAAACAGACATTGGCCATAACCAAGAAGAAAACCAAGTATCAAGAGCATCTGGATCCTGACGAAGGTCAGAGGTTAGAAGTGAGGAGTTAGAAGTTTTTTCTTTGGCTAAGGCTAAAGCCTCTTCAATATTTTCAGCTACTACAAAATCTTCTTTACCGTCACCATAGAAATAGGCAGGAATTTGTTGTCCCCACCACAATTGACGGGAAATATTCCAATCGCGAATGTTGTTCAACCAATGCGCATAGGTATTGTTAAAACGAGAAGGATGTAATTTAATATCACCATCTTCTAAAACCGATTTAATCGCTGGTTTTACTAAATCATCCATTTTTAAGAACCATTGGTCAGACAATCTTGGTTCGATTACCGCCTTAGTTCTTTCAGAGGTTCCCACTTTATTTAAATGAATTTCTGTTTTAGCCAAAGCACCAATTGACTCTAGTTCTTGAGCAATTTCGGTACGAACTACAAAACGATCTTTTCCTTGGTAGTGCAAACCAAAACTATTTAAAGTCGCATCTTCATTGAAAATATCAACAATCTCTAAATTATGTTTCTCTCCTAGCGTCTTATCATTCATATCGTGTGCTGGAGTCACTTTCAAACAACCCGTACCAAACTCCACATCTACATACTCATCTTCGATAATTGGAATTACACGACCACAAATAGGTACAATCGCTTTCTTTCCTTTTAAATGGGCAAAACGTTCATCATTTGGATTGATACAAATTGCAGTATCTCCAAAAATCGTTTCAGGACGCGTAGTCGCTACCGTCAAGAAATCTTCCGACCCTTCAATTTTGTATTTTAGAAAAAACAACTTTCCTTGTTGTTCTTCATAAATTACCTCTTCATCAGACAAAGTAGTTTTCGCTTCAGGATCCCAATTTACCATTCGGTAGCCGCGGTAAATCATTCCTTTGTTATACAAATCCACAAAAGATTTGATAACAGAAGCCGACATATCTGCATCCATTGTAAATTTGGTTCTATCCCAATCACAAGAGCAACCTAATTGTTTCAATTGTTCTAAAATGGTTCCACCATATTTATCTGTCCAATCGTAGGCGTGCTTCAAAAATTCTTCACGAGTCAAATCGGCTTTATTGATGCCTTCTGATTTTAACTTAGCCACTACTTTAGCTTCAGTAGCAATCGATGCGTGGTCCGTTCCTGGCACCCAACAAGCATTAAAACCTTTCAAACGAGCTCTTCGGATTAAAACATCTTGAATCGTATTATTCAACATATGTCCCATATGTAAAACTCCTGTAACATTTGGAGGTGGAATTACAATGGTGTAAGGAGTTCTATGGTCTGGTTCCGAATGAAAATAATTGTTTTTCATCCAGTAAGCATACCATTTATTCTCAATGGTTTTAGCGTCAAATTGTGCAGGAATACTCATTTTATAATAGATACGTTTTATTAGTAATTGTATGTTTTTAGGTCCTTGAATATCAAACTAAAAGAAAGTAAAAAATACCACATTTAGTTTTTGGTTCGATATTTGTATGTGTACCGTTGGCAAAAGTAATTAATAAAGTAGAGTATAAAAAGCGAATTAATAATTTGTACTCTAATTAAAACAAACTATATTTACTCAACCCAAAAAAATCTACTTATATGAAAAATCTTATCATTGCAATAACCGCTGTACTCTTTTCTGTATCGATTTACAGCCAGAATGGACCAAAAATTGAATTTTCGGCACCAGACAATACAATTGATTTCGGTAAAATCAATAAAAATTCTGACAACGGGATTCGAACCTTTGAATTTAAAAATACTGGGGATGCTCCTCTACAAATCATCAATATCCTATCTACCAAAGAATGCAGCATTTTGAGCAAGCCCACTTCGGCCATTCTGCCTGGGCAAAATGGCAAAATAGAAGTAAAATACAATATGACTCCTGGACCTATCAGAAAAACCATCACTGTTGAAACTAATGCCGTAAATCAAGAAAATGGTAGAGTTGCTTTAAAAATCAAAGGAGAAGTTATATAAAACTATTTTAAAGTTCACTTTCTAACCTGAAAGTGAACTTTAATTTGTTATTATCTCTTAAAACCACTATGGTGATATTTTTATCTTCTTCCACCATAAAAAGATTGTTTATTTTTTGAAGCGAATACTTAAAGACTGGCACGCCACTAACAGAAACAAGCTCATCTCCTACTCGCAAACCACATCTTTCGGCAGCTGATTTTTTGCGAATGTTAGCAATAACATAATTCGGTTTTAACTCGAATTTATATTTATAATTATTAATAATTACTCTCCCAAATTCTTCATTACTTGAGCCGTCCGATTTCAAAAGATTATTTTCAAGTTTCACATAATCTTCAACCCATTTCAAACCATTTTGCTCAATCTCAATACCGCTTTTATTATACTTAAAATGAGATTTGAAATTCGCATTTTTCTTAAGATATATCGTCCCTCTTTCATAATCAAAAACAACTTTAAATCTCCTAAAGATTTCAGCACCAATAGAACCTACTCTATTATCGACCATTTTAACATGCTTCAACGAACTCGAGTCAGGAAATGCAACAATTGGAGTAGTAAACTTAAAATCAGCCATTTTTAATTCGCTTATTTTGGCTCTTTTCCCCTCAATATCTCCACTAAATCCTTTTCCTAAAAAATCGTCAAAATTCTTTTTAGGTACATTAATCCCTTCAGTATAATTTTGAAAAACCCAAATTGCATCGCTATTCCCGATATCTATCAACATCTTTGATTGAATATAAGTATCCTGCATTTTCAACTGAACATTGAAGTAAGGTTTCGCTTTTTCGATTGAAATAGGAATCTTGACAAATTTCTTGTCTAATTTTTTCTGGTATTTGGCATTGAGTTTTGAAACCTTTATTTTTTTTCGGATATAATCAATTTCTACCAAGTTGTTTTTAAAAAATTGTGTTCCAATAATCCCATTTACAGGAATCCCAATATGTGAAGAGAGATTGAAATTTTGGTCTAAAATGATATAAAAACTTTGCTTTGAAGAAACCAACCCTCTTACAAACATATAGTTATTAGAAGACTTCAATCCTTCAATTGACTCATTACTGCCCAAACCTCGTAGTTGAATTTTATCAACATTATACAAATTCAATTCCTTCTTATCATCCAAACTAAACAATAAAGTCTCCTCTACTCCTGTATCCAATAAAAAGTTAAGCTCAATACCATTCACGGTAATGGGCACAAAAATGAGATTATTGATTAATTGAAATGGTATCTCAACTTGAGTTTGATTGGCTAAAAATTGAAACCCTTCTTGCGCACGATTAGTATACTGTCCTAGAAAAAATAATAGAAAAAAAAGAGCTATTCTCATTAAAAAAGGGTTTCGGTAATATTACAAAAAATCCAACATATTTGTTAGAATTTGACAATAAATAGGACTTAAATTTACATTTAATTTGGAAAAAAAAATGCAATTTTGCACCAAATTATTAAAAACATGCCTAGTATTTCAATCAGAGGTAAAAAAATGCCTGAATCGCCAATTAGAAAATTAGCCCCTTTTGCAGATTTGGCCAAATCAAAAGGACGTAAAGTCTATCATTTAAACATTGGTCAACCCGATATTAAAAGCCCCGAACTCGCTATTGAAGCTATCAAAAATATACAACTAGATATTATTGAATATGGACCATCTGCTGGTTATGAAAGATACAGAAAAAAATTAGCCAAATTTTATCAAAATCAAAATGTTTCAGTAGCTACTGAGGACATTATGATTACAACAGGAGGTTCTGAAGCTTTACTTTTTGCCTTAGGAAGCATTATGGACCCCGAAGACGAAGTAATTATCCCTGAACCTTTTTATGCCAATTACAGTGCTTTTTCAGCTGAGTCAAGCGCACGAGTTGTTCCTGTAATTTCTAACATTGAAAGTGGTTTTACCCTTCCAACGATTGAAGAATTTGAAAAAGCTATTACCAGTAAAACGAAGGCAATATTAATATGCAACCCGAATAATCCAACCGGTTATCTCTACTCCGAATCTGAAATCAATCAGCTTGGTGCATTGGTTAAAAAATATGACCTCTTCCTTATTGCTGATGAAGTATATCGCGAGTTTATTTACGACGAAAGAGACCAACATTTCTCTGTAATGAACCTAAAAGGAATTGAACAAAATGTCATTATGATTGATTCAGTTTCCAAAAGATATAGTATGTGCGGCGCTAGAATAGGCTGCTTAGTAACCAAAAACAAAGAAGTTATTGCCGCTTCAATGAAATTTGCACAAGCTCGTTTGTGTCCTCCGACTATTGAACAAATTGCCTGTGAAGCAGCTATAGACACTCCAAAAAGTTATTTTGACGAAGTAATTTCAGAATACAAAGAGAGAAGAGACATTTTAATCAACGAACTTAACAAAATTGATGGAGTACTAGTAAAAAGTCCAAAAGCAGCTTTTTATTGTATCGCCCAACTCCCTATAGACAATGCCGACGATTTTGCACAATGGCTTTTAGAAACCTATGAATTTAATGGAGAAACGGTTATGGTAGCTCCCGCGGCTGGTTTTTATTCAACTCCTGGCGTAGGCTTAAATCAAGTTCGTATTGCCTATGTTCTAAGTAAAGAAGAACTTATTAAAGCGGTTCACATTCTAAAAGAAGCTATAAAAGAATACAATCAACGTTCTTAGAAACAAAAAATAGCTACTAAAAAGACAATAATTCAGAGGAGTTATTGTCTTTTTTTGTTAAAATTAATCCCGAAATATTAAGAAAAACAAGGCAATTAATTCCCTCAAGCGATTGAATTTGTTACTATTTATTATTTATCTTTACCCCTTGAAAAATACACACCCAACAAATAGTAATTTTTAATGACAAATAACGAAGAATTCCACGACGAAATAGGAAATAATCATATTAGTACCAACGCTAATAATCCGATAAGAGAAGATGCTTTTGCTATTTCGGATGAAGAAAAAATTGAACGCATCAAGAAAGATGTAGAAAATATGTTGCTTACTTTGGGTATGGATTTAACGGATGATAGCCTAAAAGGCACTCCAAATCGTGTAGCAAAAATGTTTGTGAAAGAAATTTTTGGCGGTTTAAATCCGAACAAAAAACCAAAAGCTTCAACTTTTGACAACAACTACAAATATGGCGAGATGTTGGTTGAAAAAAACATCACCTTGTATTCTACCTGTGAACATCATTTGTTACCCATTATAGGAAGAGCTCACGTGGCTTATATTTCTAAAGGGACAGTAATTGGCTTGTCTAAAATGAATAGAATTGTTGAATATTATGCAAAAAGACCTCAAGTACAAGAGCGTTTGACAATGCAAATTGTTCAAGAACTTCAAAAAGCATTAGGAACAGAAGATGTAGCTTGTGTAATAGATGCCAAACATCTTTGCGTGAATTCTAGAGGAATAAAGGATATCGAAAGTAGTACGGTAACCTCTGAATTTGGCGGAAAATTCAAAGAAGCTCAAACCAGAAGAGAATTCTTGGATTACATTAAACTAGAAACAAAATTCTAAACGTTTATGTTCTGTTGTTCATAGTTTATAGTTTATAGTTCTGATGGGGAAAATTCAAAAATTTGAAGATTTAGAAATTTGGAGTTTGGCACGAGAAATATGTCAGCTTGTTGAATTTCTTATTCAAAACACTAACTTAAAAACTAATTATTCACTGAGAGACCAAATCGATAGAAGTTCAGGGTCAATAATGGACAATATTGCCGAAGGTTTTGAGCGAAATGGCAATCGAGAGTTTATTCAATTTTTAAGTATTGCAAAAGGTTCTGCTGGGGAAGTAAAATCACAATCCTACAGAGCTTTTGACAAAAATCTAATTACAAAAGAACAACATTTCAAATTGAATGAAATAGTTGAATTAGAAAAAAACAAAATCGGCGCAATGATGAATTATTTAAATAATTGTGAGATGAAAGGTCTCAAATTCAAATGATTTAATCTACACAAATCAACAAACGATAAACTAAGAACAATAAACAACAAACCATTAATAAATATGCCTTTATACAACCATCAACCCCTCAAAATATACAATTCTCTATCTGGAGAAAAAGAACCATTTGTACCCGTTCACGAAGGAAATGTAGGAATGTATGTTTGTGGTCCAACAGTGTATAGCAATGTGCATTTAGGAAACGTGAGAACTTTTATGTCATTTGATGTAATATTCAGGTATTTATTGCATTTGGAATACAAAGTTCGTTATGTGCGTAACATTACCGATGTAGGTCATATCGTGGATGATGTAGATGAAGGAGAAGATAAAATTGCTAAAAAAGCGAGATTAGAACAATTGGAACCGATGGAAGTAGTACAGCGTTATACTGTTGATTTTCATCGTATTTTGAGTGCTTTTAATTTTTTACCTCCAAGTATTGAACCTACAGCTACTGGACATATCATTGAGCAAATTGAAATTATCAAGAAAATAATAGACAATGGTTTTGCTTATGAAGCCAATGGTTCTATTTATTTTGATGTGGTAAAATTTAATGAAGACCATCATTATGGTATCTTGAGTGGAAGAAACATTGAAGATATGTTGGCCAATACTAGAGACCTAGATGGTCAATCCGACAAACGAAATCCTCAAGATTTTGCTTTATGGAAAAAAGCAGAGCCGCAACATATTATGCGTTGGCCTTCGCCGTGGAGTGATGGATTCCCAGGTTGGCACTTAGAATGTACCGCTATGAGTACTAAATACTTGGGCAATCATTTTGATATTCACGGTGGTGGAATGGATTTGAAATTCCCACATCACGAATGTGAAATTGCTCAAAATGAAGCTTGTACAGGACACACACCAGTAAATTATTGGATGCACGCTAATATGCTTACTTTGAATGGTAAGAAAATGGCAAAATCGACTGGGAATAATATTTTACCTGGAGAGATTTTGACTGGAGAGAACACCATTTTGAGTAAACCTTTCTCTGCTTCAGTTACCCGTTTCTTTATGCTACAGGCACATTACAGAAGTATTCTTGATTTTTCGGATGATGCTATTGTGGCGGCCGAAAAAGGATACAAACGATTAATGGAAGCCCTTTCGTTATTGAAAGACTTACCTACAAGTACCCAATCGTCTGTTTCTATTGAAGATTGGAAACAATTGTGTTATGATGCGATGAATGATGATTTTAACACACCAATTTTGATTGCGCATTTGTTTGAGGGCGTTCGTTATATTAATGTCATCAAAGATGGTAAAGAAACTATAACAGCAGAAGATTTGGCAACATTTACGACTGCTATAGAAGCATTTGTTTATGAGGTTTTGGGGCTTGAGAATGAAAAAATCACCGATAGCAGTAACGACAAATTAGAAGGAACCATTCAATTATTGATTGAAATGAGAAAGCAAGCCAGAGAAAACAAAAACTTTGCGCTTTCTGACCAAATTAGAGACCAATTATTGGCGCTAGGCATTCAGTTGAAGGACGGAAAAGAAGGAACTACCTTTAGTTTATAAAACAGAAATTAGAGGTTAGAAATTAGAAGTTTAAAGTTTCCAAAAAAAACAATTTCTATCCTTTTAGCCCCGATGGGAGTGGCATCCTTTGCCTTTTTCCTTTAAAAAGGCAAAGATATAACGGACAGCGGGAACAATCATTACTAAAATGCCTTATGTGCCTGCTCCTAATGATTAGTTGACTAACAAAAGATGATGTTAAATAAAATTTTTACCTACCCATTAATTCTTTTGGTACGCTTTTATCAAGGAGCCATCTCCCCTTTTACGCCAGCCGCTTGTAGGTACGAGCCCACCTGCTCGAGCTATATGATTGAAGCATTGCAAAAACACGGCTTTTTGTTTGGCACTTATTTGGGTTTGAAACGTATTTTGAGTTGTCATCCTTGGGGAGGAAAAGGCTACGACCCTGTTCCTGAAAAAAAATGCACACACAAATAGTAATTAAACGTTTTCAATTTGATTACATTTAAAGTTTATATTTACAAAAAAATTACACATGACACACGCTTTAAACTTGGTTTGGAATCCATCTGAAGGATTAGATTTAGGCTTTTTTATGATTCGATATTACAGTCTAATGTTTGTAGTAGCTTTTGGATTGGGTTGGTACATCATGAAACATATTTTTGAACGCGAGGGAGAATCGATAGACAAATTGGATTCGCTTTTTATTTGGACCGTCTTAGCTACGTTGATTGGAGCGCGATTGGGTCATGTTTTCTTTTATGATTGGGAATATTACCGCAATCATCTAGTTGAAATTGCACTTCCGATTCGTGAAAATGCCAATGGAAACCTTTTGGGTTTCATCAATGGTTGGGAATTTACTGGTTTTACAGGTTTAGCGAGTCATGGTGCTGCTATTTCTATCGTAATTGCTATGTATTTCTACAGCAAAAACATTCTGAAACGTCCACAATTATGGATTTTAGATCGCGTAGTTATTCCTGTGGCTAGTGGCGCTATTTTTGTGCGTTTAGGTAACTTTTTCAATTCCGAAATTATTGGAAAAGAAACTACCTCTTCTTTTGGGATTCGCTTTTTGAGAGACCAATTTAGTCCAAGAGACGTTGTAAATGCTACAGGAATTAGTAATCCAAATGATGCCTATACAGCGATTGCAACAGACCCTAAATTTGCCAATTTATTAGCACAAGTTCCTGCAAAACACCCAACTCAGTTGTATGAGGCATTTTGTTATATCTTCGTTTTTGCCATTTTGTTTTTCTTGTATTGGAAAACAGAAGCGAGAAAGAAATCAGGCTTTTTGTTCGGATTGTTTCTAGTACTTTTATTTACAGTTCGAATCATTGTTGAGTCGGTAAAAGAAAGTCAAGGCGGTTTTGAAAGCGAATTGGGCAACATTCTTTCTACAGGACAATGGTTGAGTATTCCTTTTATCCTTATTGGTTTGTTTTTTGTTTTTAGAGCCAAAAAAGAAGCTTAAAACATTCTGGTTATATACTTATCAAGCGTTACTTTCTAGTAGCGCTTTTTTTATAGTGGAAAAATAATTCCTAGTTCTATATTTTTAGTATTAAAACCAGCGTTAGATGTATTCAAACCTGCATTGGAAGTGTGTCGAAAACTAGGTCGTACATCCAATGCAAAATACTTTAAATCTAAAGTATACCCAAGCGCTAGAATATCACAAAAAGCAAAACCTTTAGACAAGCGTTCGGTCTCGGTATCCGTAAGCATAGGACTTATGCTTCCTAAAACGTAAATAGCACTTCGTTTACTGATCTTTTTTTGAACCGTCATTCCAACATGTAAAACACCTTCGTTAATGGTTTTTAATTGCATAAAAGCGTCTCGTTTGGCTTCATAATTTGGCGTTTCAGGTTTTACAAAATAAAAATTCAGCAATTGATGAGAAGCGTGATTGTATTCTGGGCCAAAGAAAAAAGAAAAATCAATTTTCTTGTAAGTCCTCCATTTTTTATAAAACAACACTTTATAACTGGAATTGGTATACGTATAATCGGTGTTTTTAATAGCATTTCCAGTTCCATAAGAAAAACCTACTTTCCAGCTATCATTACTCGATTGACACCATATAAGATTACTACAAAGGAGAAATAAAAAAGAAATAAATAATCGCATGCACTTGATGGGTTTAAATAAAAAAGCATTCCTATGAATCTAGGAATGCTTTCAAAAGTAAACTAAAAATTTGTATTATTTAGGAATGGATTTAAATCCCATATTGAATAAAGTAAACGCCTGAATATCGGCAGCTTCTTCAATTGTCTTAGAAACTGGTTTCCCAGCACCATGACCGGCATTGGTCTCAATACGAATCAAAACGGGGTTACTGCCTGTTTGTTTTTCTTGTAATTCGGCTGCAAATTTAAAACTGTGCGCCGGAACTACACGATCATCATGATCTCCCGTTGTTACCAATGTAGCAGGATATTTTACTCCTGACTTAACATTATGTACTGGTGAATAACCTTTTAAATAATTAAACATTTCTTTGGAATCTTCAGCTGTGCCATAATCATACGCCCAACCTGCACCAGCAGTAAACGTATGATAACGCAACATGTCCAAAACACCAACCGCAGGAAGTGCTACCTTCATCAAGTCGGGTCTTTGTGTCATCACAGCGCCAACCAATAACCCACCGTTAGAACCACCGCGAATGGCTAAGAAATCAGAAGAAGTATATTTTTGAGCAATTAAATACTCACCCGCCGCAATGAAATCATCAAATACATTTTGTTTTTGCATTTTGGTTCCCGCGTCGTGCCATTTTTTACCGTATTCACCGCCTCCCCGCATATTGGCAACAGCATAAATTCCGCCCATTTCTAACCAAACCGCATTAGCAATGCTAAAACTTGGTGTTAAACTCACATTAAATCCACCATAACCATACAAAATAGTTGGATTCTTTCCGTTTAATTGCAATCCTTTCTTATGAGTAATAATCATCGGAACTTTGGTTCCGTCTTTTGAAGTAAAAAATACTTGTTTAGATTCATAATTTTCAGAAACAAAATCAACTTTAGGCTTAACATAAACAGACGACTTACCACTATCAGGGAAGAAGGTATAAGTGGTTCCTGGTGTAACGTAGTTGGTAAATGAAAAATACAACTCTTTATCTTTGGCTTTTCCTCCAAAACCTGAAGCTGTACCAACACCTGGCAAGGCAATAGTACGGATTAGTTTTCCTTTATAATCAAATTGTTTGACAACAGACACAGCGTCTTTCATATAATTAGCAAAAATATATCCAGCACCAGTCGATGGATTTAATACTTGCTCGGTTTCTGGAATCAAATCTTTCCAGTTTTCAACACCAGGGTTTGCTACATCAACAGTAACTATTCTTTTGTTAGGCGCTTTCAAATTTGTCACTATAAAAAGTGTAGTACCAATATTATCCAAAACGTCGACATCATACTCAAATCCTTTATGAATGGCCACAATAGGGCTATTTGGAACAGATAAATCTTTTAAGTACAATTCATTCCCTGAGGTAGAATTAGCTGCAGAAATAAACAAATAACGATTATCATCCGATACATAGCCACCAACATATCTGCGTTTTTCTTGATCACCAAATAGTATAGCATCCTCGGCTTGTTTGGTTCCAAGCTTGTGAAAGAATAAACGGTGTTGATCCGTTTTAGCCGAAAGTTCACTTCCTTTAGGTTTTTCATAACTAGAATAAAAAATCCCTTCATTCCCTTTCCAAGACAAACCACTAAACTTTACATCAACCAAAGGTTCACCGATACTCTGTTTCGTTTTAGCATCAATAAAAATTACTTTTCTCCAATCACTTCCCGCTTCAGATATCGAATAAGCTACCAAAGAACCATCTTTAGAAAAACTTACACCATCCAATGAAGTTGTGGCATCTTTAGAAAAGGTATTTGGGTCTAAAAACAACTCTTCAGTTCCTTTAGCGTCTTTTCTATACATAACCGATTGATTTTGCAATCCATTATTTTTATAATAGTATGTATAGTCTCCTTCTTTAAAAGGAGCTGAAACTTTTTCATAATTCCAAAGTTTTTCCATACGTGCTTTGATTGTATTTCGAAACGGAATCGCTGCTAAATAATCGAAGGTAACTTTGTTTTGCTCTTTTACCCATTCGGCAGTCTCGGCTGAACGGTCATCTTCCAACCATCTAAAAGGGTCTGGAATAGAATTACCAAAATACACATCTACTTTGTCAATCTTTTTAGTGGCAGGATACTTTATTGCGGATTGCCCAAACGAAAGCAAAGAAGAAGAAATAATCATAGTACTTAGAATTACTTTTTTCATATTTGTGAAATTAATTTAAAATGGAAGACAATTTTATAAAAATACTTCAAAACAAATCTAATAAATTACCCTCAAAGTAAATATAAAACAAAAGTTATTTTTGGGCGTGCCCCTCCATAAAAATTCCGGGTCGGGCTGTACGTTCCCGCTTCCCGATGAAAAATCGGGAGAGCTCCACTGCCATCCCTCACGCAACTCTTAAACAATTTCTATTTTAGTAAATACAACTATAAACCTAAATATATAAACAAAAAAAGGGCGCATCATACAATGCGCCCTTTGTTATAAACAGACTACAATTTATTTATTCTCGTTGTGTCTTTCTTCGATTAATTTTTTATCAGCAATAGAGATAGAATCCACTAATACTGGAGTAGCAATAAATAATGAAGAATAAGTTCCTACTATAATACCAATTAACATAGCGAAGATAAATCCTCTAATTGACTCTCCACCAAACACAAACATAATTAACAACACTACAATCAATGTTAATGACGTATTAATTGTTCTTGACATAGTAGAGTTAATAGAGTTATTTACAATTTCACTAAAGTTACCTTTAGTTTTACCATCTAAGAATTCACGAACTCTATCGAATACAATTACGGTATCATTCATAGAATAACCAATAACAGTAAGGATAGCCGCAATAAAGTGTTGGTCAATCTCCATTCCGAATGGCATGAATTTGTAACACAATGAATAGATACCTAATACGAAGATAACATCATGCGCAACCGCAGCGATAGCTCCTAAACTGTACTGCCATTTTCTAAAACTAATTACTAAGTACAATCCAACAATAAGCATTGCACCTAAAACCGCCCAATAAGCATTCGTTTTGATATCTTCTGCTACAGTAGGTCCAACTTTAGAAGCTAAAACAATACCTAATTTTTTGCCTTCATAAGCGTTAACAAACTTATCGTAAGTAACATCAGGAGAGTAATGCTTTTTCAAAGATGCATAAAGCAATTTATTAACTTCTTCGTCAGCTGCTATACCAGTTTCTTGAATTTTGTATTTAGTTGTAATTTTCAACTGATTGTCTTGACCAAAAATCTTAACCTCAGCACTTCCAAAGATTGCAGTTAATTCTTCTTTAATCTCTTCAGGCTTCATAGATTTATCAAAACGAACTTGGAACGTTCTTCCTCCAACAAAATCCACACCTTGATCAAAACCATTAGTAGCGATAGAAATAATAGAAACTACGGTTACAATAGCTGAAAACGCATAGGACCATTTTTTAATTCCTAAGAAGTTATAATGGAAATTAGTAAAGAAGTTTTTAGAGAAATTAGTAACGAATGTTAAATTATTTTTACCAGCAATGTTTCTATCGATAAAAATTCTAGCAATAAAAATTGAAGTAAATAAAGACGTTACAATACCAATTAACAATGTTGTTGCAAAACCTTTAATTGGTCCTGAACCAAAAATAAACAATACAGCACCAGTAAGAATATGGGTAACGTTCGCATCTACAATAGAACGCATAGCACCTTTCCAGCTATACGAAGCAATTACTGCCTCATTTAAAGTCTTTCCAGAACGAAGTTCTTCCTTAGCTCTTTCATAGATAATGATATTCGCATCTACTGCTGTACCCATTGTTAAAACAATACCTGCAATACCAGGTAAAGTAAGTACCGCACCTAAACTTGCTAAAATTCCAAACAAGAATAATAAGTTAACCGCCAATGCAATATTAGCATACCAACCAGCTCTACCATAATACACTAACATCCAAAGAGACACCAATAACAAACCAACCAATGCAGAAGTTGTTCCATTATCAATTGCTTCTTGACCTAAAGATGGTCCTACTACTTCAGATTGAACGATATCAGCTGCAGCTGGCAATTTACCTGCTCTTAAAACGTTAGCTAAATCTTTAGTTTCTGTAATATCAAAATTACCAGAGATTTCAGATCTTCCACCAGCAATTGGTCCACTAGATACTCCTGGTGCAGAATAAACTACATTATCCAATACGATAGCAATATACCCTTTTGAAGTATAAGCTCTTCCTGTTAATTCTTCCCATTCTTTAGCTCCTTTGCTATTCATTTGCATAGAAACTGCTGGTTTACCCATTTGGTCAAATGTATCAGTAGCATCTGTTACCACGCCACCTGCCATTGAAGGCGCATCATTTCTATTTCCTTTTAAAGCATATAACTCAACCGCATCGATTTTTTTATCTTTCGCTTTAGCATCTTGAATAGTTGTTGGTTTACCCCAAACAAATTTAGCATAGCGTTGCTCACCAGCTAATAAATTTCTTACGTCTGGTCTTTTCAAATAACCATTAACAACAGCCGTATCTTTTGGAGAAAACATTCCTAAAACTGGCCCACCACCTTGCGCAATAATTTTATCAAACAAAGGATTTTTTCCTGCTTTTGTAGCGGTAGAATCTTTTTCGTCAGTCAATAAAGCACTTAAACTATCTTTTGCAACTTTTTTAGTTTCTACTTTTGCAACTTCTGTTTTCTTTAAAGCGTCATTAGCAGCAACCAAGAAATTACCAATCTCTTCAATTTTATAGGTTTCCCAGAATTGTAATTCTGCTTTTCCTTGTAATAATCTTTTGATTCTATCAACATCCTTAGCCCCTGGTAACTCTACAAGGATTCTACCTGACTCACCGATTTTTTGAATATTAGGTTGAGTAACACCAAATTTGTCGATACGCTCTCTTAAAACACCAAAAGCACTTTCAACAGATTCATTTACTTTTCTTTTAATTACTTTTTGAACTTGAGCATCTGTCATTTGAAAATCAACACCACCGTCACCTTGCAAGCTTCTGTTTGCGAAAATTTCAGGAGAAGCTAACTTTGTAGTTCCATTAGCATTAGCTTCAAAAGCTTCAAAAAAAGCATCTAAATACGTTTGATTCCCTTTTTGATTAGCAGTAGCATCAGCTAAAGACTTATTAAATACTGGATTTTTTGAGTTATTAGACAATCCTTTCAAAATGTCTTTTACAGAAATTTGAAGAATTACGTTAATTCCTCCTTCTAAGTCAAGACCTTTATTGATTTGTTTGTCTTTAACTTCATTGTATGTGTAATCTGTGATTCCAAGATTAAACACCTTTTCTTTCCCTATGGAATCTAAATATTTTACTTCTTTTTCAGTGTTACCACCAGCGAAAGATTTAGCATCACTTTGAATCTTATTAGAAACAAATGTGAAAGAAAGTTGGTAAATACTTACCAATGCAAATAGAATTGCGAAAAATTTAATAAGTCCTTTATTCTGCATTATTACTAAAAATTAATTATTTTTTAATTACTCTTTTTTGTTTTAAACCTCAATAAAATAAGCCTTGACATCGTTTTTTTAAAACAAAAAAATCAACCGCGCATTATATCATTTTTTTTAAACCGAGCAAATATATCATTAACGAAATGATTAACCAATTTTTTTATTAATTAATCTCAAAAAAAAAACTGCAATAGTGCAGTCTTTTTTTTTAATGATAAAAAACGGTTATGCCAATACTGTTTTCAAATCAGCATTCATACCTCTAACCGCTTCAGCACTTTTAGCAAATGCTGCTTTCTCAGCTTCATTCAAGTTGATATCGATGATTTGCTCTACACCATTTTTACCAATAATACATGGTACACCGATACAAATATCGTTTTGACCGTATTCTCCTTCTAAGAAAACAGAGCAAGCAATCATTTTCTTTTGATCATTCAAAATACTATCCACTAAGTAAGCTACAGAAGCTCCTGGCGCATACCAAGCTGAAGTACCTAGTAATCCTGTTAAAGTAGCTCCACCTACCATAGTATCTGCAGCAACTTTATCCAATACTTCTTGAGAAGCAAATTGTGACACTGGAATACCATTATATGATGCTAAACGAGTTAACGGAATCATAGTTGTATCTCCGTGTCCTCCAATGACCATTGCTGATATGTCATTAGAAGGAACGTCTAATGCTTTTGATAAATAATATCTAAAACGAGAGCTATCTAAAGCTCCACCCATTCCAATGATTCTGTTTTTTGGTAAACCTGTAGCTTTTAAAGCTAAATATGTCATAGTATCCATTGGGTTCGAAACCACTACTACAATACAATTTGGTGAATGAGCTAAAACATTTTCAGCTACTGTTTTTACGATTCCAGCGTTGATTCCAATCAATTCCTCTCTTGTCATCCCTGGTTTTCTTGGTATTCCTGAAGTAATAACTACAACATCGCTATTAGCTGTTTTGGTGTAATCATTTGTACTACCTGAAACTTTTGTATTAAATCCTGTATTAGTTGCGCATTGAGAAATATCCATTGCCTTTCCTTCGGCAAATCCTTCTCTAATATCCAATAATACTACTTCACTTGCAATTCCTCTATAAGCAATTACATCTGCGCAGGTTGCTCCCACATTTCCTGCTCCTACAATGGTAACTTTCATTTTTTTTTAATTTTATTTATATGTAAAATTGATTCTTATAATCAATCCACTAATTTACGCATCTATTTTGGCATAAACAGCATTTTTTTCAATAAAATCTCTTCTTGGTGGTACTTCGTCTCCCATTAACATAGAGAAGATTCTATCTGCCTCTACCAAACTATCAATATTCACTTGACGCAATGTTCTAAAGTTAGGATCCATAGTTGTTTCCCACAATTGCTCAGCATTCATTTCTCCAAGACCTTTATAACGTTGAATAGAGGCACTACCTCCCATTCTTTCGTTAGCTTGATCTCTCTGAACATCATTCCAAGCGTATTCTTTCTTATTTCCTTTTTTAACAAGGTACAAAGGTGGTGCTGCGATATAAACGTGTCCTTCTTCGATTAACTCTTTCATAAATCGGAAGAAGAAGGTTAATATTAAGGTAGCAATATGACTACCATCGACATCGGCATCACACATAATAATTACTTTATGATAACGTAGTTTAGAAATATTAAGCGCTTTACTATCTTCTTCTGTTCCTACAGTTACACCAAGTGCTGTAAATATATTTCGAATCTCTTCGTTTTCAAAAACTTTGTGATGCATGGCTTTCTCCACGTTCAAAATCTTACCTCTCAAAGGCAAAATAGCTTGAAACGCACGATCACGTCCTTGTTTTGCTGTTCCACCAGCCGAATCTCCCTCGACAAGATACACTTCACATCTTGCCGGATCTTGTTCTGAACAATCGGATAATTTACCAGGTAAACCTCCACCGCCCATAACGGTTTTACGTTGTACCATTTCACGAGCTTTCTTAGCTGCGTGACGCGCTTGAGCCGCTAAAATTACTTTTTGGATAATGATTCTAGCATCATTTGGATTCTCTTCCAAATAATTTTCTAACATTTCTCCTACCGCTTGACTTACAGGAGAAACTACTTCTCTATTTCCTAACTTAGTCTTAGTTTGTCCTTCAAATTGTGGCTCGGCTACTTTTACAGAAATAATAGCAGTTAGTCCTTCACGGAAATCATCCCCAGTAATTTCAAACTTTAATTTATCCAGCATTCCAGAAGCATCGGCATATTTTTTAAGTGTTCTTGTCAAACCACTTCTAAAACCTTGCAAATGCGTTCCTCCTTCGTGTGTATTGATATTGTTTACATACGAAAATATGTTTTCAGAATAACTTGTATTGTATATCAAAGCTACTTCAACAGGAATTTCTCCTTTTTCGTGATCCATTGAGATTACGTGTCCGATAATAGGTTCACGGTTTCCATCTAAATAACGAATATATTCTTTTAAACCTTCGGTAGAATGAAATACTTCTCCAAGGAAATTACCATCTTTATCAACTTCTCTTTTATCTGTAAATGTGATTGAAATTCCTTTATTTAAAAAAGACAATTCACGCATACGAGCAGAAAGCGTATCGTATGAATACTCCGTAGTTTGTGTAAAGATGGTTGGGTCAGGATAAAAAGTTACTATAGTACCTCTTTTAGTAGTATCCCCAATTTGTTTTACTGGATATAAAGCCTTTCCTCTTTCATATTCTTGCTCGTACACTTTACCATCACTACTATGAACGGTTGCTCTCAAGTGAGAAGATAAAGCATTCACACAAGACACCCCAACACCGTGAAGACCTCCAGATACTTTATAAGAATCTTTATCAAATTTACCTCCAGCTCCAATTTTGGTCATTACTACCTCAAGTGCTGAAACGCCTTCTTTTTTATGAATCCCTACAGGAATTCCTCGACCGTTGTCTTCAACTGTAATAGAACCATCTTCATTTATAGCTACACTAATGGTATCACAATGACCTCCCATTGCCTCATCGATAGAGTTATCTACTACCTCATACACCAAGTGATGCAAACCACGGACACCTACATCTCCAATATACATTGATGGACGCATTCTTACATGCTCCATTCCTTCTAATGCCTGAATACTGTCTGCTGAATAATTGTTCTTATTGATTTCCTCGCTCATATATATTTATTCTAAAAATGTATTTTTTGTATAACACGCAAATATACAAAAGCCGAAAGGAATTTAGGTCAAAAATGCCTTTTTAAGCGCTTAAGTTATCAACATTTATAGTTTATATTCCAATAAAAAAACACGCCCTAAAAAGAGCGTGTTTTCAACATTACAACTAATAATCTAATTCAAATAACAATTATGCTTTGACATAGGCATCGTCATGTACATTGGCCACGGCTCTACCTGATGGATCGTTCATGTTTTTAAAAGCTTCATCCCATTCTAAGGCGATTTTGGTACTACAAGCCACACTAGCTTCTTGAGGAACACATAAAGCCGCTGCATCACTTGGGAAATGTTCTGCAAAAATAGAACGGTAGTAATACTCCTCTTTTGAAGTTGGTGTTTGCAAAGGGAATTTATATTTAGCATTCGCCAATTGTTCGTCAGTTACTTCTTCAGCAACAACAGCTTTCAAAGTATCAATCCAACTGTATCCCACACCATCACTAAATTGTTCTTTTTGTCTCCAAGCAACACTTTCAGGCAACATATCCTCAAAGGCTTTACGAACTACCCATTTCTCCATTGGATGTTCTTTGTTAATCATTTTATCTTGAGGATTAATACGCATAGCTACGTCCATAAATTCTTTGTCCAAAAATGGCACACGTCCTTCAATTCCCCAAGCCGCTAAACTTTTGTTCGCTCTCAAACAATCGTACATATGCAGTTTACCTAATTTACGAACGTTCTCTTCGTGAAATTCTCTTGCATTCGGCGCTTTATGGAAATACAAATAACCTCCAAATAACTCATCGGCACCTTCACCAGACAATACCATTTTAATTCCCATTGATTTAATGACTCTCGCCATTAGCCACATTGGAGTTGACGCTCTTACAGTAGTAACATCATACGTTTCTAGGTTGTAAATCACATCACGAACGGCATCCAATCCTTCTTGAATAGTAAATTTAATTTCGTGATGAATCGTTCCGATATGTTCTGCCACTTTTTGAGCAGCAGCTAAATCTGGCGAACCTTCTAATCCTACAGAAAACGAGTGCAATTGTGGGTACCAAGCATCCACTTGATCATCTGACTCAATACGTTTTTGAGCGTATTTTTTAGCTACCGCCGAAGTAATTGACGAATCCAAACCTCCTGAAAGCAACACTCCATAAGGCACATCACTCATTAATTGTCTGTGAACCGCAGCTTCTAAAGCTTCTTTGATTGCAGGAATACTAGTTTCATTATCTTTTACTGCTTCATAGTCCGTCCAATCTCTTTTGTACCATTGTACAAACTCCCCATCTTTACTGGACAAATAATGTCCTGGAGGAAACAACTCAATTTTGGTACAATAGCCTTCTAATGCTTTTAATTCAGAAGCTACATAAAAAGTACCGTGTTGATCCCATCCTATATATAAAGGAATAATTCCCATATGATCACGAGCTACGAAGTACTCGTCTTTTTCAACATCATAAATAGCAAATCCGAAGATTCCATTCATTTCGTCAATAAAATCAACTCCTTTTTCTTTGTATAAAGCCAAAATTACTTCGCAGTCACTTTCGGTTTTAAATTGATATTTACCATCAAACTGTTTGCGCAAATCGCGGTGGTTATAAATTTCGCCATTGGCAGCCAAAATCAAATTGCCATCTTCGCTTAACAATGGTTGTTTCCCTGAAGCTGGATCTACAATGGCCAAACGTTCGTGAGACAAAATCGCTTTTTCATTACTAAAGATTCCACTCCAATCTGGTCCACGGTGGCGGATAATTTTTGACATTTCTAAGACTTGAGGTCTTAGGGTTTCTGATTTCTGTTTTAGATCAAAGGCACATACAATTCCGCACATAACTATATTTTTATTTTGATTATTTAATTTGATGAAGCAAAGATGCTATAACAGATATAAATAGAAAACACAAAATCGATTTTTAGTTATAAATTATAAC
>OCVT010000044.1_pt1 | contig 35289 bp, 30 predicted proteins | sample 1539111 | NCBI WGS metagenome assembly OCVT01 (sample SAMEA3991482, study PRJEB22521) | metagenome | biome: anthropogenic terrestrial biome; feature: sewage plant; material: raw primary sludge | place: Sweden | collected 2012-09-26 | reverse complement strand
CCTAACGTGAAAAAAGTGATTACTTAGCACAGGTAAACAAATGATGATCAAGAAGATTACAAGAATAAGATCGATGGCTATTACCATTATTTACAGTAGGGTTTTGAGATAACTTGCAAAGTATAGCGCTCATAATGGCGAGTACAGACCATCATAAACGAAGTAAGTGTCTATAAATGTACTGCATATTTCTGGTAGTTATTATTAACATCGTTCAAAAGACAATTATTTGTTATTATTGCTGTTAATAAATCATTTTAATACACCTCGTTTATAACGTGTGCTTAGAAATGAACTTATTGAATTCACCTCGATAACCATTGAATACATTTATGTCAACGTTGCTGTGTATCCCCTTGACTTTTCCGTCAGGACATAACTGCCAATATACAAGATGCACATCAGGTTTGTATTCTCCATATCTTGCAATCCATACAAGGTAATCTCTTTCCAAGTCAGGTGCTAATGGAAGGTATTTGTTTACGAATGACTGACTGATATATAGAATTGGTTTCATTCCTGTCTGTTTCTCCACTATTCTAAGCCATATTCTTATATTATTGAATAATATTCCAGCACCACCTATCTTTTTTATCTGTGAAGGTAATGGTTCTACATCAAGTACAGGAGGTAAATCTCCCTTTCTGATATATGAGCGTTTAAGGAAATTGTATGCTTGAAGTCTTGCAGGTATGCTAGGGGTGAAAAAATGGTACGTTCCTGTATGTAGACCTTTGGCTCTGGCTGAATGATAATCTTTTTTATAGTAAGGATTGAATAGTCTTTTTCCTTCAGTGCTTTTAATATATATGAAACTGATAGGATAGTTAATCTTTCCAGTAACTCGCTTCTTGCTTAACGTTCCAAGACTAGTTATACGTAATTGATTCCAGTTTATTCCATATCTTTTTCTGCCAACGATATGCTGATATTTTGATATGTCTATTCCGTATATTCGTTCACTGGTATAATAAGGACGCTCACCTTTGTAATTATTGTTTTTCCATTCACCAATCTTTAGTTTATTATTGGCAAATATAGCCATGCCGAATCCATCTTTTTTATCATTCTTCCAGCGTCCTTCATACATGAATCCTTCATTAGATTTGAAAACGCCATGTCCAGAAGCTTTACCATTTGCACTTAACTGTCCGATATATACTCCAAGTGAATCAACGCGTGTCCCGCTAGTTAAGGTATCATTATGCCAGATGCCGGTAAATGTTCGTTTAAGGGAATCTGTAAATACTCCTTTGCCATTTTTAACGCCTTTATTTACAGCACCTTTATATATGGAATTGCCTTCTTTAATGATTCCGTAACTGAAATTTTTACCAACACTCATTTCTCCACATGCAGAGCATAGTAGAGTGAATGATATTCCAATATATATATATAATTTTTTCAATTTCTATTTATTATTAATAAAAGAATATATCTGTTCTCTCCAAATAATGCCGTTAGAAGTTTTTATTCCGCTAAATAGTCCTTTGTGGAAAAGTGTTTCTGTATATATACTTGAACCGTTATCAGCTATTTCTTCAGGGCACGGAGTGTCAAATCTAAAACATACAGCCATAACTTTTTTCTTCTTGTCACTTTTCCATGGCATTATGCTTACTGCATTAACGTTATCTGGCATAGTATTATTGAAGTTTCTTAACAGCTGTATTCTGTTGTCAGAAGACTTCTTTATCAAATAGCAAACTTGCTTTATGTTTTGTTTCTTTTTGTTTTTACATGTTGCTATATATTGATCTTTAATATATATCTTGATGTGCTTGGATTTCTTAATTTCCTTTAGTATAGCTAATTCTTTGTTTATAGAGTCCTTATATGCATGTATTTTTGTAGCATACTTCGCCACCATGTTATATCCTTCATCTTGGACACCATGAACTTTGAGATAGTATTTAAGTTCGCTTTGTTTCTGAGTTATACTTGTATTTTCTTTTTTGAGATACACAATCTCTCTTTCAGTAAAGCCTTCTGGTGTTATATTCTTTATTATAAGATCAGTCGTATCACTGACAGACGATATTATTTTTCCTTCACATGACGGGTATAACCAACTTTGATTTATCCAAAATCCTTCAGATTCTGTTTCGTTGTTGATAATATTTTCTTTATTCCATGTAAGTCCTTCCATAAGACTGTCAGAATTGATAAATGCAAAAAATAGATTGTGTCCATTGGCATCACTTAAGACATAATGGCGCTTACAATCTATTTTAACTACAGAAGCCAATGAGCTTTTATTATCATCAGGCCATATTCTGGAAATTATCCATATAGCTAAAACTGTCACTATGACAGGTAAAGCTATATAGATAATAATGTTTTTTAATCTCATTTTCATCTCAAGTCGATGATTTCAGCCTTTGGATAGTCCTTTGAATTAAAAGAGAATATATCGTTACTCAGATTATTTGCCTTAAAGTTGGAAATATTAATTATTGTCCAGTTCTTACCTTGCAACATTCTTACATTACTAGGATTGTATGTTCTCTTGTTGATAGTTATGTAAAGTTCCTGAAGACTGCGCTGCTTATTTTGTGCAGTCATGTGAATTTGATAAGAATTACCAACAGATTTCATGCTTAGATTATATCCAGTCTTGTATATAGTGATAAACTTATATGGATTCATTTGTGCCTGTTTAGCCTCATTAGGATTCGTTACATTAACTTCATTTGTAGTGTTCATGTATGTCCATTGCGTCTTGCCATTGAACCATACTGTGGTCTTAGGAGTGTTGGCATAAAACTTATTACCTTTAATGGCAATAGTTCCAGATGTAGCACCAAGGCTTTTGCCGCTGACAGAAAAGTTAGCACTTGCACCTCCTTTACGCCCAATAACACCTGCTGTTTTGTCTAGTATTCTTGCTGCCTGAGCAGCACCTTGAGCTGACACACATAAAGTGAGTAGCATCATTAATGAAATAAGAGTAAATTTTTTCATTATTTTTTATTTATGTTTTGTTTTGTGCAAAGTTATATAATTAAAATAGGATTTAAATGATTCTGTAGAAATTTTATCTAACTTTTGAAACATTTAAATCCTATTTAAATAATCTATTCACTTCGTAGTTGACGGATTAGTGTATTAAGTTGATTCTCGTCTTGGATTAAAACCTCACGAGGTTTACTTCCTTGAGCGGAACCGACAATACCAACATGTTCAAGTTGGTCCATCAGTCGTCCTGCTCTGTTATATCCTATTGAGAAGCGTCTTTGTATCATACTTGTTGAACCCTGTTGCGAAAGAACGATTGCATGTGCTGCCTCCTCAAAATATGGATCCAGATTAGATATGTCTGTATTACCATTGCCTATAGTGCAATTATTACCGTCATCAACAGGTTCTGGAAGTTCCATCGGCTCAATAGGACCAGGTTGTCCACAAATGTACTCATTGATGCGCTCAATTTCAGGAGTGTCTACAAATGCACATTGTACACGAACAGGTTCATTTCCGTTTAGGAATAACAAGTCTCCTCGTCCTATAAGTTGGTTAGCTCCAGAACGGTCAAGGATAGTGCGTGAGTCAATCTGTGAACTTACACGGAAGGCCATTCGTCCAGGGAAGTTGGCTTTGATATTACCAGTGATAATCTTTGTCGTAGGTCTTTGTGTTGCAATAACCATGTGAATACCAACTGCACGAGCCAACTGTGCTATACGGGCGATAGGTAATTCAATTTCCTTACCAGCAGTCATAATCAAGTCGCCAAACTCATCTATTATCACGACTATATATGGCATGTATTCATGTCCCTTTGTGAGATCTAGCCTATGATTTACAAATTTGGCATTATATTCCTTTATATTTTTTGCTCCAGCAATCTTCAGTAAATCATATCTGTGGTCCATAAGTGCGCATAGACTGTTAAGTGTTCTTACAACCTTTGTGACATCTGTGATTATTGGTTCTTCTTCGTTTTCATCCAGACAAGCCAAGAAATAGTTTGATATCTTATGATACACGCTGAATTCAACCTTCTTAGGATCAACAAGGACGAATTTAAGTTCGTTTGGATGCTTCTTATAGAGTAGGGAGGTTATTATTGCATTCAGACCTACAGATTTACCTTGTCCAGTTGCACCTGCAACAAGCAAGTGAGGTATCTTAGCCAAATCCACCATAAATACTTCGTTGGTAATGGTTTTACCAAGTGCAAGCGGTAATTCCATTTTAGTCTCCATAAACTTTTTAGAATTAAGGATGCTTTCCATAGAAACAATCTGTGGCTTGTTGTTTGGAACTTCAATACCTATAGTTCCTTTGCCAGGGATTGGGGCAATTATACGGATGCCAAGAGCTGAAAGACTTAGTGCAATATCATCTTCAAGATTTCTAATCTTTGATATTCTCACACCTTCAGCTGGTGTTATCTCGTACAAAGTAATAGTAGGACCTACTGTGGCTTTAATCTCCTTGATTGAGACTCCGAAGCTGTTAAGGACCTCAACTATTCTTGCATTGTTTGCCTTTATTTCTTCCATGTCAACATTTGGCTTTCCGTCGTTGTCATACTTCTTTAGAAGTTCAAGGGTTGGTCTTTTGTATTTAGTGAAAGGCTCCAATGGATCTATAGGTGTACTTAGTATTTCTTCAATATTGACTTTGTTGCTATCAGCTTTTTCTTCATCCTTAGCTACTTCAATAGTTAACTTGTTAGTATTTGAATCTTTATCAATTATTGGCGCAACAATAGCTGTTGGAGATATATTTTCAGGCAAGTTGTCGGTCTTGGCACTTATCGTATTTCCAAAATCAGTGAGATCAACGATAGGCGAAGGTATATCCTCTGGCATTGTCTCCGGTATTTCAACAGCCTCAAGAGGTTTTGCTTCTACTTCAGCCTCATCATTATTCTCTGTATCTATTTCTGGATTTCCATTTTTTTGTTCGTGATTTGTTACAGTGAATTTAACTTTAGAAGTGAGATATTTTACTGGATTCATCGCTTTTTTAACCACTTCAATAGTCTCTGCACTCAGATATGTAAGGAAGGCAATTGCTGTAAAAAATAATATTACGGTAAGTCCCGGAGGACCAACAATGTTTTCCAAATGCTGCACACAATAAAGACCATGATTTCCACCAGGGTTGAAAACAAAATCGCCCATGATAGGAGTTAAGAACTTCGCGAAAGTCACAGAACTCCAAATCATAACAAGCATTGTTCCGAAAAACCATTTCCATAGATTTATTTTGTATATAGCCATCATCTTTAGTCCTGCAAGTATTATAAAGGCAGGTATTAAAAAAGAAGGTAAACCAAAGTTAACGTACATTAGCTCATATGCGACAATGGCACCAATAGAACTGCCATAATTGGCAAATTCTCGGTTTGTGTTAATCCATTCACCAGGACGTAAATCGTCAAGCAAACTTTGATCAGATTGACCTGTTGACAAATATGATACCATTACAATAATAGTATATATTGCCAATAATAACAAAACTAGTCCTATAAGGAAGTCTGTTTTTTCACTGTTGAAAATATTTCTAAAGCCAACTGCTTCTCCTATGTTTTTTGGTTTGCGGTCAGATTTTTTTCTTGTCATGTGCTTTTTATATAGAATTTAATGCAAAATTAGCTGAAAAATCCGAGAAACGGCATGCTTTTCATAACTTTTTTTTAAATTTGCACTTAGATATGTATTTAAAGATGAAAAAAACTATTTATAGTAAATTTGATAAGAAGCTTATATCAGATCTTCCTGCTGTTCTTTTTACAGGTAGGATAATCACTGTTATAAGTGAGGTTGATGCTGATAAAGCTGTGGATTATTTGCTATCATGCGATATTCTCGGCGTGGATACAGAAACTCGCCCCACATTTCATAAAGGTGATCAACATAAAGTTGCACTTCTTCAAGTGTCATCAAGAGACACTTGTTTCCTTTTTAGGTTAAATTGCATTGGTTTGACACCTTCAATCATTCGCCTGTTAGAAGATAAAACTGTACCCAAAATTGGACTTTCATGGCATGATGATATACTTTCATTGCATCGTAGAGTAGATTTCAAACCTGGTTTTTTCATTGATTTGCAAAATATTGTGGGAAATGTAGGAGTAAAAGATTTAAGTCTACAAAAGCTTTACGCAAATTTATTCCATCAGAAAATCAGTAAGAGGCAAAGACTTACAAACTGGGAAGCTGATGTTTTGAACGATAAGCAGAAGCAATACGCGGCTACTGATGCGTGGACATGTATTAATCTATATGAGGAGATTGTTAGATTGAATGCTTCAAAAGAATATGAACTGGTTACGTTAGAAGAACCTAAGTCGGAAAATATTTCACAGAGTGTGGAAGTGACATCAATGTAATTGAATTTTAATTATGCATATAGTGAAGTTCTTTTAACTTTAAATATGTGCTTACTTTATTAATAATAAAAATTATGTATAAATCAATATACCTTAAAAAAGGTAAGGAAGAGTCTTTAAAACGCTTTCATCCTTGGATTTTCTCAGGAGCAATTCATCATATGGATGACGGTATTAATGAGGGAGAAATAGTAAGAGTTATTACTGTTTCTGGTGATTTTATAGCTGTAGGGCACTATCAGATTGGTTCTATTACAGTTAGAGTGCTTTCTTTTAAGGATATAGAAATTAACCATGAATTTTGGTGCTCTAGACTTAAAAGTGCATTTGAGGTACGAAAAAGTATCAATATTGCTGATAATTCTTCAAATAACACCTATCGACTAGTTCATGGTGAAGGTGATAATTTGCCAGGATTGATTATTGATTGTTATGGCGATACTGCTGTAATGCAGGCTCATAGCGTAGGTATGCATCTGTGTAGAAATGAGGTTTCTAAGGCACTTATTGAAGTTATTGGCGATAGAATTAAGAATATCTATTATAAGAGTGAAACTACGCTCCCATTTAAAGCTGATTTAGGACAGGAAAATGGATTTATCTACGGTTCGACCGATGATGATATAGCTGTTGAAAATGGATTAAAGTTTCATGTTGATTGGTTACGTGGACAAAAAACCGGATTTTTTGTTGATCAAAGAGAAAGTAGAAGTCTGTTGGAGAAATACGCGAAGGGGCGTAGTGTACTTAATATGTTTTGCTATACCGGTGGCTTTTCTGTTTATGCCATGCGTGGACAGGCTGAGTTGGTGCATTCTGTAGATAGTAGTGCCAAGGCTATAGAACTTACAAATAATAATGTAGAACTTAATTTTCCTGGTGATACCCGTCACGAGGCTTTTTGTGAAGACGCATTTAAGTATCTTGAGAGTAATGATGATAAGTATGATCTTATTATTCTTGACCCTCCTGCTTTTGCAAAGCACCGTTCGGCATTGCATAATGCCTTGAAGGGATATACTCGATTGAATGTAAAAGGTTTCCAAAAAATCAAGCATGGTGGTATTTTATTCACATTTAGTTGCTCACAGGTTGTTACTAAAGATAATTTCCGCAATGCTGTGTTTACAGCCGCAGCACAAGCAGGACGTAAGGTAAGAATTCTTCATCAACTCCATCAACCGGCTGATCATCCTATTAATATCTACCATCCAGAAGGTGAGTATCTTAAAGGATTCGTACTTTATGTTGAATAAGTTTGCTCTGCGTGTTAAGCGATATGTCGAGATAAATCATTTGCTTAGTGCTAATGGGCGTTATCTTGTAGCTTTAAGCGGAGGAAGCGACAGTGTTGCTCTTCTTCGTGCGATGATTGATTTGGGATATTGCATTGAAGCTATGCATTGCAATTTTCATCTTCGTGGTGAAGAGTCGGATAGGGATGAAAAGTTTTGTGAGAATTTATGTAATGAGCATAATATACCATTTCATCGTGTCCATTTTGATACAAAGTCTTATGCTGCATTGCACAAGGTTAGTATAGAAATGGCTGCTCGTGAACTCAGATATAATTATTTTGAGCAATTGCGCACTGATTTGTCTGCTGATGCAATATTGGTTGCACATCATCGTGATGATAGTGTTGAAACGCTTCTTATAAACCTTATTCGTGGAACTGGTTTACATGGACTACAAGGTATTTCATGTAAGAATGGTTATATTATTAGACCACTTCTTGATGTCAGTCGTAGTGATATTCTTGATTACCTGAATTTTGCCAAACAAAACTATGTTACTGATAGTTCCAATAATGTTGACGATGTTACACGCAACAAGATAAGGCTTAATATTATTCCATTATTAAATCAGATCAATCCATCAGCAAGTGCTGATATCGCGAAAACTGCTAATAGAATAAGGCAAGCTGCTTATATTTTCGATGAAGCGATAAAGAAAAGTGTAGACGAAGTTATCGTTAAAAAGACAGATTCTTGCATATATATTGATATTGCTAGACTGAAATCAATGATTTCATCGGAGTATATTTTATATTCCATTATTCATGATTATTCATTTACTCCATCACAGATAGAGCAGATTTCTGAAAATTTAGATGCTAATTCGGGTAAAATGTGGAAGTCAAAATCGCATAACTTGTTGATTGACAGAGGAATGATTATCATTAATAGTGTAGGTCTTGACGATTCTCATAATAAGACAATGAAGATTCCTGAGACAGGCAACTATTTTTATAATGAAGGCTTGGAATTTTGTTTTAAGATTTCTGACATCAGTTCTGATTTCAAACCAAGTAAAATAGCTGAAGTCGTTACATTGGATGCTGATAAAGTAAAATTTCCACTTATTATTCGTCATATAAAAACTGCCGATAGATTCGTCCCTTTTGGAATGAAGGGCAGTAAATTACTTAGTGATTTCCTAACTGATAATAAGTTGACTATTTTTGATAAGCAGGCACAGCTTGTTATAGAAGATGCAAACGAACATTTAATTTGGGTTGCCGGACTTAGAACAGATAATAGGTTTAGGATAATGAATGAGTCAAGACACTGTTTAACGATAGAAATGCGCAGTCATGTTTGAAACGTTTACAAGATATACCAATTAATGGTATGCTATATAATAGCATAAAAATCCCCATCATTTTAACTTTTAAATGATGGGGATTTTCTATAAAGCTTCATCTTCAGGTTTCTGAATAGAATGTTTCTTTATTTTTGTAAATTGCTTTTTCTTAAGCCATATTGCTTTCCGCTCTTCATAGTCAAGGCGTTTGCGCTCAAGATAATTGTCTGCCATTGTGAGTCTATTTAAATTTACTGTATACTACAGTTATCTTTATAGGTGTGTTTCCTCCTACAAGTTTCGTACTCTTAATGGACATATCGTGATAAATGCCTGTAAGATATGTATTATTACTTATTGTCATTGTAGAAGTAGTGACAGGGATTAGAACAACTTTATTCCAATTATTTGATGCCTTTCGACTTTGTTTGTTATCATACATAGTCTTTATCATCGAACCTATATTGTTGAATGTATATGCGTTTGAACTTAGGTTGGCAATAAATGAATTCTTATAGTTAACAACATCGTGATTCTCAAAAAACGATTTAATGCTGTCGGCTGGAATCATAATCAGTTGACTAGGAGCTGCCAATCCATATTCGCTAGAATTCTGGTTGTTAATTCTTTGTAGTGTTACCTTGGCTGTATTTATTGTATAGTTCTCTTTACCTTTAACTATATCCTCAACAGGTATTGTCATTTCTGTAAAGATACCTGCAGGAGTCTTTACGTAAGTGCAACTATTGTCAGCAGCCATATTCTTTATAGTAGAATCATCATTTTTGATGTTAGTAGTCTGCATGACTTCCTCTGTACCTCCAAACGTAGCAGCTACATTATATGTAGAATCTTTTGAGGTGTATCTGAAGTGAACATACATAATTGCATTGTAGATATTTGCCATAGCTCCAATTCCATTTGTCGACTTAAAGTAGAATCCAGGTGCAATTTCATGAATGAAATTATATGAGTTCTTAAAAGATGCTGGATTCTCATAATACTTGCGCATGATGTATGTACCGTAGTTTTTATAAGTTTTTCCGTTTTTATCCGTATATTCTTTGTTTAGCGGAATGCGAATAGATGCATTATAATCTCCGCTAGAACGTTCATCAATAGTATAATTCAAATCGGCTAAGGTATAGGGCTTGTCTACTACCAGTCCATTTGCACGTACATATCCATCTTTTTCTGGATCAAAGTTTGAATAGTAGTCGGCATCCTCAACCGGCTTTCCTAATTCATAAGCTCTAAGTTTCATTGGTGCAAGAGAGTCACCAATTGTATTTGAATGATATAGGCGAATTTCGCATGAGTCTGCATAAGCTAAACCGTCTGTTTTGCTTATAATACTGTCAATCTTGGGGAAAGTGTAGTTTTCAAGTACACTAAATTGAGTCATAAAGTTACTTGTTATATATGCACCTGTCTCTGGGTCACGGAATTTGCCTAGGTAACCGGTTGTATTGCGTGAAAGAACAGAATCTGCTACAATGGATTTTGTACTTACATAGAATGTGTCAGTGCTTATATCCAAGTTATCTCTGTTGTCGGTAAGTGATGTTCCTATTCCATCAGTGGTATCATCACAAGAAATTATAGTGAATGATGCAAGTATAATGCATGCAAGACCAAAACTTTTAAATTTCATATTGCTTTGTTTGGGATAAAATTATTATTCTTCTTCAGTAGGGCAAATCTTTTCATAAAGCTCCTTGTAAGCTCCAATGAAATCTTCACCAGGATAATTTAAAACTGGAATATTCTTGTTGTTTGCGTATTTTAAGAGATTATTATTTACATCCTTATTTGCTTCTATAACGCAGTCACTGTAGTCAAGTGCTAACTTTCCTAATTCAAGGAAATCAAACTTTTCGTTATAACATTTCATAAGTTCAAGTTTGGCATCTCTAAAAGCGACGATATCGCGGAACTTACTTCCAAGTTCACCTTTTGGCTGTTCGTGGAATAGTGATGTTACAATTTTTGTATTTGCAAAAGAAGGCTCATCATGATAAGCAGTCTTAATATAAAGAGGTACAACTGCACTCATCCATCCTTGACAATGTATAATGTCTGGAACCCAACGTAGTTTCTTTACTGTTTCCAAAACACCGCGCGCAAAGAAAATGGCACGCTCACCGTTATCGGCATATTCGTTACCTTCTTCATCAATTGTCATCTGACGTTTGGTGAAATAGTCGTCGTTATCTATAAAGTAAACTTGAATTCTTGATTGTGGAATAGAAGCAACTTTGATAATCAGTGGATGATCAGTGTCATCGATAATAAGATTCATTCCCGAGAGACGTATCACCTCATGAAGTTGTCCGCGACGCTCATTAATGTTTCCCCATTTAGGCATAAAAGTACGAATCTCTAATCCGGCTTCTTGTGCTTTTTGTGGTAGTTCTTTGCCCATGATAGACATATTAGTCTCTGGTACGAACGGTGTAATCTCTTGGTTGATGAATAATACTTTCTTTGCCATGTTTATTTTCAGATTGAATACTGCAAAGGTACAAAAAACTATTGAAAATGAGCTATAAATGTAATAAAACAAACAAATATGGTCGTTAATTCGCATAATTTTATAATAATTCTTTCTTATTTAAGAAAAAAGTTGTTATTTTGCACATCAATTGGAATTAAAGAATAATGAAAGTTTTTAATAAGGTTGTAGATTTGCAGAACGAGCTTTTTTATGCTCGTAAAGAAGGTAAGAGTATTGGTTTAGTGCCAACAATGGGTGCATTACACGAAGGACACGCTTCATTAGTGAAGCGCAGCGTTAAAGACAACGATGTAACGATCGTATCTGTTTTCTTAAATCCAACACAGTTTAATGACAAAGGAGATTTGGATAGATATCCACGAACTTTGGATGATGATTGCAAGTTAATTGAGAATTGTGGTGCAGACTATGTATTCGCTCCATCTGTTGAAGAGATGTATCCATTAGGGGAGAAACGCCACTTTGAGTTTCCTCCTGTTTCTACAGTTATGGAAGGTGCTAGACGCCCAGGACATTTTAATGGTGTCTGTCAAGTTGTTAGTAGACTCTTCTATATAACACGTCCTAATCGTGCCTATTTTGGAGAAAAAGACTGGCAGCAGATTGCTGTAATAAAACAACTGGTAAAGTATATCGGGAGTGACGTAAATATTATAGAATGTCCGATAGTTAGAGAAAGTGACGGACTTGCAAAAAGCAGCCGCAACGCTCTGTTGTCTGATGGAGAAAGATTCATTGCTCCTGCTATTTTCAAATCTCTTAGTGCCAGTGTTGAATATGCTGCGAGTCACAGTGTTTCTGATACTCATGATAACGTAGTTCAGGAAATTAACTCTGTTGAAGGACTAGATGTAGAATACTTCGAAATCGTTGACGGTAATACTCTCCAAAATGTAAAAGAATGGAGTGATAGCGATTACATTGTTGGTTGCATAACTGTTAATTGTGGAAGGACTCCTATCCGTTTGATAGATCATATTAAATATAAAGAACACAATATTTGACGATGTACATTAACGTATTAAAAAGTAAATTACATTGCGCTAAGGTTACCGAAGCTAACCTTAATTATATGGGTAGCATTACAATAGATGAAGATTTATTGGATGCTGCAAATATGATTGCAGGTGAAAAAGTGCAGATTGTAAACAATAATAATGGCGAGCGTTTTGAAACCTATATTATTAAAGGTGAAAGAGGCTCTGGATGCATTTGTCTTAATGGAGCTGCAGCAAGGAAGGCCTTGGTAGGTGACATTGTGATAATAATATCTTATGCGCTAATGGATTTTGAAGAGGCTAAATCATTTGAGCCAAAAGTCATATTCCCAAAAGAAGGAAACAAACTCTAAAAATATAATAGGCCGTATTGCGCATAATTATAATATGAAGCTTTATTTATAAATAAAATACTCAAAAAGCTTTGTTTTGTGCAATAATTGAGCTAACTTTGTAGGAAATTTCAAGATAACTATATGAAACAAACGAAAATTGTTGCTTCGATAAGTGATCGCAGATGCGATCAGGATTTCATCAGAAAATTATTTTTTGCTGGTATGAATGTTGTTCGTATGAATACAGCTCATGCCACAGAAGAGGGTATACGTAATATCGTAAAGAATGTTAGGGCAGTATCTCCTCATATTGGTATTATGATTGATACCAAAGGACCAGAAGTTAGAACAACTGGGGTAGACGAACCCCTTGAATATAAAACTGGCGATGTAGTTAAGATTTTTGGTCGCCCTGAAATGGATAGCTCTCATGATATTGTTAATGTTTCATATTCAGACATAACTAAAGATGTTAAGGTTGGCGACGATATTTTGTTTGACGATGGAGAATTGGATATGCAGGTTATTGAGAACATTGGCCCAATGCTTATTGCTAAGGTTCAGAATGACGGAACTCTTGGGGCGCACAAAAGTGTGAATATACCAGGTGAGCATATTGATCTCCCTGCATTGACAGAACGTGATAGACACAATATACTTTTAGCTATTGAGTTAGATATTGATTTTATTGCTCATTCTTTTGTTAGAAATGCGGCTGATATTCTGGAAGTTCAGAAAATCCTAGACGAACATAATAGCGATATCAAGATTATATCAAAAATTGAAAACCAAGAAGGTGTAGATAATATTGAAGAGATTATTGACGCTTCTTATGGTATAATGGTTGCTCGTGGTGACCTAGGTATAGAAGTGCCGATTGAGAAAATACCTGGTATTCAGCGTTCCATAATCCGTAGTTGCATTTGTAAGAAGAAGCCTGTTATTGTAGCTACGCAAATGTTGCATACTATGATAAATAATCCTCGTCCTACACGTGCTGAAGTTACTGATATAGCTAATGCTATTTATTACAGAACAGATGCTCTAATGCTTAGTGGTGAGACAGCTAGTGGAAAATATCCTTTGGAAGCTGTGCAGACAATGGCTCGCATTGCTGAACAAGCTGAGAAAGATAAAATGCGTGAGAATGATAATATTGAGGTTCCAACTAAGGGTGATTGCGATTTGAGGGAGTTTCTAGCACATGCAGCTATTGATTCAACAAAGAAAGCTGGTGTAGCAGGCATCATAACTGATAGTGAGACTGGAAGAACAGCTCGTAATCTGGCAGCGTTTCGTGGTCCAGTTCCTGTCTTGGCTATATGTTATAAGGAAAAGACTCAACGTTGGCTTAATCTTAGTTATGGAGTAATTCCAATTTATCAGAGAGAACAGGTAAGTCCGCAATATATGTTTTTTGCAGCTTTGAGAATGCTCCGTCAAAAAGGATATATAAAAGATGAAAATAAGATAGCATACCTTAGTGGAAGTTTTGGTGAAGGTGGAGGAACAACTTTCCTTGAAATCAATAATGTCAAGGAAGTATTTGACAGAAGTTATCAGTTCCATCTTCCTGGGAGTGCAAAGATTGATGACGATAAATAATATTTACTAATCGTTTATTATTATAAAAATATGGGAAAGCAAACAGTTTTCCCATATTTTTTCATTTAATGCAAGTATGTATAAAACAAAATAGGAAGAAGACTCTATAAATTGTCTTCTTCCTATTTTTATCTTTCAGCTATTTATTTGTTGAAAGTTATTGTAATAATAATTATTCAATAACAACCAAAGGATCCTCTTCGAGGACGCTCTGACCAACTTTTACGCAGATAGCGGTAATCTTGCCATCTTTTTCTGCCTCAATATTATTAGCCATTTTCATTGCTTCAAGAACAACAACAGCGTCACCAGCCTTAACTTCCTGTCCAACTTCAACATTGATTGCTGTGATTGTACCTGGTAGTGGTGCTTTAACTGCATTGTTTGTATTTACATTTGCTGCAGGAGTGGCCTCGTTATCAGTAGAGTTATCGGCTGGTTTTCCCAAAATAACTTTCTTTTTTTCAGGTTCAGCCTCTTTTTCCATCTGAACATTGTAGTCATTTCCGTTAACACTAATGCTAGCTACATTGTTCTCGTCTATCTCGCCAATGGTAACATTATATTCTTTACCATCGATAGTATATTTAAACTCTTTCATATCTTTTTATGGTTTCTTTGTTAATGACAGGAATTTAGCGTTCCAAAGTGTATGCCTTGGTTTAATTGTTATGATGCTCGGTTCCTTATCGTGAGCATTATTGCCTGCAAACTCATATAGAGCCATGGCAATTGCTGCATATACATTTTTTTCCATTTTATATAATGTTTAAATGTTTTACATCGGCATACATCCATGCTTTTTAGCAGGAAGACTGTCGCGTTTTGTAGCTAGCTGCGCCAAACCACGGCATATGCGGAAACGAGTATTACGAGGTTCTATGATATCATCAATATATCCGAATTGCGCTGCCTGATATGGATTAGCAAATTTATCGGTATATTCTTCTTCCTTCTCAGCAAGGAAAGCCTTAACATCTTCTCCAGCTTCTTTCTTAGCTTTAGCTTCTTTTGCGCAAAGTATTGCAACAGCACCACTTCCTCCCATAACGGCAATCTCTGCAGAAGGCCATGCGAAGTTCAAGTCTGAACGAAGTTGCTTACATCCCATAACGATATGTGAACCACCATAACTCTTGCGAAGAGTGATTGTTATCTTTGGAACAGTAGCTTCACCATAAGCATAAAGCAACTGTGCACCATGCTGAATTACAGCATTATACTCCTGACCTGTTCCTGGGAGAAATCCTGGTACGTCAACAAGGCTGACGATAGGAATATTAAATGCGTCACAGAATCTAACGAATCTTGCTCCCTTGCGGCTAGCATTAACGTCAAGCACACCCGCATAAGCTGCTGGTTGATTTGCAACGATACCAACACTCTGACCATTGAAACGAGCAAAACCTGTAATGATGTTCTTTGCAAATTTTGGTTGAACCTCAAAGAATTCGCCATTATCAGTTACTGCTGCAATGACCTTATACATATCGTATGCCTGATTTGGATCTTCAGGAATTATTTCATTAAGAATGTCTTCCTTGCGATCAATAGGATCAGTGCATTCTGTTCTAGGAGCTTCTTCTGTATTGTTAGAAGGAATATAAGAAAGAAGAGTCTTAATAAGTTCCATGCACTCTTCCTCTGTTTTAGCTGTAAAATGTGTAACACCGCTCTTGCTTGCGTGTACACTGGCACCACCAAGATGTTCGGCATCAATATCTTCACCTGTTACAGTCTTTACAACCTTAGGACCTGTAAGGAACATATAAGATGTACCTTCAGTCATAAAGATGAAGTCAGTTAATGCAGGTGAATATACAGCACCACCGGCACAAGGGCCCATTATTGCGCTAATTTGTGGTATAACACCACTTGCAAGAATGTTGCGTTCGAAAATTTCACCATAGCCAGCTAGAGAAGATATACCTTCCTGAATACGTGCACCACCAGAGTCATTCATGCAAATGAATGGAGCGCCCATCTTCATGGACATATCCATAACTTTACATATCTTCTGAGCCATAGTCTCTGAAAGAGAACCTCCGTTTACGGTGAAGTCTTGAGCATATAGGTATACGAGTCTGCCACAGATAGTTGCAGAACCAGCAACAACTCCGTCACCAAGGTATTGCTTCTTTTCCATACCGAAGTTGTGGCAACGATGTAGTTTGAACATATCATATTCTTCAAAACTATCTTCGTCTACCAACATTTCAATACGTTCGCGAGCTGTGTATTTGCCACGTGCATGCTGCTTGTCGATAGCCTTTTCACCACCACCAAGATAAGCCTGTTCGCGCTTTGCGATTAGCTCCTTGATTTTTTCTACTTGCTTACTCATAATTTATTTATTAATTTTATTGTCTTACTATTTCTGAATTAATGTATAATTCATCTTTTTCAGCATGCAAAGATACTAATAAATATCGAAAACATAAAACTCCTTATTGTAAATTTTGTTATTAGTATGTGAAAACAATACTTTGATTTACGGATATTGGTCTTTATGTGCCTTATAACTTTACCTATCCGCTAAAATATTAAAATGGGCTGACTACATATTAGTCAACCCATTTTGATGGTTTTATATTTGTTCCTTAATTTATAAATTTCTTAATGCAGCAAGTAATTCTTGATTTTCAGATTTTGTGCCTATTGTTATGCGAAGGCAATTTCCACAAAGACTTATCCTCGTGCGGTTTCTTACTACAATGCCTTTGTTGACAAGGTAATCGTATGTCTTTTGGGCATTTTGCATTTTTGCCAAGAAGAAGTTGGCGTCAGTATTATAAACCTTTTCACATATCGGTAGGTCTTTGAATGCTTGCATCATACGTAAACGTTCCTGTAATATTATTTTCACCCATTTATCTACTTCGTATGGATCTTTTAGTGCTTCTAAAGCTTGTTTTTGCGTAAGGCTGTTTACATTATAAGGATATTTCACCTTATTAAATATATTGATAATCTCCTTGCTTGCAAAAGCCATTCCCAAACGTATTGCAGCACATCCCCATGCCTTACTGAATGTATTTAGTACAATCATGTTTGGATGTTTCTCAAATTCATCTCTAAAAGGCTTTTGAGAAGAAAAGTCTGAATAAGCTTCGTCAACTATAACCAATCCATCAAAGGCATCAACCAATTTCGCGATTTCATCATGGTTTATATTATTGCCGGTAGGGTTGTTTGGTGAGCATACCCATATAACTTTAGTATTTTTATCTGTGGCTTTCAATAGCTTTTCAGCTGTTATCTGGTAGTTTTCATCAAGTAATACAGGTCTGTATTCAACATCATTTATGTCTGCACATACCTTATACATACCGTATGTTGGTTCTATAGCTACGACGTTGTCTATTCCTGGGCGGCAGAAACAACGATAAGGTAAATCTATTGCTTCATCACTGCCATTACCAAGAAAAATCTGTTCAGGGCTAACACGTTTTATAACAGCTAGCTTTGCTTTTACATCTTCTTGTAGAGGGTCAGGATAGCGATTAAATGGTTTGTTATATGGATTCTCGTTTGCATCAAGAAATACTTTTGCAGTATGACCGCTATATTCGTTTCTAGCACTGCTATATGGGGCTAATGACCAAATATTTGGTCTTGTCAATTCTTCTAATGATTTCATTCTGCCTTATTTTTTAATGCTTGTAGACGAACTGTCATCGCATTTTTGTGAGCTATTAATTGTTCGTTTTCTGCCATAATCTCTACAGCTGGCCCTATGTTCTTTACACCTTCTTTGGTGATGTGTTGGAATGTTACCTTGCGGTTATAGCTATCTAGATTTACGCCATTATATGCCAGTGCATAGCCATGTGTCGGCAATGTGTGGTTTGTTCCGCTAGCATAGTCGCCAGCACTTTCACATGCGTATTGACCTAAGAATACACTACCAGCGTTTACAACTTTCTCTGATAGTATATCATAATCATTTGTAGATATTATAAGATGCTCCGGAGCATAAGTGTTACTTAGTTCCATAGCCTCTTCTTTGTCTTTTACCAACACAAATTTACTGTTATCCAAAGCCTTAGATGCTATGTCTTTACGTGGTAATTGATCAAGTTGTACTTTAACTTCGTCATTAACTTTATATAGAAAGTTCTCTGATGTTGTAATGAGAATTACCTGTGAGTCAATACCGTGTTCTGCTTGAGATAAAAGGTCAGCTGCTACAAACACAGGATTACTTGTTTCGTCAGCTATAACGCAAACTTCAGATGGTCCTGCCGGCATGTCTATTGCTACGTCATGCAGTGAAACTTGTTGCTTGGCAGCCATTACATATTGATTACCAGGTCCAAAAATCTTGTAAACCTTTGGCACAGATTCTGTTCCATAAGCCATTGCGCCAATAGCTTGTACACCTCCAACTTTATAAATCTTATCTACTCCGGCTATTTTTGCAGCAACCAATATAGCAGGATTAACCTTTCCTTCACGGTTGGGTGGGGTACATAGTGCTATCTCCTCGCATCCTGCAATTTTTGCAGGAGTTGCAAGCATTAATACTGTACTGAACAGTGGCGCCGTTCCTCCAGGAATATATAATCCAACTTTCTGTATAGGAATAGATTTTTGCCAACATGTAACACCAGGTTGTGTTTCAATTTTAGAACTATCAAATTTCTGAGATTCGTGAAATACAGCAATGTTATGATGTGCTAGAATCAATGCATGATATAGTTCGTCACTGATAAGGTTTTCTGCTTCATTCATTTCCTCTTTAGAAACAGACAAAGATTTCAGATTGACGTGATCGAACTTTGATTCAAATTCAATAACAGCAGCATCGCCTTCGCTCTTGATTTTTTCAAGTACGCTTTGCACTGTCGCATTAAGTTGTGATACATCCAAATGTGGCCGTTCCACAATTACGCTCCATTCACTCCTCTTCGGATATTTGATAATGTTCATTTTCTTATAATATCATTTTTTCTATTGGAGTAACTAAAATACCTTGAGCACCAAGTTCTTTTAGCTTTCCTATTATTTCCCAAAAACACTTTTCATCAAGGACAGTGTGTATAGAGCACCAATTCTCGTCAGCAAGAGGTATAATAGTAGGGCTTTTAATGCCTGGTAATACAGCTGTTATTTCCTTAATCATATCTTTTGGGGCATTCATCATGACATATTTTTTGTCTTGAGCTGAACGAACAGCTTCAAATCTGAATAACATCTCGTTAAGAATCTGATGTTTGTTTTCATCCATATTCCAATTACCAACGAGCAGGGCTTCGCTCTTCATTACCAATTCAACCTCATGAAGGTTGTTGCTAATTAACGTGCTTCCAGAACTGACAATATCAAAGATACCGTCTGCCAAGCCAATACCAGGACTGATTTCAACACTACCAGTTATTACATGAATCTCAGCATTGATATTATGCTGCTTCATGAACTTGCGAAGAATTCCTGGGTAAGAAGTTGCTATTTTTTTCCCATTAAACCATTCCAAACCGGTATAGTTTATTTCTTTTGGAATTGCAAGGGATAATCTGCATTTACTAAATCCTAGTCTACTAATAATCTGAGCATTCTCATTGCGCTCAATAAATTCATTCTCGCCAACTACACCTATATCAGCAACACCGCTAGCTACACTCTGTGGTATATCGTCATCCCTTAGATAAAGAATTTCCAATGGGAAGTTTGACGATTGAACCAATAGTGTGCGCTTATTGGCACTAACTTTGATATCTGCCTCGGTAAGTAAGTTCATTGTGTCATCAAATAGACGACCTTTTGATTGTACAGCTATACGTAACATATAATTCTAATTTTCTTAAAAATGCAATGCAAAAATACTCTTTTTTAAGGATATCTGCAAATAATGTTGTAATTTTGTGCCCCAAAGGCATATATGCCTCATAAATATAAAGAATTCACATTCGTATTATGCGATATTTATACATCCTTATATATATAATACTCTTTGGAGTTTGTGTTACGTCATGCAGTGATAAGAAGAAAGTTGAAATCACACCATGGGGAGAGGAAATTGGTAACGATTCCATTAAAGAAAACAAGAGCTTTACATTTAATGATATTGTAACTAATGGTGAACTTATCATGCTTACCATGTCTGGACCTGAGACTTACTATGACTATCATGGTCATGGTATGGGACTGCAGTATATGTTAGCTGAAAAATTTGCTCAAAAGTTAGGGGTGTCTTTACGTGTGGAAGTGTGCAAAGATACTTTAGAAATGTTGAAAAGACTAAAGGCTGGTGATGCCGATATTATTGCATTTCCACTTGCTAGAGGATATAAGAATGTTGAATATTGTGGTGTTATGGCTGATTCACTGCATGCGCAATGGGCTGTGCAAAAAGGTAATGACGAATTAGCAGACTCCTTAAATAATTGGTTTAGACCAGGAATGATAGCTTCCATAAAAAAGGAAGAAAGATTTTTGCTTTCAACAAATAGTGTTATTCACCATGTCTATTCCCCAATGCTTAGTAGGTCGGGTGGTGTAATATCTCGTTATGATAATCACTTTAAGACTTATGCTCCTCTTGCTATGTTTGATTGGCGTTTGCTTGCTGCACAATGTTATCAGGAATCAACTTTTGATTCTGGTGCACATTCTTGGGCTGGTGCTTGTGGATTAATGCAGATCATGCCTGGGACGGCAGATCACTTAGGACTTCCTCGTTCAGAAATGTATGATCCAGAAAAGAATATTGCTGCTGCTGCAAAATATATTAGTGAACTTCATTCACATTTTAGAGATATACAAAATCCTTTAGAGCGAAGTTATTTTGTATTAGCAAGTTATAATGGTGGCTTTTTCCATGTACGTGATGCTATGGCGCTTGCACGTAAATTTGGTAAAAATCCATATCATTGGGCTGATGTACAGGAATTTGTGTTGAAATTGCGTGTCCCTGCATATTATAACGATCCCGTGGTAAAACATGGTTATATGCGCGGTGATGAAACTGTGGATTACGTCGCTCGTATATGCAATCGTTGGGGACAATATCGTGGATTTGCGCATTCTTTTGGTGGTGGATTCAGTGGCGGATTTAGCGGTGGTTTTGAAAATATGACGCCGTCAAGGGCAAAACACAGAAACAAGTTTAAAATATAAGTCATAAAAAAAGCGATGACCTTCTCAGGCAACCGCTCCAAATCTTCAATTAGGTATTAGTTTCTTTTAAGGTAAAAAGATTGTTTTCAGGATAACGTTTGCAAAGATATAAGCAATTTTTTAAATTACCAAATAATTTGCAAACTTTTTTTAAAAATATCATTTGTGTGGGCACACATGCTAAAAATAGTTCATTTTTTCTTATAATGCATGCCTTTAGTTTCTATTTGATAATCATCTTTTTATTATTTATAATATAAATACCCTTTTGAAGTGACGAAATTGAATCCCCAATATAACGTCCGTCAATTGTATAAATTCGTATGGTGTTATTCTTGTTATCAGTATATATATTATTAATATTTGTTGTGAAATCATTTACATAATCAAATGTAATAGTACCATCTTTCTCAGTAATGTTTTTAAGTGCCTTGTTCACTTTATAATAACTATTATTAAATGTTGCCTTTTCATTACTTGTATCTTCTGTGTACCAATAGAAGTTTGGTAGGCCAAGAGTATCATTTAGTACCGTTATGTTACTTGTTCCTGGAAATAAATCACCTTTGTGTTGCTCTTCATATGCTGTATCGCTAGTTCTTAGGTATGAAGACATTGAATTTCCGTCAGCAGGAACAATGCCCATTCCTGGTTTTCCTGGTGTGTCATTTAGATGTGTGTCTAAATTTATACTATCTTGATCATTTACATGATAAATTTGTAGACCGTGATATTGCGCGCCTGAATTCCAGCCTGTTTGCTGTATGTTTTCGATTAGAAAATATTCATTCGCTTTTTTACTGTTTTGTATTTTGTATACAGAGCCGCCTTCCTCTGTAGTTTTATTCATAATTATGGTTTTACTTTCGTTTAAGTCAACAATATCTACATTCCAGTCCATCTGTTTTTTTTCCCATGCAGTATAAGGGGTAGGAGTATAGCTATTGTTGGCATATTCACCGCCGTCCATTAGGTCCCACAACTCCATTTCCTGATTATCTATGTGAGCGCTATTTGCTATAGGATATATGTCTGGCAATCCTAAAGCATGAGTTAATTCATGGCATGCTACGCCTATACCGTTTATCTGCATTCTTGTCTTTTCTTTATCTACATATGCTGGATATAACTCTGAAGACAGACTGAACCAGCCTACTTTCTTCCCTCCAAAAGTTCCATATGTAGTTCCTGTACAAGCCCAAACGCAACTGCCAGTTCCACCGTTATTTTGTCCAAGATAAGCTGATATGATGCAAACGCAATCTATATATCCGTCGCCATCAGAGTCATATTCAGATGCGTCTGATATTGAGTCGCTCAACTGTGCCAATGCGTCTGCTACCAGCTTGTGTATATTCTCGTCATTGTTAGAAGTTGTCATGCTTCCTCCATACACCTTCATTGAATTTGGTAGATTTATTGGACCATGAACGTCAAATATAGGAGAAAAGGCATTTGTGCTCATTTTTTCAAAATACTGTTTTACGCTCCCGTAATTCAGTTTATTACCATTGCCATAATCCGTAAATCCATTTTCGCTATTGAAAAATTCATTGAATGCATTTTTGGGGCTATTAACACTAAAGGGTATGTCTTTGAAGTTTGCCAGAATAACTAGTATTTTATGGTTTCCGTTATGCGGAAGGTAATTAAGACTTGATGTCACAATAGCTCTGGTGCGAGTGTCATAATATGAGTCTTTACGAGGAAAAATTGAATTTGCTTCAATACTCCCATATACAGGGATGGGCATCATTTTCCCGTTTGTTCCCATTATGGAATCATTGTTATCAGCCATTGCATGACATACACTCATAGTTAATAATGCAGCAATCAAAAACTTTTTCATATCAAATTAGAGTGTTATTTGTTATTTAAAAAAATATTGTCCTTTTCCCTTTGTTCTTCTTCCATATTCTATGGCATGATGCGGACAGTGGTGGTAACAAGTGAAACAAGCCAGACAGATATCTTGATGCTTCCATTGTGGAATTTTTCCTAATCCGCCTTCGATATCATTTACAGGGCATACATTCGCGCAGATGCCGCATTTTACACATTTTTCTGTATTAACATGGAATGGTTTGTCTGTAATAAGCCATTTTACGAATATTTCGCCAATGACCTTGCTGTTTATCCAAGGCCAGTTGCTTCGATGTAAGATATTTATTCCACGTTCTCGATCATAGATTTTTTCTACAAAATCTTGTAGCATAATTGCAGCTTCTCTTTTCTTTTGTATTTCTTTCTCTTTTGTGTCTACATCCATAAAAGGTAGTCCCACATAGCTTTCTGGCATTTTGAGTGAGAAAGTAGAGTGGGTGTATAGACCCTTTTCGGCAAGATCTTTATTCAGATATTCCATCGTCATTCCTACATCGTCACCAGCTGTGCACAACGCATAGCAATAATGTGATTTGAGATTATTGGAATTTATTGTCATCTTCTTAATGAATTCTCTTACTATTTTTGGCGGTCGCCAACCGTGTACAGGGAAAACAAATCCAATCCTTTCATCCTTAAGAATCGTATATTTGCATTCTTTGTTTATCTCAGTTGGTATAGAAAAGCATTCCTCACCAGTTATCTGTGCAATTTTTCTCATTGCCCACAATGTGTTGCCTGTACCGGAAAAATAGAATATCATATATAGAAATTTTGTAAATTGTAGTAATATAGAAACATTAGCAAATTTCATTAACAACATGGTTTCTTTAAACTTTACTTATGCAAAGGTAATTTATTTTTTCTATTCTTATTTGTTTTATTTCATAATTTTGACTTGTTGTGTAGCCATCCCTATAAATATAGTATAGAATAATGCGTTGGCGTAATTAGAACAATAACAAATTCATGTTTAAGAAGTCACACATATTGTCGATTTCTTTCATTTGCAATAACAAGACGCATACTTAGATATGCAGAGGCCCCCTAGTTTTTTTTTAATAAGTTACGTAGCTACGTTATAGCTTTATATTATTAGTAGTCAATATTTTACGACAACAAAATGAAAATCTTAGCTACGGCAAGCTACGTGCTAGTTACGTAATTTATTGCGTTTTACAAAGTAATGCAGTACAATATGATAACAAACGCTATGCAAAACATCGTATATTGCAATGCATTGCTTAGTAAAACGCAAAAAGTAACTTGACTTTTTACCATTATTAAATCTTCATGCATGCAAAGTCACAATTCTCTATATAGGTTTTTCGAAAAAGTAAGCGTTAAGTGACTATGGGCTAACTATCTGACGCTAGAAAAAACGGAAAAATATTTGCGTGCGAGCGTACATTATATATTTAGATATATTTTTAAGTATTATCAGGTTTGATAAGTATAAAAACGCTATTTTATGACGTAGCTAAAACGTAGCTTAACGTAGCTAAATTTTTTAACAACAAGTCGCCGATGCTTTATAAATCAATTATTTAGAGTGTTTACGTAGCTTCGTATCTAAAAATAAGAATTTCGCTAGAGGAAGCTGAGATATTTGGATATTGTTCCTCTCAAAACACCTAATTATGATGGTTATAAGTTACATGTGGTATGTGGAGTAAGTCACCGTGGTTAATTTAGTGCTCTTACTATCATGAAATATATCAATTACATTAATAACAAACCAATTAAGCTAGTCAAATAAATTTGCACTCATTTAATTCCGCCAATAGCTAGAATATAACCTAAATCCTAAGTAACGAAATTTCTATTGGTTTTTAGTGCTTTTAACAAAAAATATTATAGGTAATATTTTTTGTTTTGATGTCTTAAGTTTCATAGTAATGTATCTAACAAATAGACAGCCAAATTCTATTAAATATTTATATACGCTAATAAAAGTGGATTAATTATTTTCATATTCTTTCAAATTGTATTATCTTTGCAGAAAGAAAGTAGTGCTCCGGCTCTGCCGCTGGCATTTTATGCGAGAGGAAAGTCCGGGCAGCATAGAGCACTTCACTTCCGAAAATAGAAGCTATTGGTGACAGTAGGTGTCGACAGAAGAAAATAACCGCCTTTTTTGAAACTTGCAAGTCTTGACTTGTAATGTCTTATAAGGTAAGGGTGAGAAGGTGGTGTAAGAGACCACCAGATGGCGGGTGATCGTCATGCTGTGTCATCTGGAGGCTGCAAGTTCATGTATACCGCAGGCAAAGAGTTGCTCGCTCGATTAACTTCGGTTTACTGCGGAGGGTAGAACGCTTGAGCCATGAGGTGACTCATGGACTAGATAAATGACAGAGCTTCATATTTTTGTATGAATACGGAACCCGGCTTATCAGGGCACTACTTTCCTTTTATTTAAATACCGAAAATCAAAAAATCTAAACAATATGGCATTTACTCTAAATGAAATGAATCGTGAAGTTGACGATTTGCAACAGATGGTATTTCGAAGAATCGAGATATGGGATAGTAATAATGATTTTCCCCAAATGAATGACTTTGGAATAAGTAAAGAATCTCTTACAGATTATCTTTTTGATAAGCAGGCCATTATTGATACAATAGGCAGCGAGAGATTTCAATATACTCTATTGGGCTTATTTGTGGTTTTACCTATATTCATTGTTGCATGTTTTCCTGATTCAAAATTACCGTTTGGTACAAATACGGCTTTAATAGCTGGTGTTGGTGGGGTAGTGTTATTCGGACTTTATAGGTTGATTATGAAAATGATCATCAATATTAGACTTAAAAAAATATACGATTTAAAGCATGAAAGTTACATACAAAAAGTACTTTCATATAGACAAAAATAAACTATTTTAATTTTTACAATATGGAATTACCTGATTTTTTAAGTTACAAAGATAAGTTCTCTACATCAGGATTTATCGAGAAGATATCAAGAATAGCTAAAAGAGCTGGTGTAAAACTAGTTTATTCAGCATTGATTTTATATTATACTCTCGAAAGCGATAAAGTTAGTACAAAAGAAAAGGCTATTATTATAGGTGCACTCGGTTACCTTATTAGTCCTCTTGATTTGATGCCTGATGCCATCCCAATAGCTGGATTGAGTGATGATTTAGCAGTCCTATTTTATGTAATACATAAAGTATGGGGAGACGTGAGTGATGTTATAAAATTGAAAGCTAAAGAAAAACTTTCAAAATGGTTTGATGAGGATGAAATAGAAGCAGTGAATCATTTATTTGATGAAGATCCAACAGATACACCTGTGTAAGATAAATAAAGACTTTATTTAAAAGAAAAAGGTTGAGAAATAAATCTCAACCTTTCCTTTGAGGTACCTAGCAGAGTCGAACTGCTCTGCACGGTTTTGCAGACCGTTACCTAACCGATCGGCCAAGGTACCATGCTTTTGTTTAGCGTGTGCAAAGGTAAAACAAAAGTTTTATATCACCAAATTTTTCTTTTACTTTTTTTGCTTATTTCTGCATTTATCATAGAATGCACAGCCTGCACATTTATAATCCTTACATTTAATATTGTCTTGAACAGATTTATAACTTCGCAGTACTGCATACAGTATTGCAGCGAAAATAACTATTCCTATTATAATATATTGTAATATCATATGTTTTATTTTTTTGATGTAAATACTGTAAACGATAAACAGGATAATCAAGCTATATCGAATATTGTTACCTAATTCACTTGTGTGTTCTACAAAGATAAAATAAAATTCTCAATAAAGAAACTATTATTTAAAAAGTTTTTAATTTATACATCGTAGCATCTTTATTATATAATGTATTACGTTCATATCTGAATAATCACAGTTAATAATATAATCTGTGAAGAGTCGATTCTCTTAAATAAGAGCATTATCGGGGAATTTGTCTTCTTTATAAAAACAAATATAATCAGGATTATGATAAATAACGATAACCATAAGGCATTAGTACCTATAATATTCATAATATATATTCGTCTATACTTTCTCGTTCAGACTAAAAATAAAATAATAGAAGATACTTTGCTGAGTCGAACTGCTCTGCACGGTCGTATGATAATGGAAATAATGAATATCTTATAAAACTAAATTAATAACAGTAGCTTAATCAAATATTGATTATTGTAGAAAGATGTCCTAAGCCTCTATTAAAATAATGTTTTTAATGTCCTAAGTATATAAAATGGTTATACGTATAAACAAAAAAAATTGATTGTCTCACGACAACCAATCTTTTCTTAACCTTAATAATCTAATACCATGAAAAACACGATGCAAAGGTAATAATAGTTTTGTTACCTGCAAATATTCACATGATATTTATAATGATTTTGGTGTATATTTAACACTTCTAGGGTTCCATTTTAATGTTGTTAACGATTTTGTGGAGTTATCGTTATCTTTGTCTTCTATAAACACTTTAGGTTGTAATTGTATCACTAAAATATCAGATGATGAAATATTTTGTTGTAAAATGATACTATTGCCATTCTTTGGTATGGGGATTGTGATGTCTATTTTCATTGGCTCCCATTTGTAATTAAAGAAACATATACTACTCTCTTTTTCTTTATCTGCAGTATATGTGCGAACCATGCAAAGCAGACTGTCGCTGCCATCAACTGGTAATTTCTTTATTGTCATTTTCATTGCCGAACTTAATTTTGCTGACAAGAAATCGTTGGTTATGGTATCAATAGATGATGTCTCACCTAGCATATTTTTGATATCGCTTTTTACTTTCATCTCTAAATAATCTAAAGATTCGGTACGACTGTTTTTATCCATATATCCAACAATAGAGTCAGGCATGCTTAGCCATAGATTGCGCATGCTTTGAGCATTGACATTAACTAAAACAGAAAACATCAAAAATAAACATATTATAGTTTTTCTAATCATAATAGTTGCAATATTACCTATTTTTTTTCAATTGTGCAAATGGGTGAAGATTGTTTTTAATATTTAACTAGATTTTATTGGTTTTATCATTAAGGTATCAAATATTATTGTTATTTTTGCATGACGATATAATAAATTAAATCAAAAAATATGGCATTATCAAAAAAAGACATTAGGCAAATTGAAGCTCACGGAATTAGCGAAGAACAGGTAACATACCAACTGAAGCAGATAGAAAAAGGCTTTCCTTTTCTTAAGCTAGAATCAGCTGCGTCAATAGATAAAGGAATTATTGCTCCCAAGCAAGAAGAACAAGATAAATATGTAAATATATGGAATGATTACAAAGATCAAGGACGCAAAATAGTTAAATTTGTTCCTGCCAGTGGTGCTGCAAGTCGTATGTTCAAGAATATGTTCGCTTTTCTGAACGCAACCTACAATGTTCCTACAACAGATTTTGAAAAGGATTTTTTTGATAATATTAAGAAATTCGCTTTTAAAAAAGAACTTTGCGACAAATGCAAAGCTAATGACAACAAATGCATTACTAAGTTAACGGAAGAAGGTAACTATAAGCATATTATTGCTAATATGCTTAATGAGAACGGGCTTAACTATGGTAATTTGCCAAAGGGACTACTACTCTTCCATAATTATGAAGATGGTCCTAGAACACCTATGGAAGAGCATCTTGTTGAAGCAGCATTATATGCAAGCAGTAAGGGTAAGGCAAATGTGCATTTCACCGTAAGCCATAGTCATCTTGAATTGTTCAAGGCTAAAGTAGCTGAAAATATAAATAAGTATTCAGAGAAATTTGGAGTGGAATACAATATTACTTTCTCTGAACAGAAACCAAGTACTGATACAATTGCTGCAAATCCAGATAATACACCTTTCAGAAATGAAGATGGTAGTTTGTTGTTTCGACCAGGTGGTCACGGTGCATTAATTGAAAATCTTAATGAGATAGACGCTGATATAGTCTTCGTTAAGAATATTGACAACGTTGTACCTGACAGATTAAAAGGGCAAACGGTTAAATATAAGCAAATTTTGGCCGGAATATTAGTTGATTTACAGAATAAGGCTTTTGAATATCTCAGACTGCTTGATTCTGGTAAGTATAATCATACTAAACTGGAGGAAATAATAAGATTCTTACAACGTGATTTGTGTTGTAGAAAGCATGATATAAAGGATCTTGAAGATGCCGATTTAGTAATTTATTTGAGAAAGAAGTTAAATAGACCAATGCGTGCCTGTGGAGTCGTAAAAAATGTAGGTGAACCTGGTGGTGGTCCATTCCTTACATATAATCAAGATGGTACAGTAAGTCTGCAAATATTAGAAAGTTGCCAGATTGATACAAATAATTCTGAATATATGGATATGTTTAAGAATGGCACACATTTTAATCCTGTAGATTTAGTCTGTGCAATAAAAGATTACAAGGGAAATGATTTTAATCTCCCAGAATATGTAGATAGAAATACTGGCTTCATAAGCAGCAAGAGCAAAAACGGCATGGAACTGAAAGCTTTGGAATTGCCAGGATTATGGAATGGAGCAATGAGTGATTGGAATACTGTTTTCGTAGAAGTTCCTTTGGAAACATTTAATCCTGTCAAGACCATTAATGACTTGCTTAGAGATCAGCACCAGTAATTAAGTATAATTGGTGGCTCGAGTTAGTTGTGACGCAAAAATGAAATCGAATAATGAGTAAAAAATTTGAATTTACACAATCAGAGCTGGACGAGACACGAGAAATCATGTCTCATCTAAAGGAAACCATAGGTGACACTTTGAAATCTGATGATGAAGATAAATTAAAACAACATCTGAAGAAAGCTGTATATGACAACCAGATGCAAAGAGATGTATTTGGCTTAAATCCTATATTGCATGCTTTGAAAACAGCACAGATAGCTGTTGATGAAATCGGACTCAAAAGAGATGGAGTGCTTGCCACCCTACTCTATACACTTGTTGTAAACAACTACTCTACAATAGAGGAAATGCAAGATAAGTTTGGCGAGAGTGTGGCTCATGTAATACGCGGATTAGTAAGAATACAAGATTTGTATAAACGAAATCCAATTATTGAAAGTGACAATTTCAGAAATTTGCTCATTTCGTTTTCTGAGGATATGCGCGTAATACTTATCATGATTGCCGACAGGGTTAATCTGATGAGGCAAATTCGTGACACCGATGCGGTTGAAGAAAAGCATCAGGTGAGTGAGGAAGCCAGCTATCTGTACGCCCCACTCGCCCATAAACTTGGCTTGTATAAGTTAAAGAGTGAACTTGAAGACTTGAGCCTTAAATATCTTGAACATGATGCTTATTATATGATTAAGGAGTCGCTTAATGCGACAAAATCTGCACGTGACGCATATATTAAGAAATTTGTTGGACCAATAAACGATAAACTTACATCAACAGGACTACAGTATCATCTTAAAAGCCGTACAAAAAGTATCCATTCTATTTGGCAAAAGATGAAAAAGCAAAAGTGTGGTTTTGATGGTATATATGATTTGTTCGCAATAAGAATTATAATAGATACTCCTATTGAAAATGAAAAAATGCAGTGTTGGCAGGTTTATTCCATAATCACTGACATGTATCAACCTAATCCTAAACGACTTCGTGATTGGTTAAGTGTTCCTAAGAGTAATGGCTATGAAAGTCTTCATATAACTGTTCTAGGGCCTGAGAATAAATGGGTTGAAATACAGATCAGAACAGAGCGTATGGATGAAATAGCTGAGCATGGACTTGCTGCCCACTGGCGTTATAAAGGTGTAAAGAGTGAGGGGGGCATTGATGACTGGCTGGCAAACATAAGGGCTGCCTTGGAAAATAATGACGATTTGCAATTGATGGATCAGTTCAGAATGGATTTGTATGAGGATGAAGTTTATGTGTTTACGCCTAAAGGTGATTTGCTTAAATTCCCTAAAGGTGCTACAATTCTTGATTTTGCTTATTATATTCATTCAAATATCGGTAACACATGTGTTGGTGGAAAAATAAATAGTAAGGTTGTCAGTTTCAGAGAGGTATTGCATTCTGGAGATACAGTCGAAATACTTACACAAAACAATCAAAAACCCAAAAGGGATTGGTTGAATATTGTAAAAAGTTCTAAGGCAAAGGCGAAAATACGTTTGGCACTGAAGGAAACTCAGGCTAAAGACGGGTTGTATGCTAAAGAGCTGATTGAGAGAAGATTCAAAAATAAGAAAATAGAGATCGAAGAAAGTGTGATGTCTCATGTTATTAAAAAGATGGGATATAAGGAAAATTCTGATTTCTATAAGGATATTGCCGATGAGAAACTTGATCCAAATGTAGTAATAGACAGATATATTAAGACTCGTGACCATGATCTTAATGTAAACGCCTCCAAACCTACTGAAAGTGCTGAAAACTTCGCTTTTGAAAATCCAAACGAAGAACTAACATATAAAAATGACGATGTACTTGTAATTGATAGAGACCTGAAAGGTATTGATTATAAGTTAGCACAATGCTGTCGTCCAATATATGGTGACGATATATTTGGATTTGTTACAGTTACTGGTGGAATAACAATTCACAGGAAATCATGTCCGAATGCACCTGAACTTAGAAAAAGATTTGGCTATAGAATTGTAGACGCTAAATGGAGCGGAAAAGGTTCTAATCAGTATTTTATCACATTACGTGTAATAGGCAATGATGATATTGGTATTGTAAGCAATATAACGAATATTATATCTAAAGAAGATAAACTAACAATGAGATCTATAAATATTGACTCTCATGATGGATTGTTTAGTGGAAATTTGGTTTTGATGATAGAAGATACAGGTAAACTTAATGCACTTATAAAAAAGTTGAAGACTGTAAAAGGTGTAAAACAAATAATAAGAATATAAGTATTATGAAGAAATTTATCGTTGGTTTGTTCTTGCTTTTTTTTGCTTGCCAATTAAATGCCATAACCTATACAAAGGCAGATAGCATAAGAGTTGTAAAATTGCTTGAAGATGGATTACGACAAAACAAGAACACTAACCTGATGATTTATTATGCACGCAGATTAGAAGGTATTCCTTATGTTGCAAAGACGCTGGAAGTAAACCCAACAGAACAGTTAATTGTAAACTTGCGACAATTGGATTGTACTACATACGTCGAAAATGTACTAGCATTGACGTTATGTGTCAAGAATTCATCTGTAAGTTTTAAAGACTTTTGTCGAAATCTCCAAAAGATAAGATATGATGAGGGTAATATTAGATACACCTCTCGCTTACACTACTTTTCTAATTGGATTGCAAATAATACTAAAAATGGTTTTGTCTCAGAAATTCAAAAGAATAGACCGCCTTTTACCGCTATTCAAGTAGTGAATACTAACTATATGACAAATCATATTGGAAGTTATCCTATGCTAATGGCCCATCCTGAATGGCTCGAGAGCATAAGTGCTATGGAGAAAGAACTTTCTGGCAAAAGATACAGATATATTCCTAAAAACATGATTGCAAATACAATATTGTGTAGAAATGCAATTAAGGATGGTGATATAATAGCTATAATAACATCAAAGTCTGGACTTGATACAAGTCATATTGGTATTGCCGTATGGCATAGTGATGGATTGCATCTTTTAAATGCTAGCCAGATTAGGAAGAATGTAGTTGAAGAACCAATGACTCTGCATGATTATATGAAAAAACATTCAGCACAAATAGGAATAAGAGTTATTAGAGTAAGATGAATTTTAGCTTTTCTTGTGTCCGAAATTGAAGCCAATATAAAAATTCAAACTTCCAAAAACACTATTTGTGTAGAAATTTGATTTGTGATAATTATATGCATGTAGTATGGCACTTGAACCTATATACCACTTAGTATTATTCCAAACGATTCCAAAACGAGTAACACCGTCGATATTAAAATTATCAAAATTGAAATCACGGAATGTAAAATTCTTATGGTCAGAATCTCCGCTTGAATGTTTATATGCTAAAGCTAATGAAAGTGATGCGTTGAAAAGACAATTTCTAGCAAAAACCCAATTGTATCCGTACCCGAATTGTAATGACAAATCATCATAATTCACTTCACCTTTAACAAGTGAGCTGTCAAAAACAGATTCTGTCAATTCTTTGCCAAGATATTTATTCATTGTTTCTGCCAAAGCCTCCCAATCAACACTAAGTTTTTGACTAGTATATCCAATACCAAAGAGCAACGAACCCGCACTTATGCGCTGGCATGTGCTTTGACTATAAGCTGCAGGATATGAAAACTTATGATGATTGGTAATGTAATATAGACTAAATCCCTTTATACCTGATTTAATACCACTAAAAGGTGCACCGTCAATATTACTGGTGTTATAGCCTTTTTCAAGGCTCAAATTACTAATATGGTAGTCATCTCCTGATGTCCTATAAAAAACATCTAACCCAATTTGATTACTATAAAGGCTTACATCAAATTCGTGTTTGTTGTTTGAACCGCCCACATGTGAGATATCAAGAGTATAACCAAGAAAAATCCAACGCCATCCAAAATAAGGCCCAAACTTAACACTTAAGTCTGGATTAAATGTTACCGTCATATTTTTACCGGTTCTCAACTTGTATATTTCATAGGTGTTTGTATTCTGAATCATGAAGGCATAATTATAATGTTGTGGTTCAATATAATTTGTGTCTATGCGAGAAAAATCCTTTACTATATCATAAAGACGATCAAGAAAATTATTCTTTAAGTGCTTTCCATATTTTTTAACAGGCAGTTGTGTACTGTCTGAAACAATTGAGTCACAAATGTTATGTCCGTTGTTATCGGCATAAATTTGCTGGACTTGCAGTATGAAGAAAGCAAATATAAATATATATTTTCTCAAAGCCAAAATAGAGTTTATAGTTTTCCCAATATTCTATCCATAACCCAATTCACTGGAGTTGCACTGACACTTGTACACGTACACGATCCAAACCCTTGAAGGTCTTCGATTACAGATTTGATAATTGGTAATTGAACATAAGGTGGATTTGGAACAACAATATTTATATTTCCTTCACTGGTAACTAATTTTATAGGATCATAGTTAAATACAGAAAAAGATACAGAACCTTTGTCCCCTATTATTTCAATGCAATCTTCCTTGGCACTTTGATGACCAACAAAACACCAAGATGCACTACCAGGTAGACCGCTGTCAAACAAGAAACACGCACTAATAGTATCTTCTGCTTTGTATAAGTGGGCACGATTGGCGCAATAACCATGAGCACGGGTTATTACTCCGAATAACTCTTGGAGAATATCCAATTGATGAGGAGCTAGGTCATAAAAGTATCCACCTCCTGCGATATCTGGCTGTAAACGCCAAGGTAGGGATTCACGACTATTGTAGTCAAGATAACGTGGTGGAACAGAAAACCTTATCTGCACATTAGTTATTTCACCTATTAATCCATTATTTACAATATCTCTTACACGTTGAAAATATGGTAAATAACGGCGATAATAGGCCACGAAACATGGTATTCCGGTTTGCTCGCTAATTCTGTTTATGCGTGCACAGTCCTCATAGCTGGCTGCAAGAGGCTTTTCTACATAAACAGGTTTGCCTGCTTTCATAGCCATTATTGCAAATGTTGCATGACTTGAAGGAGGTGTAGCAATATAAATTGCATTTATGTCTGGATCATCCACGAGTTCCTGTGCATCTGTATACCATTTGCGTATATGATGTCTTTCTGCATAAGAACGAGCTTTTGACTCGCTACGACTCATAACTGCTTCGACATGTGAACCATCAACTTCATCGAATGCAGGTCCCGATTTTTTCTCGGTAACCTCACCGCAACCAATAAACCCCCAACTTATTAACTTCATATATAATGCTATTTAAGATGCAAAGATAATATTTT
>OCVT010000043.1_pt1 | contig 35852 bp, 25 predicted proteins | sample 1539111 | NCBI WGS metagenome assembly OCVT01 (sample SAMEA3991482, study PRJEB22521) | metagenome | biome: anthropogenic terrestrial biome; feature: sewage plant; material: raw primary sludge | place: Sweden | collected 2012-09-26 | reverse complement strand
CCGCCTTCTTTTAGAACAGAGGCCTCGAAGATAGAAATATCCTTCGAGGCTTTTTGTGTTTATATAATTCGAGTGATAAATTAGCGTAGAGTTCTTTGATAAAACCTATTTATCTAATGGTTCTGGTTGGTTTAATGATTAATAATTACTATGAGATATCAAAAAAGAGAGCATTTTTGATGTTATACATGGTGTGGCATAATTAGCTTTTTGTCAAAAAAAATATGGTGTAAACATTGTTTACCAAAGAAGATTATCTTTTAATAAAGATAATCTTCTTTGGTATTTTTACCCACTTGCGATTTACTGCAATTTTTATAGTGCTGCCTTCTTTCTGTTCTAGTTGGAATGTTCCATCTGGTAACTTTTTAAGTACAGCTTCAAGGTCTTCGCTGCCGTAATCATTTGTTATCTCTAGTTTTGTGGTAACAGAATCCGTAATTTCAGCACTTGTGAATAACCATTTTCTAGTATCCCTGTTTGCTCCGAAATATCCTGGTAGTTCACCATATATTTCTTGATTGGGAACAGTGATATTTTTCTTGTAAAAGTCCATGTTTATGTAGACTTGAAACTCTTCATTATATATATACCCCTTGAAAATAGAGCTTTCCTGAGCATTCGCTGAAACAGTAAAAAATGCTGCTAATATAGAGAAGATAATTTTTTTCATATATCGAAATTTTGTTATTGGCAAAGATAATAGTTTATATCAAGAAAAGGGCGAAATTTATTAAAATATAGTGCTTTAAGTTTGCTTTTTTGGAATTTTATATTATCTTTGTGCATCATTTATTTGGTTTTGTATGGGGAAAAATATAAATATTCCTGATTATATATTTGAGTCTAGTTGGGAAGTATGTAATAAAGTTGGAGGCATATACACAGTGCTTTCTACTAGAGCAAAAACTTTACATGACGAATTTAAGGACCGCGTGATATTCATAGGTCCTGATTGTTGGTCTGTTGATAAGATTTGTCCTTATTTTACAGAGGATACTAATCTGTTTTCGGATTGGCGTATTAAGGCTTGTCAGGGTGGACTGAAAGTTAGAGTAGGAAGATGGAATGTTCCAGGTAATCCTATTGTAATATTGGTGGATTTTTCTCCTTATTTTAATTTCAAAAACGAAATTTACAGCAAATTATGGGATTATTATCATGTAGATAGTCTTCATGCTTATGGGGATTATGATGAAGCATCTATGTACTCTTATGCTGCCGGAAAAGTAGTGGAAAGTTTCTACAACTATAATATTGATAAGTCTTCAAAAGTTGTATATCATGGAAATGAATGGATGGCAGGTTTAGGACTTCTTTATATTAACCATGTGTTACCGCAGATTGCAACAATATTTACTACTCATGCTACAAGTATAGGACGAAGTATAGCTGGAAACAATAAGCCTTTGTATGAATATCTTTGGGCTTATAATGGTGACCAAATGGCTAATGAATTAAACATGCAGAGTAAGCATTCTATAGAAAAACAAACAGCTTTGTATGTAGATTGTTTTACAACTGTAAGCGATATAACTGCAGCTGAGTCTAGAGAATTACTTGATAAGGCTGTGGATGTTGTATTGCCTAATGGCTTTGATGATGATTTTGTTCCTATTGGTGCAGAATATATTAGTAAGCGTAAAAATGCTCGCAAACGCCTTTTGAATATAGCCAATGCTCTTACAGGCTCTAAATATGATGATAATACTATTATAATATCGACTAGTGGTAGATATGAATTCCGTAATAAGGGTATTGATGTTTTTATAGATGCTATTAATCGATTGCGAAATGTTGAAAATCTTCAAAGAAAGATTGTGGCTTTTATTGAAGTTCCAGGCTGGGTAGCTGCTCCAAGAGAAGATCTCGGTGAAAGACTAAATAGCGGAAAAACTTTTGATACGCCTTTGAATCAGCCTAACTTGACACATTGGTTGCACAATATGGACAATGATAATGTGCTGAGCATGATGGAAAGTCTAGGTATGAAAAATTCAATGCATGACAATGTTAAGCTTATTTTTATTCCGTGCTATCTTACAGGTGAAGATGGTATTGTAAATATGGAATATTATGATATAGTGTTAGCTAATGACATTTGTGTTTACCCTTCATATTATGAACCATGGGGATATACTCCTCTTGAAGCCATAGCATTTAAAGTGCCATGTATAACTACAGATTTGGCAGGTTTTGGACTTTGGGCAAATACCGTAAAAGGGACAGTAAGTAAACTGGAGGATGGTGTTGAAGTCGTGCACCGTACTGATTATAATTATGATCAGGTTGCCAATGATATAACAGCTACAATATGCAAGTTTGCTTCAATGACACCTGAAGATATAAAAAAAATACGTAATAATGCTCAGAGTCTTTCAAAGAAAGCTTTGTGGAGTAAGTTTATTAAGTATTATCTTGATGCATATGACTTCGCATTGCAAAAGGCATCGAATAGAGTTTAAAAGATTTTTTGAGATAAAATATAAATTTGTGATTTATGAAAATTAAAGCAGATTACGTTAACACTCCTCAATGGAAGGAGTTGACAGTGAAGTCTCGACTTCCGGAGCAGTTGAAGTGCCTTGATGAACTTGCACACAATATGTGGTGGGCATGGAACTACGAGGCTAGAAACCTGTTTAAAAGTCTTGACGAGAATATTTATGAGGAATCAGTGTTGAATCCTGTTGTACTTCTTGAACGACTTAGTTATGAGCGTAAGGAAGCTATCGTAAAGGATAAGGCTATCATGAAGAGAGTAAAAGAAGTATATGCAGACTTCCGCGCTTACATGGATGCAAAGCCTGATAGCAATCGTCCTTCTGTAGCTTACTTCAGCATGGAATATGGTTTGAGCCAGGTATTAAAGATTTATTCAGGCGGTCTTGGTATGCTCGCTGGTGATTACCTGAAAGAAGCATCAGACAGTAATGTGAATCTTTGTGCGGTCGGTTTTCTTTATCGTTATGGCTACTTTACACAGAGTTTAAGTATCGAAGGTCAACAGATTGCTAAATATGATGCTCAGAATTTCAATTCTCTTCCAATAGAGCGTCAGCTTGATGAGAATGGAAATCCTGTTATCGTAGATGTACCTTATACTAATTATTTGGTTCATGCTTATGTTTGGCGTGTTAATGTAGGTCGTATCAGTCTCTATCTCCTTGATACAGATAATGATATGAATTCAGAGTTTGATAAGCCTATTACACATTCTTTATATGGTGGTGATTGGGAAAATCGTCTTAAACAAGAAATATTATTGGGCATAGGTGGTTTTCTTACGCTTAAAAAACTTGGTATAAAGAAAGATATCTATCATTGCAATGAAGGGCATGCGGCATTGTGTAATCTTCAGCGTCTTTGTGATTATGTTGATTCTGGACTAACATTCAATCAGTCTATGGAACTTGTTCGTGCATCTTCACTCTACACCGTGCATACTCCTGTTCCTGCAGGCCATGATTATTTCGAAGAATCACTTTTTGGTAAATACATGGGCGGATATCCTGCAAAATTAGGTATATCTTGGGATGAGTTTATTGGTATGGGACGTCTGAATCCTGATGATCATGGAGAGCGTTTCTGTATGTCTACATTTGCATGTAATACTTGTCAGGAAATAAACGGTGTAAGTAAATTGCATGGTTGGGTAAGCCAGAAGATGTTCGCTCCATTATGGAGTGGATATTTCCCTGAAGAAAACCATGTTGGCTATGTTACAAACGGTGTGCATTTCCCGACATGGACTGCTACTGAATGGCGTAAGATATACGATAAGTATTTTGATCCAAACTTCATGAATGACCAAAGTAATGAAGAAATTTGGCACGGAATATACAATGTTTCAGATGATGAAATCTGGAAAACACGTATGGCATTAAAACAGAAACTTGTAGATTATATACGTGAGAAGTTTACGGAGTCTTGGTTACGTAATCAGGGTGATCCTGCAAGAGTTGTATCACTTTTGCAGCGTATAAATCCAAATGCCTTGATGATAGGTTTCTGTCGTCGTTTTGCAACTTACAAGCGTGCTCATCTATTGTTTACGGATTTGGATCGTCTTTCAAAGTTAGTTAATGATCCTGAACATCCAGTATTATTCTTCTTCTCAGGTAAGGCTCATCCAGCAGATGGTGCTGGTCAAGGACTTATTAAGAGAATATATGAAATAAGCCAACGTCCAGAATTCCTTGGTAAGATCATCTTCCTTGAGGATTATGACATGCAGTTGGCACGTCGTCTTGTTTCTGGTGTTGATATTTGGATGAATACTCCAACACGTCCTCTTGAGGCATCTGGTACATCAGGTGAGAAGGCTGAGATGAACGGTGTTGTTAACCTTTCTGTTCTTGACGGATGGTGGGTTGAAGGATATCGCAAAGGTGCTGGTTGGGCTCTTCCTCAGAAACGTACTTATGAAAACCAGGCATATCAAGATCAACTTGATGCTGCTACTATCTACAGTTTGTTTGAAAATGATATCATACCTCTTTATTATAATCATAGTAAGAAGGGATATAGCGAGGATTGGATTAAGGTTGTGAAAAATTCAATTGCAACAATAGCACCTCATTATACAATGAAGCGCCAATTGGATGACTATTGTGATAAGTTCTATAAAAGACAGGCTATTCGTGCAAAGAAACTTGCAGAAAATGACAATAGTCTTGCCAAGGAAATTGCACAATGGAAAGAAACTGTGGCAGAGCGTTGGGATTCAATCAATGTTGTCAATAAAGATACGTCTTTACTTGAAAATGGTGGTGAAACCGGGGTTATGTATTCTGTAAAGTATGTAATTGATGAGCAGGGGCTTAATGATGCTATAGGTTTGGAACTTGTTACGTTGAAAGATGACAAGAGTAACGATGATCATAAGGTATATGCCATACATCAATTTAAAATGGTTGGTCATGAAGGTAATAACTACACTTTTGAGGCTCAAGTAGAACCTGATGAAGCTGGTGCATTCCGTAGTTGTGTTCGTATGTATCCAAAGAATGCTAATTTGCCTCATCGCCAGGACTTCAGCTATGTAAAGTGGCTTAACTAATAATATATAGTAAGATTAGTATATACTAATCTTGCTTATTTTAGAATATCACATAAAAAAAGGTCGCATGGAATTTTTCATGCGACCTTTTTTTATGTGATATTAATCTTATACAATATATTGTGAAGATATACTCTTGTTGTCAACAACACGACGTATAGTTTCTGCAAACATTTCTGCAACAGACAATTGCTTAACTTTAGCGCAACGGTTAGAATAAGGAATAGAATCCGTGAAGACAATTTCCTCAAGAGCTGAACTCTGTACACGTTCAGAAGCAGGACCACTCATTACGCAATGAGAAGCACATGCTCGAACAGTCTTTGCACCAGCCTTTTTCATGATGTCGGCAGCCATAGTTATAGTACCAGCAGTATCAACCATATCATCAATGATGACAACATTCTTGTCTTTTACGTCACCAATAATCTGCATGCTAGCAACAACATTAGCTCTCGCACGAGTCTTGTTACATAAAACAAGTGGGCAACCTAGATATTTCGCATAGGTATTTGCACGCTTAGAACCACCAACATCAGGAGAAGCAATAACCAAATCCTTGAGATGTAATCCCAGAAGATAAGGAAGAATTACTCCAGAAGCATAAAGATGATCAACAGGAACATCAAAGAAGCCTTGAATCTGGTCTGCATGTAAATCCATCGTTATCAGACGGTCAATTCCTGCAACTCTTAGTAAATCGGCCACAAGTTTGGCACCAATGCTGACTCTTGGCTTGTCCTTACGATCCTGACGAGCCCATCCGAAATATGGAACGACAGCAATGATATGGCGTGCAGAAGCTCGCTTCGCAGCATCAATCATAAGGAGCAATTCCATTAAATTGTCGGAATTTGGAAATGTACTTTGTACTAAAAATACGTCGCGTCCACGGATTGACTGTTCGTAAGATACGGCAAATTCTCCGTCAGAGAACTTAGTTACAACTAAGTTACCTAGCGGGCATCCCAAACTGGCACAAATCTTTTCAGCAAGATATCTTGTCCTTGTACCTGAGAAAACCAAAAAAGAGTTATTTTCACTCATTTCTATTAGCGTTTATATTGAATATATGTACTTTCTTTATGATTTAAGATCAGCCAACAGCTTTTCTCAATTTTTCAAAATGTAAAATTAGTTCTTTATAGTCAATTTCATTGTGTATGTTAAATCTGTTCCAAAGATCACCACATATAACAACACCACCAAATCCTAAATCCTTGGCATACTTGATATTGTCAATACTCATGCCTCCTAGTGCATAAACCTTCTTATCTAGAAGACCTTTTTTAGATGCCTCTACGAGTTGTTCATTAGTGAATGATGATTTTTCATCACTAAATTCAATACAATCAAAAATATTCTTCAGAAAGACGTAATCTGATTTTTTCTTTATATCTCTTAGGTTTTCTAAGTTATCACAATTTTGACTGATCCTGCCTTTATATCCTTTGGGGATTTCCAAATTAGGTGTGTCAAGATGAATACCACCAAGTCTATATTCGTTTTTAAGGTAAAAGTGATCGTGAACAGTTATCTTATCATAGTATTCCTCAGGAATTAATGAAAGCAGTCTCTCTGCATATAGAGGAGACGAACCTGGTTTGTAAAGATGAAGGTTATCCAATCCCTCGTCGAAGAGCGAGACAATAATTTTGTCTTCTTCCACAAAAAATGTGGATTTTGTCATTATAATCAGCTTCATTGAATTTCTTGTTTTCACGTGCAAAAGTATGAAAATTCTCTCAAATAAGCAATTATATCCTATTAAAAAGTTATCTTTGCATAATAAAAATAATAATAATCAATAATGAATATAGATATTACTGATTTTTCAGGCATCAATGAGCCTATATATATATTAGAAGAAAAGAAGCTTCGTAATAATCTTAAGCTTATATCAACTGTGGCTAAAAATGCAGATGTTGAGATAATATTGGCATTTAAGTCGTATGCTCTTTGGAAAACTTTTTCTATTTTCAGGGAATATATCAGTGCCACTACTGCGAGTTCTCTATCAGAAGCCAAATTGTCTTATGAAGTCTTCGGAAATAAAGCTCATACTTTTTCTCCAGCTTATACCGGCTATGAAATAGATGAGATTGCAAGGTGTTCAAGTCATTTGCAGTTTAATTCGATGAGTCAATATGAGCGTTATCATGAGCGTGCGCGTTCTGCAAATAAAGATATAAGTTTCGGACTGCGTGTCAATCCGGAATATTCAGAGGTTGATACATTGCTTTATAATCCATGTTCTCCAGGTACACGCTTCGGAATTTCTGCTGACAAACTGCCAGAACAATTACCTACAGATATAGATGGATTTCATTGTCACTGTCTTTGTGAGTGTGGAGCAGACGTATTTGAACGTACATTGGTTCATATTGAAAGAAAATTTTCTAAATGGTTTCCACAAATTAAATGGATAAATTTCGGTGGAGGACATCTTATTACACGTGATGATTATGATACATCATTACTAATTAAAACATTGAAAGAGTTTCATGAGCGTTATCCGTGGATGAAAATAATTCTTGAACCAGGTAGTGCCTTTGGTTGGCAAACAGGAGAATTAGTTTCACAAATTGTGGATATTGTAGAAGATCATGGTATCAAAACAGCCATATTAAATGTCAGCTTTACTTGCCACATGCCTGATTGTCTTGAAATGCCATATTTCCCTGTCGTGAGATTTGCTAAACATTGTGATGAAAATACCTCCTCACCTTTTATATATAGATTGGGTGGAAATTCTTGCTTAAGTGGGGATTTTATGAGCTTTTGGAAGTTTGATCATGAATTACAGATAGGAGAGAATATCATCTTTGAGGATATGTTGCATTATACTACTGTAAAAACAAATACATTTAATGGCATTACTCATCCTTCAATTGGCATTGTACATCTTGATGGTAAGCTGGAACTTTTACGTAAATTCGATTATGAAGACTATAAAAATAGAATGGATTAATGTAAAGAATATGATTTGAAGAAAAAAAAATCTCAAAAAGTTTGCAATTTTAAAAAAAAACCTTACCTTTGCAACCGCATTTAGAGAAATGCTCCTATGTTATAGGATAATGCGGAAATAGCTCAGTTGGTAGAGCACGACCTTGCCAAGGTCGGGGTCGCGGGTCCGAGTCCCGTTTTCCGCTCAACATTCTGAATAGAGCCAAATAGGAAGGTTTCTTCTTAAACCTGCCCAGGTGGCGGAATTGGTAGACGCGCACGTTTCAGGTGCGTGTGTTTTACGACGTGCAGGTTCGAGTCCTGTTCTGGGCACTATTTATTCAGAATGCATAACATTGTTGGAGAGGTGGCGGAATTGGTAGACGCGCTACTTTGAGGGGGTAGTGAAAATTGCTTCGTGGGAGTTCGAGTCTCCTCCTCTTCACACATTTGTTTTTATGTTTTTTGCGGAAATAGCTCAGTTGGTAGAGCACGACCTTGCCAAGGTCGGGGTCGCGGGTCCGAGTCCCGTTTTCCGCTCTTTTTTTTTCAAAGGGAAACATACAATTCAATGAACTTATATTTAAGATATTTTGATCAAGAAACATTAGTTTCTAATGTTGAACAAGCTCTTGATTTTTTAGGTTCTATTCCTGATATTGGTTTAAATCAGGACTTGGAAGCTGATATTCGTGACTACGTCGCTAGTGATGTTTTTTATCCTAAAAGATACAAAGTGCGCCAGCGTGTCTATTTTATTATTATAAAGACAACAGCACCAACTATGGCAGATTTCAAAGAGAAAAAGGCATTACGCCCAACCGCACCAGTTGTGGAAAAACATGACTTAGCAGCGTCGGCAATGACACGTCTTACTGAGACCCAATCAGGTTGGTATGAAGGTGTTATTGATTTCAAGCGTGTGGTAATGATTCCTGCTACAGGTAAGCATGAGTATCGTGATACACATTTTGTTGCACAGTGTAAAGCTAATTCTGGTCAGGATTGCTACACTCGTATTGTTGACCATCTTCGTGGAAGAGTTGATGGAAGATCACAATTTCCGTCAGCGAAAGGAAAGAGTTTTCATTTCAAGTATCTTGGAATGTGGAAATAAATAATTGATTATTTTAAATCATTTTGGAAAATGAACAAGGTAATGCTTATAGGATATGTCGGTAAGGATCCGGATGTAAGGTATTACGATGCGGATCAGGCTGTTGCTCAGTTTTCTTTGGCAACAACAGAACGTGGTTATGTACTTCAAAATGGGACAAAAGTACCAGATCATACAGACTGGCATACAGTCTTGGCATGGAGTGGTCTTGCTAAAATTGTGGAAAAGTATGTTCATAAAGGTGACAGACTTTATATAGAAGGACGTATTAGGTATCGTAGCTATGATGACCATAAAGGACAGCGTAGATATGTTACAGAGGTACTTGCTGAAAATATGGAATTGTTGTCTCCTAAAGTGAATGCTCAAGAAATGGGAAACGGTGTGCCTACTGAATCTATGACTGGTAACAGTGATCAGAATATGAATGATAGTCAAAACGTCTCTGACGATTCTGATAATGAAGACAGTTCTGCATTACCATTTTAAATTAGATATAAATTTGCAAAATTGAATATAACATTTTTTACTGAAGGATTGTATGATATTAATTTTCAATCTCCATCGGTTGGAATAGTGTTAGCTGCTGTTTTGACAGTGGTATTACTATTGTTATCTGGTTTTGCAAGTGGTTCAGAGATAGCTTTCTTTAGTCTATCTCCGACTGATATAGCATCACTTGACACAGAAAAAAGTTCAAAGGACAAAAACATAAAAATGTTGCGCAATGATAGTGAACGTACATTGGCTACAATTCTAATTACAAACAATTTTGTTAATGTCCTTATAATTATGCTTTGTAATCAAATTTTTGATTCATTGTTTAAATTTGGTGCTAGGGCATTTTGGTTTGAGTTTGTCTCAAAGACAGTTTTACTAACATTTCTATTGTTGCTTTTCGGTGAGATAATGCCGAAGATATATAGTCGTCAGGATTCGTTGAAGTTTTGTCGAATGTCTGTTAATGGCATTTTATTCTTAAGAAAATTTTTCTGGCCTTTGGAATGGATGCTTATCGTTAGTGGTATCCTTGCAGAGAAAGTAGTGCAAAAGAAAAGACGACAGTTGAGTGTTGATGATTTGGAGCAGGCTTTGGAACTTACCGATAAGGATGATATAAAAGATGAGCAGAGTATGCTCAAAGGAATTATAAGATTTGGCGATGAAACTGCTAAAGAAGTAATGACGTCACGTCAGGATATTTTTGATATAGACATTAAAAATTCTTATGATGATGTGCTGAAATGCATTGTTGATAACAATTACAGCAGAATACCTGTATATCAAGATAGTACTGATAATATAAGGGGAATACTTTATATAAAGGACTTGTTGCCGCATTTGCAGAAATTGTCTAATTTCAGATGGCAAAGTCTTATTCGTCCTCCGCATTTTGTTCCTGAAACAAAGAAAATTGATGATTTGTTGCGAGAGTTTCAAGAAAATAAAGTGCATATTGCTATTGTTGTCGATGAGTTTGGTGGGACAAGTGGATTGGTAACTTTGGAGGATATTTTGGAAGAAATCGTAGGTGAGATTAATGATGAATACGATGATGATGAGAAGGTGTATTCTAAATTAAACGACAATACATATGTATTTGAAGGCAAAGTCTTACTTATAGACTTCTGTAAAATTCTTGATATTTCTGATGAAGAATTTTCTGAAGTGGAAGGTGATGCTGACTCTTTAGCAGGACTGTTGTTAGAGATAAAGGGCGATTTTCTGAATATTCATGAAAAGATAGATTATCAGAATTATACATTTGAGATACTTTCTATCGAGGAACGCAGAATAAGAAAAGTAAAAGTGACCGTACATAAATAATCATATTAATATGCCTGTTGTTTATATTAAGGAAGTTGCTCCTGATGTAAAGTTGGGATTGTGGAAAATCGAAGAGGATGTCTTGCAATTTTTGTCTGATTTTTCGGATATGAAAAAATTGTTTGATTCTGAAATATCTTTATATAAAAGTGACAGTCGTAGACGTGAGCAATTAGCAGTTTACTCTTTATTATGGAAAATGACAAATTGTAAAATAAGAGTATTACATAATGAAGATGGTAAACCTATTGTCAACGGCTATAATATAAGCATCAGCCATACTCGTGGTTATGCTTCTGTAATATTGTCGAAGATAAAAAATGTTGCTGTTGATATAGAGTATTATAGTTCTAGAGTAAGTAGAATAGCCGATAAATTCATAAGAGAAGATGAATTTGCTACTGATATAGATTCACAATTGATAAACTGGAGTGCCAAGGAAACAGTGTATAAATACTTCTCGGAACAAAATCTTCAATATTTTGACATGAAGTTAGTGCCTTTTGAAGAATTTAAAAATACAAAGCGGGTACTAAACTTGAAAACTGGTGATTATCAGGATGTTTATTATGAATTAAATAATGAATATGTTCTTACTTATACATATAACAATGACTAACATAAAGTAGTTGTGATGATGTAATAACGTCGAAGCTTATTTGAAATTCGATTTTTAAATAAATAAAAAAAGAGAACTATATAGTTCTCTTTTTTTATTTATAAGTGATAATTATTATTAACCTTTGATAGCTGCAACACCAGGAAGTATTTTACCTTCGATAGCCTCAAGAAGAGCGCCACCACCGGTAGAAATATAAGAAACCTGATCAGCAAGACCAAACTTGTTTACACAAGCAACAGAGTCACCACCACCAATAAGAGAGAATGCACCCTCTTTTGTTGCAGCGGCAACAGCTTCAGCAATAGCCTTAGAACCACCTGCGAAATTATCGAATTCAAATACTCCGGCAGGACCGTTCCAAAGAATAGTCTTAGAACCCTTTATTGCTTCAGAAAAAGCCTTGCGTGTCTCAGGACCTGCGTCCATACCTTCCCAACCTTCAGGGATTGCATTTGAAGCGCAAACTTTCTGATTAGCATCGTTAGTGAAATCGTCAGCGATAATAGAATCAGAACCAAGGACAAGTTTTACATTGTTTTCTTTAGCCTTCTTGATTACATCAAGTGCTACATCAAGTTTGTCATTCTCACAGATACTCTTACCAATATTTCCACCTAGAGCCTTAGCGAAAGTATATGTCATACCACCACAAAGAATCAAGTTGTCAACCTTGCTCAGCAAGTTCTCGATGATGCCAATCTTTGTTGAAACCTTTGAACCACCCATGATAGCTGTGAAAGGACGCTGGATGTTGTTAAGAATAGCATCAACAGCTTTAACCTCTTTCTCCATTAGGAAGCCCAACATTTTGTTGTCTGCGTCAAAATAGTCAGCAATAACTGCTGTAGATGCATGCTTGCGGTGAGCTGTACCAAATGCGTCCATAACGTAGCAATCAGCATAAGAAGCAAGTTTCTTTGCGAAATCTTTCTGACGAGCCTTCATCTCTTTCTTAGCTTCATCATATTCAGGAGTTCCCTTTTCAACACCAACTGGTTTACCTTCCTCTTCAGGATAGTAACGAAGGTTCTCAAGAAGCAATGCCTCGCCTGGCTTAAGAGCCTTAGTCTCTGCATCAGCGTTACCACAATCCTTAGCAAACTTAACGTCTACACCAAGAACTGCAGAAACACTCTTAACGATCTGTGAAAGTGAAAGCTCTGGTTTAACTTTGCCTTTTGGCTTACCCATGTGGCTCATCATAATCAAAGCACCACCATCAGTAAGAATCTTCTTAAGAGTAGGAAGAGCACCACGGATACGAGTGTCGTCAGTTACATTACCTTTTTCATCCAATGGAACATTGAAGTCCACGCGAACGATGGCTTTCTTACCTGCAAAGTTGAATTGTTCGATTGTCATTTTACGTTTATATTTTTAAGTTAGAAATTTATCTTATTTAATTAAGTATGATAGTGTAACCTATCATATGCAAAGATAATACTTTTAATTAAGAACAGGAAAGGAATTGTTGAGATTTAGAATTTTTTTGTACACTATTATCTTTAATGTAATATGGATATAGCATTTCCTAATCTTCATATTCTGTGGTATCTACGATGCCTGCTTCAGCCAAAGCTTCTTTGCGTTCAACACATGTTCCGCATTTTCCGCAATGCTTTTCTCCTCCTTTATAGCAGCTCCAAGTCTCGGCATAATCAATTCCCAATTTTTTCCCAATTTTAGCTATTTCACCTTTTGTTATGTTAGTGTATGGAGCCATAACTCTTGCCTCTACATAAGTACCAGCGCTTGCAGCTTTGTCCATAGCCTTAATGAATTCAGGTCTGCAATCGGGATATATTGTATGGTCACCTGCATGGTTAGCAATAAGCACATTCTTTAATTTGTGACTTTCAGCAATTCCTACCGCTACAGAAAGCATTATGCCGTTGCGGAATGGCACAACTGTTGATTTCATGTTTTCTGCTGCATAATGTCCTTCAGGAATTGCGTCTGCACCTTCAAGAAGAGAACTCTTGAAATATTGATGCATGAAATCAAGATTGATAGTGATATGCTTGATTCCAAGTCGCTCGCAATGCATTTTTGCATAAGGTATTTCTTTTGAATTATGGTTGCTTCCATAATTGAAGCTAATGCCAAGTGCTATTTCATCTTTCTTGTCATAGAGTAGCGTGATACTGTCCATACCGCCACTTACTATTATTACAGAATCTTTCATACTGTTTTATATTTTAATTATATTATCCAAATAAAGCTCTCAATGCCTCTTCTACTTTTTTTACAGGATGCAATTCTATGTTATATTTGTTATGTGCAAATCCTTTTAAGTTATATTGTGGAATTATCATGTGCGAAAATCCTAGTTTTTCAGCTTCGGCAACGCGTTGTTCTATTCTGTTAATAGGTCGCACTTCTCCGCTTAATCCAACTTCTCCAGCCATGCACCAGCCAGTCTCGATAGCAGTATCTACATTGCTTGAGAGTACTGCCGCAATCACGCTCAGATCCATAGCCAAATCTGTTACTCGCAATCCTCCAGCTATATTGATGAAAACATCTTTTTGCATAAGTTTAAATCCTACTCTTTTTTCAAGTACAGCTAAAAGCATATTCAGACGTCGTTGATCAAAACCGGTTGCAGAGCGTTGCGGAGTTCCATAGGCAGCAGATGAAACAAGGGCCTGAGTTTCAACAAGAAATGGTCTTACTCCTTCTATTGCCGAAGATATAGCGATGCCCGAAAGTCCTTCATGATCTTGTGTGAGCAATAGTTCTGACGGATTTGATACCTGTCTGAGTCCGTCCTGTCGCATTTCGTATATACCAAGTTCTGAAGTACTTCCAAATCTGTTTTTTATGGAACGTAATATCCTATACATATAATGTTGGTCACCTTCAAACTGTATTACTGTATCTACAATATGCTCTAGGATTTTAGGTCCAGCAAGAGTGCCCTCTTTATTTATGTGCCCAATAAGTATAACAGGAATGCCACTAGTCTTAGCGAATCTCAATAAGGCAGATGCGCATTCCCTGACCTGCGTTATGCTTCCTGGTGAACTATCTACATCACTTGTATATATAGTCTGGATGGAATCAATAATAAGTAATTCTGGTTTTACATTTTTCACGTTGTCGAAAATACTTTCCAAAGATGTCTCGCAAAATACCATAACATCATTGTCACATCCTATCCTGTCGGCTCTCATCTTAATCTGATGCGCACTTTCCTCACCGCTGACGTACAGGATTTTACGTTCTTTCATCTTCAATATAGTTTGCAGAGTTAACGTGCTTTTTCCTATACCAGGCTCACCGCCAAGCAATACGATGCTTCCAGGTACAAGTCCTCCTCCTAGCACTCTGTTAAATTCTTCGTCGTGCATATCAATTCGAGGCTCATCCTTTGCCGATATTTCATTAAGATACTGTGGTTTATTTTTATGGTCAAATCCGCTAACCAGAGCATTTGCTGCAGACTTTGCGGCAAGAGAACCTGAATCGTTGGAGATTCTTATTTCCTTGAATGTGTTCCACTCTCCGCAGCTGGGGCATTTGCCGATCCACTTAGCAGATTCTTGTCCGCAGTTGTCACATACGTATGCTATTTTATCTTTGGCCATTTTGTATTGCTTGTTATTTATCCACAAAAGTACTAAGATTTTTTTAGAGTTACAAAATTATTTATTACTTTTGCAAGATGTGCAACATGTTACAATTAATGTATATACAAATTATGAGATTATTTAAATTAAATATATTCATCCTAATATCTATTTTATTCTTAGCGTCTTGTGGTAAATCTTATGATGAGCAGAAGAAATTTTCAATTGAGGAGCGTAAACGTATACATAAAGAAGATTCTTTAGCCTTAAAGATTGCGGTAATGCCGACTCTTGACTGTATGCCAATTTATATTCTGAAAGAAAAACAACTTTATGATTCATTAAAACTAGATATACGTCCACGTTTTTTCAATGCGCAGATGGATTGCGATACAGCAATAATACACGGAAGGGTAGAAGGACTTGTAAGTGATTTAGTTCGGACGGAGAATTTGCGTAAACGTGGTATTAAACTGGATTATCTGTCTTCAACAAATGCATACTGGCAGTTGTTTACTAACCGAACGGCTAGATTGAAACATTTAAACCAATTAGGTGACAAGAAGATTGCTATGACACGTTATTCTGTAACCGACTATCTTACAGACAGAAGTATGGATACCGTGAAGACAAAAGCAATGTTTTACAAGGTACAGATAAACAATGTTTTTATAAGATTAAACATGTTGCTGAATAATGAAATTGATGCTTTGTGGTTGACAGAACCACAGGCTACTGTAGCGAGAATACATAACAATGATATTTTGCGTGACAGCCGTGATTTTAAAGTCAAATTCGGTGTACTTGCTTTCAGAAGTGATTTGAATAGAGATAAGCGCAGAAAAGCTCAATTAAAAGAATTTGTCAAAGCCTACAATCAGGCTTGCGATTCATTGAATATTCGCGGCTTATCCCATTATAGCAGCATTCTTAATAAGTATTTAAAAATTGATGCAGGAATAATTAAAGCATTGCCAAAACTAAAATATCAGCATATTTCAGCCCCAATGTCTTCTGACATAAAAAAGGCTAACAACTATTGAAAGTCTCATGAATAAATTTATCGATCAATTAGAAATAGTTTTTTCTGACATTATAGTCAATAAAGATCTTTTTTCTGCATTAAAGGATATTAAAGTATTCTTTAGAGCTAATGGTGTAACTCAATATGATGATCGTGTGGAGGAGGTAGAGTCGGGATATAATTTGATGAAAGATTATATGTCGAGAGGTTATAAAGATGAAATGCGCGAAAGTTTGTATTTTGATATGTTGCGTAAACTTTATACTGTAGCTTTTGATTCTTCGAATGATGTGTTGGTTTCAAATAGTCGTTATTATTTTACGGCAGAAGAAAAATCTTCTAAGATAAACCTTAATGAAGAAGACATTAGTGGTAAATTTGAAGGATATGTGCAAGATATGGCTATGGCTTCTCTTCAACCGGATAATATTCAACATGAGATAGAAGAGAAAATTACGCATGAGCATCAGGTTTATTTGTCTGTATTGTTTGATTCAATAATTGTATCTCCATATTGGAATGAAGGCATTTGTGATAAAATGACAGCGACTCTATTGAATCCAATGCTTGATGTTTCTGACATATTAAATATTCTGAGTGGTATAACGTTAAGTTCGACATATCTTTTTGATTATTGGCGTTTCAAAACGTTATATAATGTGTTTCTTGGTAGTGTTGACGAAAATATAAGGCAACGTGCATTCGTAGGTTGGGCGTTTTTGCTGAATACTTATGGAATAACATTGTTTAAAGAGGCAAAAAATCTGTTTGTCGATGCTTTGAAAAACACTACTACAGATTTGAGACACCAATTGTATGAATTGCAATTGCAGCTTATATATTGTTCTGATGCCGAACAGGATAATGAAAATATACAGAAGAATATAATGCCAGATTTGTTGCGAAATGGAAACTTTAAGATTACACGCTCTGGTATCGTTGAGACAGAAGAGAATTCTGTAGACGACATAATACATTCTGACGAGGATGATAAGAAGATGGAACAGATGGAACAAAGCTTCAATAAGATGTTGGATATGCAGAAACAAGGTTCTGATATCTATTTCGGAGGCTTTTCTCAAATGAAAAATTTTCCATTTTTCTTAAAAATAAGCAATTGGTTTGCTCCTTTTGATGTGGATAGTCCTAGTCTCTCTGACGTTAGAGGCAAATTGGGCAAAATGAAATTGCTCGATTCATTATACAGGAGCAACTCTTTTTGTGATTCTGACAAGTATTCTTTTGCCTTTGCAATAGTTTCAATAGTAGATCAGATTCCAGAGAATATGCGTGAGATGATGAATACCGCAGATTTTTTTGGCATGTCTTCAGATGATTCTAATTCTCAATCTCCAACTTATATAAGACGTAGATATCTTCAGGATCTTTATCGCTTTTTTAAGCTAAATCATTATAGGTCAGAGTTTGGCAGTCCTTTTATAGATTCTAATGTTACGGATGACAAGATTATGCTACTTAGTGATCTTGTGAAATATGATGAGTTTTCTAACGAAATATTGTCTTTAGCTAAGTTCGCTCTCAAGCATCAACGTTGGAATTTATTGGATGTATTACTTTCTCATTTTAAACTGACAGATGAATTGATAAAGAAAAAGTTGGATTATGAAAGTCTAAAATGGCATTATTACCTAATGGGTGCATTGTTGATGCATCGCCATATGTATGCTGCTGCTTGTGAGTCATATAAGTCGTTATTAATTTTGGATGGCTTACAAAAATCGAATATAGACAGAAATCAATTGATATTTAATTCAACAACAGAATTCATTGATTTTCCAATTGATTGCATTGATTTAGAAAGCAGCAAAGAAAGTGTATTGAAGTCTTATGCATTATCTGCATTAAGGTCTGGTGATAATACTCTTGCTGCTGAATGTTATAGGATATTATCTAAAAAAAATAGCTTATTCAAGTATAAGTTATACCATGCTATAGCCTTAATAGGGGAGGAAGATGCTGATTCCGCTTTGTCTATATTGTTTCCGCTAGATATTGAGCGTGATGATACAAACGTTAAAAGAACACTAGCGTGGGCATTATTGGTGAAGAAAGATTATGAAAAGGCTGAAAAGTACTATGATAAGCTATTGTTATTTGACAGTATTGTAGCGGATGACTATCTCAATTCTGGGTATTGTAAATGGATTCTCAACAAGAACAGTGAAGCTATAATATCGTTTAAGAATTGGATGTCTACCAAAAAGTCGGCTGATAGTGTAAGTGATGCCTTTAATTCGGATAATAATATATTAATTGCTGCTGGTATATCTGATATTGACATAAAATTAATGATAGATTTAGTAAATGAATAAAAAAAGTGCAAATTATATAGGTTCATGACCTTATAATTTGCACTTATTTTATATTTGTACTCTTTCTATGAGTTCATAGAAAGAAGAAACTCATCGTTATTTCTAGTATGAACCATCTTGTCGTGAATTGAATTCATGGCTTCTATAGGATTCATGTCGCTTATATACTTACGTAATATCCACATTCTGTCAAGAGTCGTCCTCTCAAGCAATAAGTCATCACGTCTAGTACTTGATGAAACAAGGTTGACAGCCGGGAATATTCTCTTATTGCTGAGTGAGCGGTCAAGCTGCAATTCCATGTTACCAGTACCCTTGAATTCCTCGAATATAACCTCATCCATTTTACTACCGGTATCAATAAGAGCTGTTGCTATTATAGTAAGCGAACCGCCACCTTCAATATTTCTTGCGGCACCGAAGAATCTCTTTGGTTTTTGTAATGCGTTAGCGTCTACACCACCAGTCAGTACCTTTCCACTTGCTGGACTTACAGTATTGTATGCACGTGCGAGACGTGTAATAGAATCAAGGAATATCACGACATCATGTCCACATTCAACCATTCGCTTGGCTTTTTCAAGAACTATTCCTGCTATTTTTACGTGTCTTTCAGCAGGTTCGTCAAAAGTAGATGCAATAACTTCAGCATTTACAGTGCGTGCCATGTCGGTAACTTCCTCAGGACGTTCGTCAATAAGAAGCATCATTAGATATGCTTCAGGATGATTAGCGGCAATAGCATTTGCAATGTCTTTCATGAGAATAGTCTTACCTGTCTTTGGCTGCGCAACTATAAGCGCACGCTGTCCCTTTCCGATTGGTGAAAATAAGTCTACGACTCTTGTTGAAAGATTTGTTGTAGCTCTGTCCCCGCAAAGTGAGAATTTCTCATCTGGGAAGAGTGGGGTGAGGTGTTCAAATGGAATTCTGTCTCTTACTTCGTTTGGATTTCGACCATTTATTTGGTCGATGTTTGTAAGTGGAAAATATTTTTCACCATCATGAGGTGGTCTTACGTGGCATTGTATAACGTCACCAGTCTTTAGACCATATTTTTTTATAATGTTTGTAGATACATATATATCGTCAGGTGATGATAGATAATTATAATCACTTGAACGTAAGAAACCGTATCCGTCAGGCATTACTTCCAGTACTCCATTTGCAGTGATTAAATCTGAAAAATCAAATTTCTCCACACTAATTGGTTCTGGTCTTTGAAAAATCTGTTGTACTGGTACTGGTGCTGGTGCAACAGTTGTTGTAGGATTGTCAAACATATCATAGTTTGGCACAACTCCCTGATCTTCTATTGGCAAGTCAACAACTGTTATGAAATCAGTTCCGTCACCAGGGTCTCCGTTCCAATAACCATCAGGACTAGTTGTTTCGGTGTTATTATCCTCAACATCTTTATTGTGGTCATTTATTTTTGCCTTTAATTGATTTAAAAGCTCATTTTTCTCATTGTCATCGTTATTATCGTTGACGGAAGAAAAAGCAGCTTCTGGAATAACATCGTTCTCATTATTATGATAGAAGATGTCTTCTTGCTTTTCAGTTTCTATATTTTTATTGAGTTCACTATTGCCGTTGTATTCTTCGGCATTAGCTGAATTCTCATTCGCCATTTCATTTTGTTTTGCAGCTTCAGCTGCAGCGATAAGTTCCAATTCCTTTTTAGACTTACGTCCACGATGCTTTGGCATCTTCGCAAGGATCTCTTCAGGAGAAGACTCATCTTCTATATCTTTAAATAATGGTTTGGAGTCTGTGGTTGTCATGTTTTTTTTCTTTAAATCTAAATTCTCACCATCTTTGCCTTTAACTGTGTATATACGATCCGTGTCTTTCTTGGCAATTCTGGTGCGTTTTCTTTTTGCTACAAGAGGATTCTTGTTACCTTCTTCTTCTGCTTGTTTGTCAAGAATAGCATAAATCATGTCTTCCTGACTAAAGTCAGCTTTATAGTCAGCACCTAAATTCGTAGCGATGTCCTCTAATGCAGAGGCATCTTTAGATAATAATTCATCCTTGCTATACATATTATTGTATATGAAAATTTTTTGATTGAATAGAAATGTGTTTCACGAAGAGAAACACCATTGTGTTAAAAATTCTTTGCAAAGATAATATAATTTTTTGAAAGTACAAAAAAAGAGACGGCTTTTTTCAAGCCGTCTCTGTATTATTTTATTGGAAAATTTTAATTATTCTCCTTTTTCCATTTTTGCTTTAAGATCTGCAAGAACGTCAAGGTCACCAAGAGATGTACCTGCTGCTACATTATTGATTTGTGTAGTTTCGTTCTTGTGAACTGCATGCTTGTGAGCTGGTTTAGTTGCTGCTGCAACTTCGTCTTTGCCCTCTTCAAATGTGCGGCTGTGAGAAAGGATGATTCTCTTTGTCTCTTTTACGAATTCAATTACCTTGAATTCTAGTTCCTCGCCCTGTTGAGCCTGTGAACCATCTTCCTTAACTAGGTGTTTAGGAGTTGCGAAACCTTCACCACCTTCATTAAGAGTAATAACTGCACCCTTATCCATCATCTGGGTAATCTTACCTGTGTGAACAGAACCTGGAGTATAGATTGTCTCGTATGTATCCCAAGGATTCTCTTCAAGCTGCTTGTGACCAAGGCTCAAACGACGATTCTCCTTGTCAATGTCAAGAACTAGAACATCGATTTCTGCACCAACTGTTGTGAATTCTGAAGGATGCTTAACTTTCTTAGTCCAAGAAAGGTCGCTGATATGGATAAGACCGTCAACACCTTCCTCAAGTTCTACGAATATACCGAAGTTTGTGAAGTTGCGAACCTTTGCTGTGTGCTTGCTTGCTACAGGATACTTAGTTTCGATAGCCTCCCAAGGATCTTCCTTAAGTTGCTTGATACCAAGGCTCATCTTACGCTCGTCGCGGTCAAGAGTCAAAATAACAGCTTCAACCTCGTCACCTACGTGCATGAACTCCTGAGCTGAACGCAAATGCTGGCTCCAAGACATTTCACTAACGTGGATAAGACCTTCAACACCTGGCTGAATTTCTACGAATGCACCATAGTCTGCGATAACAACAACCTTACCCATAACATGGTCACCAACCTTAAGGTCAGCATTAAGAGCATCCCAAGGATGTGGTGTAAGTTGCTTCAAACCAAGAGCGATACGCTTCTTTTCCTCATCAAAGTCAAGGATTACAACGTTAATCTTCTGGTCAAGACCAACAACCTCATGAGGATCGCTTACACGGCCCCAAGAAAGGTCTGTGATATGTATAAGTCCGTCTACACCGCCAAGGTCAACGAATACACCGTAAGATGTAATGTTTTTAACAGTACCCTCAAGTACCTGACCCTTTTCAAGGTGAGAGATAATTTCTTTCTTCTGTGCTTCCAACTCAGCCTCAATAAGAGCCTTGTGAGAAACAACAACATTACGGAATTCCTGATTGATCTTTACAACCTTGAATTCCATTGTCTTTCCTACGAATACGTCGTAGTCACGTATTGGATGAACATCAATCTGACTTCCTGGAAGGAATGCTTCAATACCGAATACATCAACAATCATACCGCCCTTAGTACGGCACTTAATATAACCCTGAATGATTTCCTCATTCTCAAGAGCTGCATTAACATCATCCCAACTCTTGTTAAGGCGAGCCTTACGATGAGAAAGTACCAACTGACCTCTTTTGTCCTCTTGGTTTTCTACGTAAACTTCAACCTTATCACCTACCTTGAGGTCTGGGTTGTAACGAAATTCTGATGCAGGAATGATACCATCGCTCTTATAACCGATGTTAACAACAACTTCCTTTTTGTCAAGGGCAATAACTGTTCCCTCAACAACCTGATGCTCCTGAATTTTGTTCAGGGTTTCGTCGTAAGCTTTTTCTAAATCTAGCTTCTCAACGTTTGCGCTTGAACCATTCTCAAATACTTCCCAATCGAAGTCTGATAATGGCTGTACGTTCTTTAAATCTGACATGTAATAATAATTTTTAAAAATTAATAAAGTTGGACTTTATGTTAAATGTGACAATCCCACTTATTTATGGGGGTCGCCCGAAATCGGGTGCAAAGGTACATCTTTATTAATAAATTGAATTCTTAATTAATAGCTTTTTCTGGTTGTTTAGAGATTTTTAACGGTTTTATAATATTTTGTTTATTGAATTTGTGTTTGCAACATTATTATATGAAGTTTGTTCGTTTATGATTTGTAGTAGATTTAAGTTGTTACCCACGCTAGGTAATCGTTTTATCTACGTTGCATTATCGTGTTACCTACGTTGGGTAATCTTTCCCAAAGAAGAACTTAGAATCATTTCTTTTGTTTTTTCTTTATACCGAAAAGATCCCAGAAACCATTAAAATCTTTCTTCAATATGAATCCTATACCTTGGGTGTTCAGACTGTTTCTTGTGAAATATCTGTCGTTAGTCTGATTATATACTCTTACTGCCAGATTGCCGTTAGGGTAGAGTAAATACCTTAGGTCAAAGTCTCCGATAAAACTCGTTGTGGCGTTTGCGTTGTCACGATATCCAAACTGACCACTGAACTGCAATCTATTGTTTAGTAGTCTTCCGCTCAACATACCTTCATATTCAGCATTGTTCCAACCTTCATCTCCAGTTGATATATTGGCACCGAAATTCCAATTAGTATTGTTTATCACGCTGCTTAAAACATTGTTAAGTTGTTGACTCACAGTTCCACTAAGAATACTTTGCATGGCAAGGCTTGTCTGGCTTTGTTGAGTTGTACTTTCAGCAACAGCATTATTGTTTGTCTGTGTATAGAAACGGCCGATTGCCAGCAGATACAGGACCTGTTGGTTCATCTCTTCCTCGCTGTTTATCAGACTTAGTATCATCTGTTTTGCATCGTTGTTGACAGTAGGCATGTCTAGTCCGAAATCAACTTTAGGACTTGATGGAGTTCCTGTTATATTCATAAGACAGTTAACTCTTATGTTGTTGTTTGAGAAACTGTTACCGATCTTCAAGTCGGCAAGACTTACTCCTTGTACAGTGTACTGCGCTTTAAGATTTAATACTGCATCAAATGGATCTCCTCCAAAACTTATTGTTCCGCCAGGGGTGAATATAAAGTCCTTTTTTATGGCGTTTTGTATAGTAAGTTTATATATACCGTGATCAATAAGGTAATTACCATAAAGGTCAAAACTGCCATTATTATAATATGCAGCCCTAAGTCCGCCTGTACCGTTAAGGGAAATATAATCTCCTGTGTTACGGTCCATTATGAGTTTTATGGTAGCTTCAGGTGTCATATTGACAAGGAAATTAATATGCATATCTGTCGGAATATTAATATCCTTAGCACTGTCTGGTTTTTCTTTTATACTCAAAGCTGTGTTAACGCTGTCACGATTTGTCCAGTGAATAAATTGATTTTTGTTAATTGATGTTGGACTTGATACGTTGTAAACTATTTGGCTACCCTTGTTCGCCGTAGCTCTTACATCAATTGTTATATCGTTGTTTCTGCCTTTTATATTACAAGTTCCAGTAGTGTATGCTGTACCATAGAAAGTGTTGTCGCCAAACTCATGTGTATCGTATGCAAGTAGGTTATGAGCATTTATGCCTATATCGAAAGTCAGTTTTGTTAGATGTTGATGATGCAATGCACCACTAACGATTCCCAAATGTCCATCTCTGTCGGCAACCGTATCGTTTTGCAGATATATCTCGTCAGGCACAGCGTGTATATGGGCGTTCTTTAATGTGTAGTCGGTGTTGAGAGTGCTCATGTGTATCACCCCGTTTGCAATCAGGTCACCAGTGAGATTTATTTTGTTTAATGGTCCTGCAACTCTCACTTCTCCATTTGCGTATGCATTTATGTTGCCTATGAAACTTCCACAGAATCTTTTAAGAAATTCGATTCTTGTCCCATCAGCCATTATATTTAGGTCAATGTTGTTTTTTCTGGGTGACACGTATCCCTTGATAATTGTCTTTATAGGAATGTAATTACTTATAGAGATGTTGCTAATTGTATCGTTGGCCGTGGCATCAATGTCTATTTGCCCTTCACGATTATTCCAATTGGCATTAGCATACAATGTTCCCATACGTCCGTTTTCAAACTTAAAATCTTCAACTCGTAGTTTTGCTGATGCATCTGGTTTGGCAAAAGCTCCAGCTATATAAGCCTTTCCTGATGCTTTTCCACTGAAATCAACAGAATGAAAATTTACAAGATTAAGAATGTAGCTCACGTCAACGTTCTTGAGATCAGCAATAACTGAATCGTTTTTGTTAGGTGTTGCTAATCCCGAAATTATTATATGTTGATTGTTGTGAGTAACAGCGAAGTGATCTATAGTTATGTTGTTCTTTCTATAAACGATATCGCTAGGTTGTATATTCCAAATACTATCACCTACAATAATGTCTGAATGGTGCACTGTGATATGTGCTGTATTACCATATTCAGATTTAAAAAATTCGGTTTCGGTATTAAGAGTTCCTGTAAAATACTTACCAGATAAGTTCTTCCATTTTATTATAGACTTGAGTTTGTTATCTGCAGCCGAAGTTTGTATGTTCCAAGCCATTCCTTTTCCATCTTTAGATATTTTTCTAGCTTGTATTTCAGCCTTTAAGGAATCATTCGGAGATGTAACCTTAATATATCCATTTTTGAAAATGTTATTTCCAAAACTGAATGATGGCATTTGGGCTACCAAATCTATTTGTTGTCTATGGTCATTTATGATGGCGCTGAGTGTAGCGGGTTCTGCTATGTCTATGTCAACACCGAAAATTTTACTGAGCCAATCGCTCTTACTTATGTATGCATTGAAAGAAAAGTTGTTAGCTTTCTTTGCCAACCCACGCTTTAATCCCATCAGAGATGGAATTTTGCTGTGTATAATATTTGTAATGCTATTAAAAATTGTGGCATAGTCAAATTTTCCAATAATGTCAGCTTGTCCAAAATCACTGTTCATTGTAAGGAAGTGCTGCATGTTGTCTTTTCCCGCATGTATCTCCATAGCATTTAGATGATATGCATCTTTTGGTGAAAGCATGTCAAAGTTGGACAATATTAATTTTCCGTCAGCATTATTTATGTTATCTCCAATGAAATTGGCTTTTATATTCGCTGAGAATACTGTAGAAGGATAACTGCCTATAAGTTTTAGTGCATTAGGATTGAAATGCTTTATGGCAGCAACAACATTGGCTTTTGTTATTTTTCCTAGTCTACTAAAGTCTCCTTCTATTGCAATTTTGCCGTTAGGATCGTTGATGTCTAATTTTCCGTTAAAACGTATACCGACCTTTTTCTTACTGAATAGTCCGTCTATATTTATATTTCGGTATGTGTACCTATTATATTCAATGTTTCCGATGTGTCCTTTAGCATTGATCTTTATATCATTGCCGTTTATATATCCGCCAGCATTAATTTTAGTGGCAATAATTCCTAGTTTATCATTGTTTATAATTTTGCCTACTGATATTCCGTCAGTTTCAATATGTCCGCTAAACTTCTTGCCGTTTATACCCAATGCGAGTTTGGCTGATCCTACATCCGTGCGAATCATTCCTTTGGTTGCAACATCTTTTCCATATCCTCCAAGGACACCTTTAAATACTATATTTCCAAGTCTTGTTATTTCAATAGGAATATTCAATTGTTTTCCTAAATTATCGCTTATGAATTTTATGCCATCGCCTTTTAGGCTGAGACTGTTTATATCTGCAAACCATCTAGGATTCTTACTTTGCCAGTTATTCAATGAGCCACTAGTCTTCAGAAAGATGCTTCTTCCAATGATTCCTAAAGAGTGAATTCTTATAGAAGTACTCGTTCCGCTAATGGATGTACTGATATCTAGTTTGTTACGAAAAGACTTAAATGCAGGAATCAGACACGAAAAATCCGAAGGGCGTATCGTTGACTCATCAATACTTGCACTGTATTGCAGAGATGGAATTTGCAATTCTTTACCAAGAAAAGTATATGTGGCAAAACAGTCTCCAAGTCTAATTACGGTTCCCGGCAGCATCAATTCGAAATCATTTAATTCCGCTTGCTTTCTGTTAGCTATTATTTTTGTAGACAGTGATACTATATTTAATCCCGATACATCCTTAAATGACATTTTCCTGATGTTCAGATTTATACTATCGTTGGTTAGCGCATTCAATATTATATGTGCGCTTATTTCTGATAGATTAAGATGTTTTGGATCTAACTGCCCATATTTTTGCACAGCATCGTATTGGTTATAGGAAAGGGCGCCGTTTCTTATTATCAGAGAACCAATTCTTAAGTCAAGATTACTTTTGGTCTTTTTATTTTTTGAAGCTAATGAATCTAGTACAAACTGGTAGTTGGCTTTTGAATAAGCCGTCTGTTTATAAGCATTAATTTTCGAACCGAAAAGCTGTGCTGATGTTATTGATATCTTTCCTTGAAAAAGTTGTATGATATCTATTTTTACAGAAGCTCTCGAAGATTTTAGAAGTTTTTCGCCATGTTGATCATATATCAATACGTCATCTAAAATCACACGGTTAAGAAATCCCAAATCAATATTACCTATACTTACTTTCGTACCAAGTTTATGAGCAAGTAAATCGCTAGCTTCAGAACCAATAACACCCTTTACTGCTGGTAGATGCAGCAGTATAATTAATGTGAAATATAGCCCGGCTATGGTCCATATTACGGTGTTGACAATATGTTTGAGTCTGTTCAGTTGACTTTCTTTATTGAATTTATGTTGCAAAATTACATCAAATTTAGTTTAAAATAGAAATAAAAGGATTTTTTTCTTTTATTTATGCTTATTTTTCACTAAATTTGCATCGAATGTTTCAGTTCACCTGCAAAAATAAATGTGTTTAACGAAACACTAAAGTCGTAGTTATGATGCAGTGTATATAATTTTGCTTTTATTAGTGAGCAAAAGTGTTGGTAATAAAAATAAGAAATAATCAACTTATAAAAGTATTTATGGCAAATGTAATTAAGTTACGTAAGGGCTTAGACATTAACTTAAAAGGAACAGCTTGCAAGGAAACTATTTCAACGCTAAAAAGCGGGGAGTACGCTTTGGTGCCTGATAGTTTTTGTGGAGTTATTCCTAAGGTTGTTGTGCATGAAGGTGACAAGGTTAAGGCTGGTGAAACCTTGTTTGTAAGTAAAAAATACCCTGAAGTAAAATTCTCTTCTCCTGTTAGTGGCTCTGTTGAGGAAATACTAAGAGGTGACAGACGTAAGGTCTTGTTTGTTAAAATTAAGGCTGATGAAGAACAGCAGTTTGTGGATTATGGTTTAAAGAATGTCGACTTATTGGATGGTGAATCTGTAAAGCAAGCTTTGCTTGATGCCGGTATTTTTGGATATATAAACCAATTGCCTTATGCAGTGTCTACAACTCCAGATACAAAACCTAAGGCAATATTTGTTTCTGCATTCCGTGACATGCCTTTAGCATCTGACTTTGAGGTAGAATTGGAAGGAAATGAAAAGGATTTTCAAACAGGTTTAACAGCTCTTTCTAAAATTCAAAATACATATCTTGGCATTAGCTCAAGGCAGACAGTTAAAGCTCTTCTTAATGCTAAGAATGTCGAAATAAACATCTTTGATGGTAAGTGTCCTGCTGGAAATGTTGGCGTTCAGGTAAATAATATTAATCCTGTTAATAAGGGTGATGTTGTTTGGACTGTCGATCCTGCATCGGTAATTATTATCGGTAGATTATTTAATACAGGCAAGGTTGACCTTCGTCGTGTTATTGCCGTTGGCGGAAGTGAAATAAAAGACCCGTCTTATGTTGAGACGCTTATTGGAACACCTCTGTCTGTAGTGTTGGCAGGAAAACTTGTTACAGAAGACCATGTGCGTATCATCAATGGTAATCCACTTACTGGTAAGAAAGCCACGATGGAAGACTATACTGGTGCTGCTACATCAGAGGTTACCGTTATCCCTGAAGGCGACAATGTAGATGAATTACTAGGTTGGATACTTCCCCGCACGAAGGAATATTCTACATCACGTAGTTATTTCTCATGGCTTTTTGGTAAAAGAAAATATAATCTTGATGCACGAATAAAAGGTGGTGAACGTCATATGATTATGAGTGGAGAGTATGACAAAGTGCTGCCGATGGATATTTATGGAGAATATCTAATAAAAGCTATCATAGTAGGTGATATAGATAAAATGGAACAACTTGGCATTTATGAAATATCTCCAGAAGACTTTGCACTTCCCGAATTTGTTGATTCGTCAAAGTTAGAATTGCAGCGTATTGTCCGTGATGGACTTGATATGCTGAGGAAGGAAAATGCTTAAATCAAATTGTAATACGAATAATTATGAGTGCATTAAAAAAAATACTAAATAATATAAAGCCAAACTTTGATGAAGGTGGCAAACTGCATGCTTTTAAAAGTGTGTATGATGGTTTTGAAGCATTCCTGTTTGTACCTAATACTACTTCAAAGTGTGGAACGAATATTCATGATGCGATAGATTCAAAGAGAATAATGAGTATGGTCGTGATAGCTTTGCTGCCGGCTTTGCTCTTTGGTATGTACAATATCGGTTATCAGAACTATATGGTTGCTGGCGCTTTAGCAAAAGCTTCTTTCTGGTCGATATTCCTTTATGGTTTCATGGCTGTATTGCCCAAAATAGTAGTGTCTTATGTCGTTGGTCTTGGTATTGAATTTATCTGGGCGCAATGGAAACATGAGGAGATTCAGGAGGGATATCTCGTTACAGGTATCCTAATCCCAATGATTCTTCCGGTGAATTGTCCTATTTGGATGATGGTTATTGCAATAGCTTTCTCTGTTATATTAGTAAAAGAAATATTTGGTGGAACAGGTATGAACATATTCAACGTTGCTTTGATAGCGCGTGCGTTCTTATTCTTTTCTTATCCTACAAAGATGAGTGGTGATAGTATATGGGTTGCAAAGGATTCAATCTTTGGATTTGGAAATCAGTTACCTGATGCTTTTACTTGCGCTACACCTCTAGGGCAGATTGCACAGAATATTACAGTGCCATATAGTATGAGCGATATGTTCACAGGTTTCATCCCTGGTTCTATAGGGGAAACAAGTGTCATAGCTATAGCAATAGGTGCCGTAATATTGTTGTGGACAAAAATAGCTAGTTGGAAAACAATGTTAAGTGTTTTTGTCGGAGGGGCGTTAATGGCGTTATTGTTTTCTGCAACAGGAAATTCACATATTCCTTGGTATGAGCATATCATACTTGGCGGTTTCTGTTTTGGTGCTGTGTTTATGGCAACAGACCCTGTCACCAGTGCACGTACGGAAACGGGAAAGTATATCTATGGTTTCTTAATTGGAGCGATGGCAATCATAATAAGAGTTCTTAATGCCGGTTATCCTGAGGGAATGATGCTGGCAATATTGTTGATGAATATGTTTGCTCCGCTTATAGACTATTGTGTTGTACAGAGCAATATATCAAAGAGAATGAAACGTGTAACAACTAAAAAATAACGGATATGGCAACGAAGAAATTTAGATGTAAGGTTTGTGGATATATCCATGAGGGCGATGCTGCCCCAGATAAATGTCCTATATGCCAATCTCCATCTTCGGAATTTGAAGAAATAACAGAGAGTGGTGTGGAGGAAACTCCTCAGGGGCGTAAGAATGGATTTAATACAAATGGTAATACATATACGATTGTATATTCAGCAATCATAGTAATTATTGTTGCATTCCTTATGGCTTTTGTATTCCAAGCTCTAAAACCTGCACAGGATGTTAATGTTGCTCTTGACAAGAAAAAGCAAATTCTTGCTGCATTGAATATTAGAGATCTTTCTGATAATCAGGCTTCTGAAGAGTATGTTAAGGATATCACCGCTGATGATATAATTGACGCTACAGGCAAAACCGTGGCAAAAGGTTCTGAAGGTGGTGAAAAAAATGGTTTTAAATTGAATAGTGCTGATTACAAGGCAGGAAAACTTGCTTTGTTTGTATGCAAGATTAATGGAGAAACTAAGTATGTAATGCCTGTTTTTGGAATGGGACTTTGGGGACCAATATGGGGATATATCGCAGTCAATGCTGATAAAACGACTGTTTTTGGAACTTATTTCAATCATGAAAGTGAGACAGCTGGACTTGGTGCAGAAATAAAAGACAATATAGCATGGCAGGAACAGTTCAAGGGAAAGAAAATCTTCAAGAATGGATCTGATGATGTCGCTTTGTCTGTTTTGAAAAAGAGCGATGTAAAGGATCCTACAACGCAATGTGACGGTATTACTGGTGCCACTTTGACATCTAACGGTGTGAGCGCAATGCTAAAGGATTGCCTTTCAAAGTATAAAACATTTCTTAATGACAAATAAAGTAGGAGGTATATTGATATGAGTAAACTGTTTTCAAAGGAGAACAAAGAAGTTTTAACAAATCCGTTTAATGGAGATAATCCTATACTTGTACAGGTTCTTGGCATCTGTTCTTCTCTTGCTGTAACTTCACAATTGAAGCCTTCTATTGTTATGGGGCTTGCTGTAGCTGTAATAACTGCATTTTCAAATGTTATCATTTCGCTGATTCGTAAAACAATACCTAATCGTATTCGTATTATTGTTCAGCTGGTTGTAGTTGCTGCATTGGTGACTATCGTTAGTCAGGTATTGAAGGCTTTCGCTTATGATGTAAGTGTTCAATTGTCTGTATATGTAGGTCTTATCATTACAAACTGTATTCTAATGGGACGTCTTGAAGCTTTTGCAATGATGAACAAGCCTTGGCCTAGTTTCCTTGACGGATTAGGAAACGGACTAGGTTATGCGTTGATATTGGTTATTGTCGGTGCTGTGCGTGAACTCTTTGGACGTGGTACGCTGTTAGGATTAACTATTATTCCGCAGTCAGCTTATGATGCTGGATACATAAACAATGGTATGATGACAATGCCAGCAATGGCATTAATACTTTTGGGATGTGTAATTTGGGTACACAGAGCTTATTTTTACAAAGAAGAAAAGAAATAATAATATCTAAAAAGAAAAAATTATGGAACATTTTATAAGTTTATTCTTCAGATCCATATTTGTGGATAACATGATTTTCGCATTCTTCTTGGGTATGTGTTCTTTTCTTGCCGTGTCAAAGAATGTAAAGACATCATTAGGGTTGGGACTAGCCGTGACATTCGTGTTACTAGTAACAGTTCCTGCGGATTATCTGCTTCAGGTATATGTTCTCGGTCCTGATTGTCTTGTAGACGGTGTTGATTTGTCATACCTCAGCTTTATTTTGTTTATTGCTGTCATAGCCGGTATTACGCAGTTGGTAGAGATGGCGGTGGAGAAATATTCACCATCACTTTATGCTGCTCTTGGTATTTTTCTCCCGCTTATCGCTGTGAACTGTGCCATCATGGGGGCGTCTCTGTTTATGCAGCAGCGTATTAATCTTGATCCGTCAAATACACAGTATATAGGTAATGTGTGGGATGCAATCGGTTATGCTGTTGGTAGTGGTCTCGGTTGGACACTTGCAATTGTATCAATGGGAGCTATAAGAGAGAAAATGCAATATAGTGATGTACCAAAACCTCTTCAGGGATTAGGCATAACATTCATTACCGTAGGTCTTATGGCAATGGCTATGATGTGCTTCTCTGGTCTTAAATTTTAAAAAAGGGAGAAAATAATAATAATATGGGACAATTTATATTAGTAAGTATAGGAGTTTTTCTCGCTACGATTCTCCTTTTGGTAATAATACTGCTTGTCGCTAAGAAATACCTTTCGCCTAGTGGAAGTGTAGAGATCGTTGTTAATGATGATAAAACATTATCTGTAACTCAAGGTAACAGTCTTATGTCTACTCTTAATGAAAATGGCATATATCTTTCTTCTGCATGTGGTGGCAAGGCAAGTTGTGGCCAGTGTAAAGTTCAGGTATTGGATGGCGGTGGTGAAATGTTGGATTCTGAACGTTCACATTTTTCACGTAAGCAAATTAAGGAACATTGGCGTCTGGGATGTCAGTGTAAAGTTAACGGTAATTTAAGTATTAAAGTGCCGGTGAGTGTGCTTGGAGTAAAAGAGTGGGAGTGTAATGTTATATCAAATAAGAACGTAAGTTCTTTTATTAAGGAATTCAAGGTCGCGTTACCTCCTGGAGAACACATGGACTTTGTTCCGGGTTCTTATGTCCAGATAAATATTCCAGCTTATGAAGTTATTGATTATGACAAGGACTTTGACAAGGACTTGATAGGAGAGGAATATATAGCTGCGTGGAATAACTTTAATATTATTTCATTGAAAGCTCATAATCCTGAGCCTACAGTACGTGCGTATTCAATGGCAAACTATCCTGCCGAGGGTGATATAATCACTCTTACTGTGCGTATTGCTACAACGCCATTCCTACCACGTCCGCAAGTTGGCTTCCAAGATGTACCTACGGGTATTGGTTCTTCATATATTTTCTCACTTAAGGCTGGTGACAAGGTTATGATGAGTGGCCCTTATGGTGATTTCCATCCTAATTTCACATCAGGTAAAGAGATGATTTGGATTGGTGGTGGTGCAGGTATGGCTCCTTTACGTGCTCAGATTATGCACATGACAAAAACTTTGCATATTACAGACAGAGAGATGCATTTCTTCTATGGTGCACGTGCACTGAGCGAAGCTTTCTTCCTTGAGGATTTCTGGGAACTTGAAAAGGAATATCCTAACTTCCATCTGCATTTGTCTCTTGACCGCCCAGATCCAAAGGCTGATGCTGCTGGTGTTAAGTATTATGCCGGTTTTGCTGTTAATTGCATTCGTGATACATATCTTAAAGACCACGAAACACCAGAGGATTGTGAGTATTATCTTTGCGGACCTCCAATGTTAATTAAGACAGTTACTGACTATCTTGACAGTCTTGGAGTTGAAGATGACGCTATTATGTATGACAACTTTGGATAAAATACATACATGTTAAATATTAAGAAAGGAACTTACTTTATTGTGAGTTCCTTTCTTTTTTTGGCACACTCTTTGCATATTGTATCATGGAAAATTTTAAAAATATAATATTATGCAAAAAGGAAATATTGGGGTTACAACAGAGAATATTTTCCCTGTTATCAAAAAGTTTCTCTATTCTGATCACGAAATCTTTCTTCGTGAAATGGTTAGTAACGCTGTTGATGCTACACAGAAAATAAAGACTCTTGCAGAGAAGGGTGATTTTAAGGGTGAACTTGGCGACTTAGCTGTTCGTATCACTTTGGATGAGGCTGCAAAGACCATTACTATAAGTGATAATGGTATCGGCATGACAGAAGAAGAGATTGATAAATATATCAATCAGATTGCTTTCTCTGGCGTTACAGACTTCCTTGATAAGTATAAAGATAATGCAAATGCCATTATTGGTCATTTTGGATTGGGGTTCTATTCTAGTTTCATGGTTAGTGATCGTGTAGACATAATCACACGTTCTTACAAAGATGCTTCAAAGGGTATTAAGTGGTCTTGTGACGGTACTCCTTCTTTCGAGATTGAGGGCGTTGAGAAAGATGGACGTGGTAGCGATATTGTATTACATGTAAGTGATGACTGCAAAGAATTCCTTCAGAAGTCAAAGATTGAGGAATTGCTCAATAAGTATTGCAAGTTCATGCCAGTACCATTAGTTTTTGGTAAGAAGACAGAATGGAAAGATGGAAAACAGGTTGATACAGCAGATGATAATGTTATCAATAGTATAGAACCACTTTGGACAAAGTCTCCTTCAACTCTGAAAGATGAGGATTATAAGAAATTTTATAGTGAGCTTTATCCTATGCAAGATGAACCTTTGTTCTGGATTCATCTTAATGTAGACTACCCATTTAATCTCACTGGTATACTTTATTTCCCACGTATAAAGAATAACATCGAGTTGCAGCGTAACAAGATTCAGTTATATTGCAATCAAGTTTTCGTAACAGATCAAGTTGAAGGTATTGTTCCAGAGTTCCTTACTTTGCTACATGGTGTTATCGATTCTCCAGATATTCCTTTGAATGTGAGCCGAAGCTATTTGCAGAGTGACGCTAACGTTAAGAAGATTTCAACTTATATCACAAAGAAGGTTGCTGACCGTTTGCAGAGTATCTTCAAGGAAGATCGCAAAGGATACGAGGAGAAATGGGATAATTTGAAAATATTTATCAACTATGGTATGCTTTCACAGGAAGATTTCTATGATCGTGCCAAGGACTTTACTTTGTTGAAGGATGTTGAAGGTAAATATTTTACATTCGAAGAATACAAAACTTTGATTGAAGGCGAGCAGACAGATAAGGATGGCTATCTAGTTTATCTTTATGCTAACAACATGGAGGAACAGTTTACTTATATTGAGGCTGCAAAGAAAAAAGGATATAATATATTGTTGTTAGATGGACAACTGGATACTCCTATTGTAAGTATGCTTGAACAAAAGCTAGAGAAGGTTCGTTTCACACGTGTTGATGCGGATATCGCAGATCGACTTATTGTTAAGGAGGATAGTAAAAAGAGTGATCTTGATGCCGATGACAATAATAACCTTTCAAATGTGTTCAGTTCACAGATGCCAAATCTTGATAAGGCAGAATTTAATGTTGAGGTTCAGTCTCTAGGTGATAACAGTCAACCTGTAGTGATAACACAGAGTGAGTATATGCGACGTATGAAGCAGATTAGCCAGTTCCAACCTGGAATGAGTTTCTATCAACAAATGCCAGACAGTTATACTTTAGTACTCAACAGCGATCATATATTGGTTAAGAAAGTGCTTGAAAACTGCAATAACAATACTTCTGATGCTCTTAAACCTATTCTTAGCGAACTTAAAGGCTTACAGGCACGTCTTGCAGCTTTGCATAAAAATCAGTCTGACAAGAAACCTGAAGAGGTTACTAAGGAAGAGAAGGATGATTTACAGAATACCGAGAAAGCAATAAACGAGCAGAAGAGTAAGCAGACAGAAATTATATCTGGTTATGCAAAGGATGATGAAATAGTTCATCAGCTCATCGACTTGGCTTTGTTGCAGAATGGAATGCTTAAGGGACAAGCTCTAGATTCATTCCTAAAGCGTTCTGTTGATTTGATAAAGTAAAATGTGTTAAGTGCAGAGGTAATACTTAAGAAATGTTAATACGAGAAAATAACTTGATGTTATATTTCTTCATTTCAATTTAATGTATTACTTTTGCACACGCAAATAAGAAATGAGGCTCCGTAGCTCAACTGAATAGAGCATCTGACTACGGATCAGAAGGTTCCGGGT
>OCVT010000042.1_pt1 | contig 36127 bp, 28 predicted proteins | sample 1539111 | NCBI WGS metagenome assembly OCVT01 (sample SAMEA3991482, study PRJEB22521) | metagenome | biome: anthropogenic terrestrial biome; feature: sewage plant; material: raw primary sludge | place: Sweden | collected 2012-09-26 | reverse complement strand
CTCTTTCCCTACACGACGCTCTTCCGATCTCTTCAAGGCCCCCATCACGGGCGTCATCTTCACGCTGGAGGTACTGATGCTCGACCTTACCATGGCGTCCATCGTGCCGCTCATCATCACCGCCATCACCGCCACCGTCATCACCTTTGCACTATCGGGCACAGAGAATATGTTCCCATTTGACACCACCGTCAACTTCGCTCCCGAAAGAACGCCTTACTACATCCTGCTGGGCGTCGTGTGCGGATTCGTGTCACTCTACTTTGTAAGGGGCAGCAACAAACTGGAATCCTTTTTCAGAAGCATCAACAGCCCGATGAAGAAACTGGCCGTCGGCGGCGTGATGCTGAGTCTGCTCATTTTCTTTCTGCCACCACTCTATGGTGAGGGTTACGACACCATCACCGCACTCATCAACGGACAAGAGGAATTGGTGACGCGCAACAGCGTATTCTACGGATTCAACGACAACTTTTTCATGATGTTCCTGTTTTTCTTTCTGGTCGCCTTCTTCAAGATTTTTGCCACGGCAGCCACCAACGGTAGCGGCGGAACGGGTGGTATCTTCGCACCCAGTCTGTTTATGGGCTGCGTGGCAGGATTCACCACCGCTGGAACCATCAACAGCGTCAGTTCGGCCAGCCTGCCCGAGAAAAATTTTGCATTGGCTGGCATGGCAGGTGTGATGAGCGGTGTGATGCACGCCCCACTCACCAGCACATTCCTCATTGCCGAACTGACGGGCGGATACGGATTGTTTCTGAGTATCATGACCACCGCCGTAGTGGCCTATATGACCATTTTGGTATTCGAACCTCACAGTCTGTATGCCATGCGACTGGCCCAGAATGGGGAACTAATGACACATCACATCGACAAAAACATACAAATGATGCTGGACGTGGATTCGCTGATTGACAAGGACCTGAAAGAACTGAAACCGAAAATGAGACTGGGAGAGGTCATAGACGTCATCAAAGAGACCAAGAGAAATGTTTTCCCAGTACTTGACGACCACCGCTGTCTGGTGGGAATACTCACCATTAACGATATCCGCAACGTGATGTTCCAGCCCGAATACTACAACACCCTGCAAGTGGAACAATTCATGCTGGGTGCCTCGGCGCTCATATTTGTGGAGGACCCTGAAAAAAAGAAAATGGTGGAGGACGAAATAAACAAGGAACGCGAGGAACGGGACAAGAAGGACCAGAGAACCACTCCTAAGCAGAAGCAGGACGAAGAGGACCGACTGAAAGATGTGCAGGGTGACACCGTTGACGCCATCATGAAGAAATTTGAATTTACCAAGGCCTGGAACCTGGCCGTTGTCTACAAAGGCTCCAACAAATATGTGGGATTTCTGTCGAGGGCGAAAGTCTACAATGCTTACCGCGACCTGCTGCAACAATTTTCTGATGAATAACAAAAAAAAGAAAGAGGAAAAACATGGCTGACTTGAAAGAAGAACTGGGCAAGCGGATATTGCTGCTGGACGGCGGTATGGGCACCATGATACAACAATACAAACTGACAGAAGCCGACTACCGCGGTGAAAGGTTTGCCGACATAGATTGTCAACAACGGGGGAACAATGACCTGCTGTGCCTCACCCAGCCCCAAATAATAAAAGACATACATAAGAAATATCTGGAGGCGGGAGCCGACATCATTGAGAGCTGCTCATTCAACTCCCAACGCATATCGATGGGCGACTACCAGACGGAAGAATATGCGCGCGAGATAAACCTTGCAGCCGCACGGATAGCGAGAGCCGCCGCCGATGAATATACGGCCAAAGACCCCTCGAAACCGCGATTTGTAGCGGGGTCAGTAGGCCCCACCAACAAGACGGCCTCCATATCGCCCGACGTGAACGACCCCGCCAAGCGAGGAGTGACGTACGCACAGCTGCACGAGGCCTATGTAGAGCAAATGTGTGCACTGATTGAGGGCGGAGTGGATGCGCTGCTGATTGAGACCATTTTTGACACGCTGAATGCCAAAGCGGCCATACAAGCGGCACAGGAGGCCATGCTGAAAACCGGAAGAAAGGTATATATCATGCTGTCGGCCACAGTAGCCGACAGCAGCGGACGCACCCTGTCGGGACAGACACTTAAAGCCTTCATCATATCGGTGATGCACGCCGATGTGCTGTCAATAGGTCTGAACTGCTCTTTCGGAGCCAAAGATTTGAAACCGTTCATCGAAGAGGTGAGCCGTTTTGCCCCTTGCTACATCAGTGCCTACCCTAATGCGGGACTGCCCAACCAATTTGGCGAATATGACGAGACTCCAGAATTAATGGCAGAACAGGTAAAAGACTATCTGACAGAGGGTCTGGTGAATGTGTTAGGAGGCTGCTGCGGCACTACCCCAGCCCACATTGCCGCCTACCTGCCGCTGCTAAAAGGGGCCCTGCGCCATCAACCCAAAAAGAAACAACACAGCCTTTGGCTGTCGGGACTGGAACCGCTGGAAATAAAATCGGTCAACTATAAGGAGAACCCCCAAGCCGAACGCAGTCTGTTTGTCAACATCGGTGAACGATGCAATGTGGCTGGCTCGAAAAAATTTCTGAGACTCATCAGTGAAAAGAAATATGAGGAGGCGCTAAGCATCGCCCGCAAACAGGTGGAGAACGGAGCGCAGGTGATTGACGTGAATATGGATGACGCCATGCTTGATGCAAAAACCGAGATGGTGAACTTCCTTAACCTGCTGATGTCGGAACCCGAAATTGCACGGCTGCCCATCATGATTGACTCTTCAAAGTGGGAGGTCATAGAGGCCGGACTGCAATGTGTGCAGGGGAAAAGCATCGTCAACTCCATTTCACTGAAAGAGGGTGAGGAAAAATTCATAGAAAAAGCAAGAAAGATACATGCCTATGGAGCGGCCACAGTGGTAATGGCGTTTGACGAGAAGGGACAGGCCGATACCTACGAACGAAAAATAAGCATCTGCCAACGGGCCTACAACCTGCTCACCCAAGTGGCAAACTTTCCGCCCGAGGATATCATTTTCGACCCCAACGTGCTGGCCATCGCCACTGGCATAGAGGAGCACAACAATTATGGAGTCAACTTCATCAAAGCCGCCGAATGGATAAGGCAGAACCTGCCCTATGCCAAGATAAGCGGTGGCGTGAGCAATCTGTCTTTCTCGTTCAGAGGCAACAATCCCGTACGAGAGGCCATCCACTCTATATTCCTCTACTATGCTTATGCCAAAGGCATGGATATGGGCATCGTAAACGCAGGTATGCTGCAAGTGTATGATGACATACCTGAGGACCTGCGCAAATGCGTGGAGGACGTCTTGTTCAACCGGGACAAGGAGGCTACCGAGCGAATGATTGCCATGGCTGAAAAAATAAAGGCGGAGGCATCGGGCGAGACTACGACCGAACACGTTGACGAGTGGAGGAACAAAAATTTGGAGGAAAGGCTGCAATATAGTTTGGCCAAGGGCATCAGCGACTATCTGGAAACAGATTTGAAAGAGGCACTGACCAAATATGCAAGGGCAGTAGAAATCATTGAAAAACCGCTGATGGATGGCATGAACTATGTGGGCGAACTGTTCGGGGCTGGAAAGATGTTTCTGCCTCAGGTGGTAAAGACGGCACGCACCATGAAGAATGCCGTGGCTTTTCTGCAACCTTACATTGAACAGCAAAACGGGGATGGCGAGAACCAAAAGGCAGGAAAAATAGTCATTGCCACAGTCAAAGGTGACGTGCACGACATTGGCAAAAACATTGTGGCCGTGATTCTGGCCTGCAACAATTTTGACATCATAGACTTGGGCGTGATGGTTCCTTCAGAGAAAATAATCGCCACTGCCATCAAGGAGAAGGCTGACCTCATCTGTCTGAGTGGACTGATAACCCCATCGCTTGAAGAGATGTGCCATGTGGCCAGCGAAATGCAGAAGGCCGGGCTGCACATTCCTTTGCTGATAGGCGGTGCCACTACCAGCCCTGTACACACTGCCGTGAAGATGGCTCCTCAATACAATGGATTGGTGGCCTACATGAAGGATGCCTCACAAAGCACCTATGCCGCATCTCAGCTGCTGAACCCTCGCACACGGGAGGCTTTCATGCTGAAAATAAAAGAGGACCAGAAGAGGCTCCGCAACGAGAACAATGAAAAACAAGAAAAACTGATGTCGATAGAGGAGGCTAAAAAGAATAAACTGAATCTTTTTTAACCACCTTCCATCAAGACGCTGATGCACTGACGCTAAAATCAACACAGAGGGAGATAACACAGAGCAAAACCTCCTGACCACCCAACGTCGGCATCAAAAGGCGAAACATGGTAAATAAAACAACAGCGGGGGTTGCATCAATGGATGCAGCCCCCGCTGTTTATTCTAAGTTTCGCTATTTACTTGGCGTAACTTACTGCACGCGTCTCGCGTATGACAGTAATCTTGACCTGACCAGGATAAGTCATCTCATCCTGAATCTTCTTGGCAATTTCGTAAGAGAGTTTTTCTGCCTCCTTATCATCAATCTTATCAGCACCAACAATCACACGGAGTTCACGACCTGCCTGAATGGCATAAGTCTTGAGCACACCAGGGTAAGCCGAAGCCAATTTCTCCAAATCGTTCAGTCGCTTGATATAGGCCTCCACAATTTCGCGGCGGGCACCAGGACGGGCTCCCGAAATGGCATCACAAGCCTGCACGATAGGAGCAATAAGGGTTTCCATCTCCACTTCATCGTGGTGGGCACCAATGGCATTGCAGATATCTGGTTTCTCCTTGTACTTCTCAGCCAGCTTCATACCCAGAATAGCGTGTGGCAATTCTGGCTCATCATCAGGCACCTTTCCTATATCGTGGAGCAAACCGGCACGTTTGGCCTTGCTAGGATTCAATCCAAGTTCTGATGCCATAACCGCACAAAGGTTAGCCGTTTCGCGGGCATGCTGCAACAGGTTCTGACCATACGAAGAGCGGTACTTCATTTTTCCGATAAGACGAACCAAATCAGGATGCAATCCATGGATACCCAAATCGATAGTGGTACGTTTACCCGTCTCCACTATTTCATCCTCCACTTGTTTCTTTACCTTGGCTACCACCTCCTCGATGCGGGCAGGATGGATACGGCCATCGGTAACCAGCTGATGAAGTGCCAGACGAGCCACCTCACGGCGGACAGGGTCGAAGGCAGAAAGGACAATGGCATCGGGCGTATCATCAACAATGATTTCAACCCCCGTAGCAGCCTCCAAGGCTCTGATGTTGCGGCCCTCACGGCCAATGATACGGCCCTTCAGTTCATCGGAATCAATATTGAAAACCGAAACTGAATTTTCGATGGCAGCCTCGGTAGCCACACGCTGGATAGTCTGGATAACTATCTTCTTGGCTTCCTTATTAGCATTCATCTTGGCCTCTTCCATTATTTCGTTGACAAAAGCCATGGCATCCGTCTTGGCCTCTTCCTTCATCGACTCAATCAATTTCTCCTTGGCCTCAGCAGCCGAGTAACCAGAAATCACCTCGAGACGTTCATTCTCCTGATGACGGAACTTCTCAAGTTCCTGCTTGCGCTGTTCAAGAATAGACTGCTGGTTTTTCAGATTGTCGCGGATGGAATCATTCTCAGCCTTGCTCTTTGCAGCCTCCGACTGGAGTTGATTGACCTGCTGTTCACGCTGGCGCATACGGGCCTCAGCCTGTTGCAATTTGGAATTGCGCTGATTCACCTGAAGGTCGTAATCATTCTTCATTGAGATGAATTTTTCCTTCACCTCAAGCATCTTTTTATCCTTCAACACTTTAGCCTCATTCTCAGCTTCAGCGATAATATTCTGAGTGCGCGATTTGAGAACAGTGTTGGAGAGGAACCAAACACCGCCGCCCCCTAAGAGCAAAGCGCCAATACCAATTATAATATACAGAATCATTTGAAAATATTGAAAAATTAAATTAATATATAAGATGCACCCTGTCCACTCGTAACAATGGGCAGCAATGCGGGCGTAAACCTCGAAATAAAATGGAATACTGATAAAAGCTAAAGGTTTTCCTCCTTATCAAGGTAAGCAGAGAGTGAAGACATCATCTTACGCAGATTCTCCTCTGCCTCAATCGTGTGTGATTTTTCGCTCAGTTGATCGAGGGCCAATTCAAGAGCCACCAACGATAACTGATAATCCAAACCTCTGGCATTCTGAACTTTCTGATATTCAGTCAGCCTATTATTAACCAATTCGCAAGCATCTGTGTATAGCTTCTGCTGGTCCAACGGAACGATAACATTAATATTAACGCTACCTATAGAAAGTTCCATTTTTTCCTTATTCTGGCTCATCAGATTACTTGTTCAAAAGGGCAATACATTTATCAATTTCCCGCACCAATCCTAGCAGTTCGGCTCTGCTACATATCGCATCGTCCAACGAGAACGAATTGAGTTTGACAGCTTTTATTGTCTGATTTTTGCGCTCCAACTCTTTTATACGAAGAGTTGCATCCGCAATCTCAATGTTTTTCGCATCGAGTTGGTTGCTTAAATCTGAGTTTTGACGCTTAACCTCCTCATACAAGGACTTCAAGCGGTCAATTTCAGCAGACAAACCTTGTAACAAATCATTTTGCTGTGCAGCCATATTGCTAAAATTCAGTGCGAATTTAGCACAAATAAATGGAAAAAAGAAGAATCTTGACAATATAAGGTGGAAAAAACACAAAAAATGAAGTGCATCCCTCCATCGGGAGAGATGCACTTTTTTTTGCCTGCAACATTTGCAAACAATTGCAAGCAATCGACTGGCAACAGTCAGTCTAATTTTAGAGTATAAAAATTAAGGTTCACAAATATAATAATAATTTGGAACATTATTACTCAAATAAAACTTGATTTTGGGATTTGATTTTAATAAATTTGCCTTTCAAATTGCGAGATATTAATTAGTTATTTGACTATAATGCCACAGACATCATTACGAGGACTTTCGATGCCAGCTTCGCCTATTCGCAAGCTGGCTCCTTTTGCCAATCAAGCAGAGGCCAAGGGTATAAAAGTGTATCACTTGAACATCGGTCAGCCCGACATCAAGACTCCGGCGGTGGCGCTGGAATCACTCAAGAATATTAAAATGGACGTGTTGGCTTACACTCCCAGCAATGGAATTCTCAGCCTTCGGCAAAAGCTGGCCAACTATTACCATAAATTCAATATCGATGTCACCGCCGACGACATCATCATTACTTGCGGTGGATCTGAGGCGGTGAATTTCACTTTCATGACTTGTCTGGACCCAGGTGACGAGATTATCGTCCCCGAGCCTGCCTACGCCAACTATACCGCCTTTGCCGTTGCGTGCGGCGCAGTGGTCAAGCCGGTGGTTTCCACCATCGAGGAGGGGTTCCATCTGCCTCACATCGACCAGATTGAGGAAATGATTACCCCACGCACCAAGGGCATTCTGATTTGCAACCCTAACAACCCGACGGGTTATCTCTACAGCCGCGATGAACTGAACCAGATTAGGGACCTTGTAAAAAAATACGACTTGTTCCTTTTCTCTGATGAGGTTTACCGTGAGTTCTGCTATTCAGGGGCTCCTTACATCTCTGCCTTCCACTTGAAAGGCATCGAGAATAACGTGGTATTGTTCGACTCCGTATCAAAAAGATACAGCGAATGTGGATTGCGTGTGGGTGCATTGGTATCAAAAAATGAGGACGTAAAGAAGAATGTCATGAAGTTCTGTCAAGCCAGACTCTGCCCGCCGCTTATTGGACAGATGGTGGCAGAGGCTTCCATTGATGGCACTTCCGATGAATATATGCTGGACGTATATAAGGAATATGAAGAGAGACGGAAATTCCTGATTGACGGTTTGAACCGTATTCCTGGCGTCTACTCTCCTATCCCGATGGGAGCTTTCTACACAGTAGCCCGCCTGCCTATCGACGACTCTGAAGTGTTCTGCCGCTGGCTGCTCGAGGATTTCCAATACGAGGGACAAACAGTGATGCTGGCTCCCGCTCGGGGATTCTATACCAGCGATGCCTTGGGTAAGGACGAGGTGCGCATTGCCTATGCCATCTCAAAGGAAGACCTTGCAAAAGCGCTTTTTGTGCTGCGCCAAGCTCTTGAGGTTTATCCTGGACGCACCGTCGACATCCGAAAATAAGTGGTGACCTTTTCACCCTATTTATAATAACATAAAAGCACAGAGGATGGCCTTTGTGCTTTTTTATTGCTCATATTAATGAATTTTGAACTATTCATTGCCCGACGTATCCATTTCGGGCAAAAAAAGGGAAACCAACAAGTATCGAAACCCGCCGTCAAGATTGCCATTGCTGGCGTAGCCATCGGACTGACTGTAATGATTCTGTCAGTCGGCATTGTTGTTGGCTTCAAGCAGGAAGTCCGCAACAAGTTGATAGGATTCGGCTCTCACATTCAGGTCGGCATCAATCTAGGAGAAAAGAGCTACGAGGTAAAACCCATGAGCATAGATGCAGGACTGACCAAACAGATTGGGGGATTGACCGACGTCAGGCACGTTCAGGTTTTTGCCAACCAACCTGGCATCATGAAGACGAAAGACGAATTTCAGGGGGTGGTGCTGAAAGGTGTCGGCCCAGATTTCGACTGGTCTTTCTTCCAGAGCAATCTGAAAGCCGGACAAGTGCCACGCATCAGCAACGACAGCACTTCCAACCAGGTGGTGATATCACAGAAAATAGCCAATATGCTTAAACTGAAAGTGGGTGACAAGATTCCCACTTACTTCATCATCAATGGAAAGGTAAGAGTACGCGCACTGAGGGTTTGTGGCATCTACTCCACCGGGTTCAGCGACTACGACAAAATGGTGGTGATTGGCGACATAAAACATGTGCAAAGGCTAAACGGATGGGACGACAACCAGATAGGAGGACTGGAGATTCTGATTAAGGACTACGACGACCTCGACAAGGCCAGCAATGAGGTGTTCGGAGCCGTGGGCAACAAATACGATTCAAAGACGGGCGACTCTTATAACGTGCGCAGCATCAAGGAGATAAATCCTCAAATATTCAATTGGCTGGATATGCTTGATGTGAATGTTGTTATCATCTTGGTGCTGATGGCGTTGGTGGCAGGATTCACCATTATTTCGGGACTGCTGATTCTGATATTGGAAAAGACAAAAATGATAGGACTGCTGAAATCAATGGGAGCTGAGGACTGGAGCATCCGCAAGATTTTCTTATATCAAGCCTGTTTTCTGGTGGGCAAGGGGATGCTGCTCGGCAATGTCATAGCATTGGCAATATGCGCCATACAGCACTATTTCGGCATCATACAGCTGGACCCCGAAGTTTATTATGTCAGCACGGTACCTATCTCCATCAGTTTCATCAACTGGCTGCTGATAAATGCGGCAGCCTTCTGCACAGCTCTGCTGATGCTGGTCGGTCCTTCCTACATCATCACCAAGGTAAGTCCAACCGAGACCATGAGGTTTGAATAAATCACTTTTGGCGGAACCGCTTGGTCAGTTCACCAAACTCCTCTATGCGGCGGTCACGAAAGAAGGGCCAAATGCGGCGGACATCCTCCTCATGAGGCAACGATATATCGGTAACAAGACACTCTTCCTTTAGTGGGGAGGCATGCAGCAGCAGCTCACCCTGTGGACCTGCCACGAAACTGTTGCCCCAAAACTTGATACCCGAAGTGACTCCAGATGGGTCTGGCTCATATCCCGTTCGATTCACGGCCACCACATAGCAACCATTCGCCACGGCATGTCCGCGCTGCACCAGCATCCACGCATCCGTCTGACGCATCTTCTCGGCTGGTGTATCACCCTCATCCCACCCTATGGCGGTAGGATATATAATGACCTCAGCGCCATCCAAAGCCATAAGTCGTGCAGCCTCCGGATACCATTGGTCCCAGCACACCATCACCCCCAGACGTCCTACCGAGGTCTGTATGGCATGAAAGCCCAAGTCACCTGGCGTAAAATAGAATTTTTCATAATAGGCAGGGTCATCCGGAATGTGCATTTTTCGATAAATGCCGGCTATGGAGCCATCACGCTCCAATACCACCGCCGTATTGTGATATAAGCCAGCTGCCCGACGTTCAAACAGCGATATGACAAGCACGACACCCAACTCCTTGGCTAAAGTCCCGAATTCATCAGTGGACGGACCTGGAATGGACTCCGCCAACGAAAAAGCATTCACATCCTCAGTCTGACAGAAATACAAACTGTTGTGCAATTCCTGCAACACTACCAGCTGGGCCCCCATCGATGCACACTGACGTATGCCAGCCATCAAATGTTCCTTATTCTGCCTTACATCGCCCGTATTGGACTGTTGAACTATACCTAATTTCATACTTCCTAAGATTTTTACATAAAAATCACTCTGCATCTGACGGGAAGACCGTCAGACGCACCAAATCAACACGGACCGCCGAGGTACGAATCACTTTCACCTCAAAACGTTTATCTATGGTCACTTCTGCATTGGCCGACGGCACAAATCCAAAGGCATCGAGCACCAATCCTGCTATGGTCAGATAATCGTCACTAAGTGGCAATTTGAGTCCAAAATTATCATTGACATCCTCTACCTCCAGACGACCGGACAACAGATACTCGTTAGGACCGATTTTTTTTGACACAATGCCACTGTCACCCTCTACGTCATGCTCATCTTCTATCTCACCGAATATCTCCTCCATCACATCCTCCAGCGTGAGCAATCCCGAGGTACCGCCAAACTCATCAACCACCAAGGCCAGACTCTTCTTCTGCTTGAGAAAAAGGCGAAGCAACTTATTGGCAGTCATCATCTCAGGCACCACAATTATAGGATTGAGCATCGACTCCACACTCTGCGGATTATCAAACATATCGGCCGAATGTACATAGCCGACCACATTGTCTATATTGTCTTTGTAAATGAGAATACGGGAGAAGTGAGACTGTACGAACAGAGAACGCAAATCAGGCAACGAGGTTGTTATGTCAACGGCCACAATTTCGGTACGGGGCACCATGGCATCCTTGAGCCTGATTTTGGAAAAATCGAGCGCATTCTGAAACATTTTCACCTCATTGCCAAACTCTTCACCACCCGTCACTGGCTGAGATTCTTCCTCCTCCTTGCGAACTATGCGGTTGATGCTGAATGACAAACGGTCACGGCGTACCAGCAAGCCAAACATGGATACTATAGATACCAGCACCTGCTCCACAGGATAAAGAATCCAATAGAAAACGAAAAGGGGAGAAGAAACGGCAATGAAAAATGAGGTCGGACTTATCTTGTCAATCAGTCTGAGAACGGCATCTGTGGCCGCAACCAACAACAGAAGAGATAACACAGGAACCACCACCAACAGTAGGCCTTGATGCCCCTCCATCAGACAAAAGACCTGATGAACGAACAAATAAAACACAACGAGGGCGGCCAGAAAGAGAATATTGGAAAAAACAGTAGAATGCTTGAAAAAGAAAGAAGGCATCCGACTTTGCAAATTCTCATCTTTTGACAATTGCAGCCGCAAACGGTTAGAAAAGGCAAATGCCATTTCCACCCCAAAAAGAAATGAAAACAGCATTGACCATAAGAGTATCAATAAAATATTTATTGCCATTTAATCACATGAAATAATTACTCCGAAACTGGTATGATGCCCTCAGGATGCCGAATAACATACTGAGTCATCGACTCATTAGACTCAAATCCATGCCCCTTGATGATGCAATCCTTCTGGTGAATTTCTATCATCTTGTCAGAATAGACTTTGCCATTCTGCTGGTCCCAAAAGAGTTGGTCTGTTTTGAACTTTTCTCCTTTGATGTTGGTCACCCTCACATTCCCATCCAGTTGCCAAAGCTTCTGATTGGTAGTGTAGGTTGCCTTGTCACAAAAGATATTAGCCTCCGTTTTTAGGTCAGTGCTGAATTTTTCCAAACGCACCCCTTTAGGGAAAGACCAATAAGGAGAAGCCACCTTGGTATAGACCAGCCACACTGGGGTTGTGGCCCTATAACGGGTAATGCCTGAATCAGAAACAAGAGTCGATACATTCAGCGCCTTCATGGTTGGAAGTTTCGACCTATCAACATGGGCCTCCTCTACGTCCTTTTTGTCATCACACGAGGCAAAAAAGCACATAGCAACCGCTCCCAGAGCGATTGCTACATGCTTGATATTATAAGATATAAAACTCATTATTACTTATTGAATCTTGCAGTTGTAGACTCACCAATCCAGCCAGGTACTGTATAAGAAGCACCCTGGGTAGCAGGAAGTCCGCATTTTTGACGCTGCATGAACACCTGCGTCTTTGAAGGGAAGTTACGTTTGTAGATGCTGAGCAGTTTGTTAGCCTGTCCTGCACAACGTGGGTCAACCTGTTTAGCACGCTCTGCCTTGTCGGCAGCTGCCCAGAAAGCAGTCTGCTGAACGAGCGCATTTGAACTGATTGAACGGGCACTATTGGCATAAAGTTGGGCTATCATCAAATAGGCATATCCGTTACTTGAGTTGTAAGTCAAAGCCTTGCGGGCATACTCACGAGCACGGCCAGTCTCGCCTCTCTTGTTGTAGATAGAAGAGATTTTAAGCATGATGTTCGACTTATCAGCGGAACTCTTGGTATAATTAGCTGCCTGATTCAGATAAGAAATGGCTCCATTGATATCCTTCTTATTGAAGGCCTGGGCTGCCAAACCGCAAGCGGCTGTATAAGTTGGCTGCAACTTGTAGAGATATTCTGCGGCCTTGAAATAGGTAACAGAGTTGTCACAATCGGCCATATCATACAGTTTTACCACCATATTCAGGAAATCGGCATCATTCTTCTTGGCCTCCAGCTGTCCAGCATAAATAGCATTCAGCGTCTGGCAATTGGCTGCTCCTGACTGACCGAAATCCTGGTCTATGGCACCCTTTAACTGGTCATAAGTGGAGTCTGCCTCATCACCTTGGTCAACACGTTTGGCCAACAGATTGGTAACGTTCAGATAATCATCCACAAACTGCTGACGGTTGGAAACTGCATTCTTCTTGAACATCTCCTCAGAAAGCAGATAATACTGATAGAACACATTAAGCTCATTATCAGCACCACCTTCATTGATGGTCTGTTTCAGCCAATCGTAAGCCTGCTTCTTCATCGGATCAGCCGTGCTTACCTGATCAATATAGGTAATATAATCAAAAGCCTTGCGTCCGCGAATGTAATAAGCAGGATGCTGCTCATCGTTACCAAAATATTTGATACGGTTGTCATAGACACCCATCATCTCGTCAAAATATTTCTTCTTGTCAGCAGGGGTCTTGGCCTGCGCCATCTCCCAAGCCACAATATAAGGGCCATAGACGTAAAGAGAAACGTGAGAGGCGGGACAATCCTTATAGGCAGCCTCCCATGGGCCAACGGCATCCTTGAAATTGCCTGTCTTGCTGCCCTGATTGAAATAAGAAGTCATCAAACTCAGATTCTCGATACAACGGATACTATCCTTTCCGAAAGGAGAAGAAGTTTGAGCACTTGCCGAAGCAAATGTGAGTGCCAGCAATGCTGGTGCTGCAAATAATTTCAGTTTCATATTAATTAGATTTTATTTTATTCAAATTTATGTTTTACGAACCAGCGCTCATTGAGGGTGAGGTTGAACGACATCTTGAAATACTGTTCAAGAATAAGGTCATCCGTCTTTTTACCTGCCCGCCCATATTCAAAGCCGATGTTCAAGATGGTAGGATTAGCCACTCTGCGTAACGGAAGGCCTAAACCTGCACTGAATCCCGTCTGATTGAAGTCCTTCTCATTCACCTTGAAATAAGAATTGCAATAATTCAAACCAGCCCGGTAAGAGATCCGTTTAAAATAGCTTTTGCTCATTTTATTCGGAAGGAACTCAAAACCTGCAGCTACGCGGTGGCGGTCCGAGAATGGAGTCTCATTAAAATATCTCACATCCGACCATTTCTGGTATTTGTAGTCCACGCCCACCGTCCAGCTGTCTGATATATCATAAACAAACCCCGTGCCAAACCCCATCGGCAGGTCAAAGGTATTGTCATAATCTATTGAGACAGTATCCACTCCCGAAGTGGTAATAGTCTTGTCAGCATTAGCAGTCAGTTTTGACTTAAAATCGAAAGTGGCTCCCCAAGTCAGATTGCGTGTCTGAGATAGAGGCAGCACATACTGGGTTCCCAACGATACACTCCAATCGTGTACCGAAATTGAACTGGTCTGGGTAGTGGAATGAAAGGTGGGGTTGTCAAACGACACCACACTATTGTGATCGATAGTACCAAAGTTATAATAGACATTGGCACCCAAGCTGAAGTTGCGGAATGGAGAAACACCCAAACCCATGTAGACCTGACTGATGTCACCAGAACCCGTATAAGAGCTGTTGACAGCCAGTGTATCCGCCGTGATGGTAGAAGGCTGCACCGTTTTGTTTCCGAACTCATACCCTACAAAAGAGAATGGCTGGACACCGGCACTGAACGCAAGCCATTTAGAAATAGGAAACTGCATGGCCATATAGTCGAAATTGACATCCCACGATGCCTGTGTATTGCCATTATTGTCAGAAAAAGAGGAACGCTTGGCCGAGCCTCCCACCTCAAAACGGAACCCCATGGTATCAATGGCCGTGAACGAAGCCGGATTGCCAGGATTGATATATTTGCTGTTACGCACAGCTGCCGACAGACCTCCCATTGACTTACAATAGCCAAAACCAGGATTGCTCAACTCTCCATACCCATATCGGGTATAGGGCGAACTCGTATTGTTCTGCGCTTGCATTGCAGCTGCTGACAATACCGACATCATGATCAAAGATACCTTTTTAAACATCTAAAAGTTGAGTATTCTGTTTAAACCTATTAACAACAAGTTCGGATTTGCAAAGATGGCACTTTTTACGCGTCTTTCAAAGTAAAAAGAGTCTCCTCCCGTTAAAAAAATTGAAAGATTGGGATATTTGGAAGCGAGTACCTTTGCATATCCCTCAATTTCATAAACGATGGCCTGCACCACTCCTGCCCTGATGGCATCCAGCGTATTACTGCCGATGACTGGTACAGGATTATCCTCATCCAGGCTTACCAAAGGCAATGCCTGGGTAAACTGATGGAGTGCCTGCAAACGCATCTGCAAGCCTGGCGATATGTTACCACCAAGATATCGGTTCTGACTATCTACCACATCAAAGGTGATGCATGTACCCAAGTCGACAACCAACAGATTGGAGTCGCGTCGCAGATAATTGGCTCCCACACACGCGGCCAAGCGGTCCATCCCCAATGTGCGCGGAGTGCCATAGCAGTTGGCTATTGGCAACGGAGTGTCAGCATTGAGCAAGGTCACCGGTACTCTCTCTGAAAGATACGGCAAAGGAAGACTTTTATTGTCAGCCACCGACGAAACAATGACCTTATCGATGGAAAACTGCTGGAACAATGTCTCAACGGCGGTGGCAGTCAACTGCTCCATGCGGGCAACATACTGCAAATCGTCATTATAGAAAACGGCGATTTTAGTAGATGTATTGCCTTGGTCGATGGTAAGATTCATATTTTTACTGCGGAAACGGGGCAATTGCCTTTATGGCAACCACCCCGTTTCTCCTGATTCTTTAATAATTCAAAATTCCGTATTGCCCATTTTGCAGAACCACTGCATAGGTAGGAGCCACATACAGCACCTTGTCGTAAACAGGGTATATCTTGATGTTTCCTCTTGAATCTATCACACCGAATTTGCCGGTTGCCTTGTTTTTCAATACTTTGTCATCCACCTCATAGCCTTTCGGCAGAGCGGCAATTCCATTACGGTCAAAACACAGTCTGTCACCATGATAATCAGCCACTACAGTAGCTCCGTCATACGACACGATGTTATCAGCAAAGGCAGCGACCTCTACCATACCCTTCGAATTCAGCACACCCCACTTATCGTCACTTTTATAAGCAAAATAAGTTCCTGTTTTCGTTGGCAGATATTGGATATCCGTATAGGTCGGTTTGATTATTATTTCTCCCTTAGATCCGACCAAAGCACACTTGGCATCAGAAAAGACTCCATAAGCGGCCGTCTTTACGATGGTATAGTTGGGCAATGGCTTGTCAAGCTGCACCTCATCAGGTGTGGAAAACAATTTTTTACCTTCCTTCAACACAATTTTTGTATTGTCGGTACCGGTGAACACACTTAGATAAATGACGTCCGATATTTTGCCATCGGCAAAAGCATTGCAATCATTATCGAAAAGATGGGATGGGTCGAGCATTCGGTCGTACACGGGTTCCAGTACAAGCTGATTTTTATAGTACAAGCCGTACTTGCCACCCAGCTTCACGATGGAATAATCGTTGCAATATCTGCTCATCTCGTCATATTTGACAGGAACCACTTGCTGCCCCGACCTGTCGACGGCTCCTTTCTTTCCAGCTTTGGTCACTATCAGATAGTTGGAGGCCACATGTCCATCGATGTGGTCATAACTACCCACATTGAACACATTGCCTTGCGCATTGACAAAACGGACACCAGAGCCGTCCCGAACCAGAATCAGACCATCCACCAGTTCCATGGTGGCACCATTGCCTATCGACTCACTTATCAGAACACGGCCCGAACGGTCAATATACTCCACCCGACCGTTTTCTCTCACTTTGGCCACACCATCAACAAAGCATACGTCCACACCACTATATTTCAGTGGAATATTATTCGTTCCAGTCTTGTCCAGAAATCCGAATTTGCCTTCCACCTCATAAGCTATCATCTTGTCAGGTCCGGCACAATCCTTAAACGAAGACAATTTGCCGTAATACAGGAACTTGCCTGTCGTGTCCATCCATCCCTCCGTAAAAAGGTTTTTAAGACTGCAAATGCCATCAGCATCAAAGAAAGGCATCATATCATACTGAGGTTCAGACATCAGTTTGCCCGCAGGCGACACAATTCCGTATTTCTTGCCATTGCGCAACTTGATGAAACGGCTATCCACATCAGTAGAGGTACGCCACGACACCTCATCGTATTTCTTGTCAAATATGGAACTTCCATCAGGACCTGCTATTTTCAGATTTGAGCCGTCAGAAAGAGCCACTCCGCCATTGGTCAACATTTTGCAGGTATGCTCATTAAGCGAGCTGCTGAGGAATGGTGCTATGGCCACTTGGGTTCCTTTGTAGATAAGGCCCCACAGTCCACCACTTCGCAGGGCGGTAAAGTTTTTGTTCAGAAATCTCAAGTCTGACTTGTCCGTAGCTTCAGGGGAATACAAAATGGTCCCCGTCTCCACATTGGCCAAGCCCCAGCGACCACCCTGCTTCACTATCAACTGGCCGTTATACACTTCGCCGACGTCCTCAAACTGAGGTGACACCTGTTGTCCTCCGGTAGAATTGAGGATACCCCAAAGGCCGTTTTTTACCAATATATATGACTTGCCCGTAGCTGTATCAGCGACACATCTCACTTCAGAATAGGAAGGAGAAACCTTCCAGACAAGCCCTGCCTGCTGCTGCTTTATTTTCTCCTCAAAATCACGTACTTCACGCGTATTATCAGGGAAATTGGCGATATATTTTGCATACGAATTGACTGTGCCAATGGTCTTGGCTTCTTCGTACGCCATTTTTTCCATTTCCTTCTTTATCTTGGGTGTCCAAGCCGAATTAGGGTAATCGACAGTATATTTCAGATAGGCATCCGCCGAAGGCGAAAGATGAGCATAGGCAAGAGAATCGCGCATGCGTATGGCTTGATCCCTTTTAGGTGAATCTGGATATTTATCAATGAAATCCTGTACCTCCTGAAGAGTGGCACCCGACAACGTATTGTCAAATACCAGATTATCCTTGGCACGTTTGGCATCATCAAGATAAGAACAACCCTGGCACGCCTTTATTATTTCATCATAGGCTGCTACGGTGTTCTGCGCCTTGGCATCCTTCATCAGATTATCCTCTATCTGCTGCCTCAAGTCATCCATGCGTATGCCCTCTTCACGTAGCACCAGCAACACTTTGGAATCGGTAAGATAATCACTGTATATGATACGGTTATATATATCATAGGCTTTAAGCGGACTATAACCTGTATACTTGGGATTATTGTCCAGCATTGACTCTGATATATCATACAGCAATTTCACCTGAGGAGTCATTCCATCCTTCGACACCTTGGCCCGGATAGAAATAGCCTTCTCAAAATTATTCTTTTTTACTTGTTGAATGGCATCCTGAATATCGGCAGCTCCCGCGTTCAGGAGCGACCCACATAACAAGGCCACAAGCAGCGCTTTTTTCTTCATTGTCTATTTGAATTTAATGTCAAATAAATAATTCAATATAAATAAGGTGTAGCGAACTCTCTCATATACACCCTTTCATAAGTTTCATTTCTTTTTGGAGAAAATCCATCTGAGAAAATCGGGAGTGGTGGTTACCGTGGCAGCACACTCGTCTTCGCTCATATTTGAGAAATCGACAATAGGCTCCACTGTCGACCCGTACATTTTCAGACTGATATAGACATCTTGTATCAATGTCAGCGGCACCTCTTTGCACGAAGAAGAAGTATAAAGACGGACTGGCAATTTTTTAATCGACTTCACTCTGTCTGGACAGACAGCACCACCTATCGACACCACAGCGGCGAACATATCAGGATTGCGCACAGCCAAATCAAGAGCTCCGCTGCCTCCATAGGCACCTTGCCCTATCATGTATATCCTATTCTTGTCAACTGGATGATGTTTCACGTAATAGTTTATCAGACGCTCAGTAAGTTCACCCGAATAAGTCTGTTCCGGATCACTAGGGAACGGCACCACATTGGCTGAATCAGATGGCGTGAATTGAGCCCAAGGATCATCAAAATCGCACTGTGGAATTATCACTATCGCAGGAAAGGAATCATGAGTTTCAGGACGTTTAAACAACTCGGCAACAGGAGAGTTCAACTGTTTGGTGTTATCAAACTGACCCTCCTTGCACCATTTTTCACCATGCAACACTACCACCAACGGATATTTTGAACGCGAATTTTCAGTATATCCCTTCGGATAAAGAACCCGATAAAACAAAGTATCGCCCTGTGAGCGGAACACACGTCCATAAAAGACTTGCGGGTTCTTCTTGTCCTGTGCAAATAGAGGAACAATAGGAGAAATTATCAACGCCATTAATATGGCAAGACAACATTTTTTCATCTTAAACGAATTTTACTACAATATTATATAATTATCCGCTGTTCTACAACTCAAAAACGATTTTTTTGGCAATTTATAAAGATATAGACCAAATTAAGCCACATAAAGAATTCCGCAAGTGTTTTTTTGTCAATAGATTCATGATGGACCTTCTCAACTTTTTTATTTCAAAAACAAACAAAATATCAAAATGAAACAAAAACAAAACATTTTAATATCCAATCATAATATAACAATGGTCAAAAACGAAAAATATGTAACATTCGCATCAAAAATAAATACATAATATCACCCAAAATATTGGATATTGAATTCATATTTTATATTTTTGCGGCAGAAACAAATAAAAGTGGCACGGTGACTTCAGAAAGTGGCGACAAGAGCTCTTTTTGAAACAAATGATCCGAAAACACTATCAAAATGGCAAGAAGATAAAGATGAAGTACACATCTTTCGCCAACTGACAAGAAGACAAGAACAAGACAAGAACAATAATTTTAATTAAAAACAACAGGCAATGAATGCACAATTAAAAGAATTCATGGAGAAGTTGATCGCCAAGAACCCTGGCGAGAACTTGTTCCATCAGGCAGTACAAGAAGTAGCTGAATCTCTTCTTCCTTATATCCAGGAGCATCCTGAATATCAGAAGGCCAAGATTCTGGAAAGAATGACTGAGCCAGAGCGCGTCATCATCTTCCGTGTGCCTTGGATTGACGACAAGGGCGAGTTCCAAATCAACCGTGGATTCCGCGTACAGATGAACAGCGCTATCGGCCCATACAAAGGTGGTATCCGTCTGCACCCTTCTGTTAACTTGGGTATGCTTAAATTCCTCGCTTTCGAGCAGGTTTTGAAGAATAGCTTGACTACCCTCCCTATGGGTGGTGGTAAAGGTGGTTCTGACTTCGACCCTAAGGGCAAGTCTGACAATGAAGTTATGCGTTTCTGCCAGAGCTTCATCACTGAATTGTTCCGCCACATTGGTGCCGATACCGATGTCCCTGCTGGTGATATAGGTACAGGTGCCCGTGAGGTTGGTTTCATGTTCGGTCAGTACAAGAGACTGAAGAATGAGTTCGTCGGCGTATTGACCGGCAAGGGCTTGACTTTCGGTGGTTCTCTTATCCGTCCTGAAGCTACTGGTTATGGTGTAACTTACTTCGCATCTTATATGTTGGAGACCAAGAAAGACAGCTTGAAAGGAAAGACAGTTGCCATCTCTGGTTCTGGAAACGTAGCTCAGTACGCTGTTGAGAAGTGTACTCAGCTGGGTGCAAAGGTCGTTACAATGTCTGATTCTAACGGCGCTATCTACGACGAGGCTGGTATCACTGCCGAGAAGTTGGCTTGGATTATGGACCTCAAGAACGTAAAGCGTGGCCGTATCAAGGAATATGCTGACAAGTTCGGCGCTAAGTATTTTGAGAATGCACGTCCTTGGCAGTTGGCTAAGTTTGATGTTGCCATACCTTGTGCTACTCAGGATGAGTTGGATGAGAGCGATGCCAAGGCATTGGTTAAGAATGGCGTTATCTGCGTAGCAGAGGGTGCCAATATGCCTTCAACAATCGAGGCTGTCAAGGTGTTCCAGGATGCTAAGATTCTGTATGCTCCAGGCAAGGCTTCTAATGCCGGTGGTGTTGCAACTTCTGGTCTTGAGATGTGTCAGAACTCTATGCGTCTGTCTTGGACTAGAGAAGAGGTTGACGCTAAGTTGAAGCAGATCATGAAAGATATTCATGACAACTGTGTTAAGTACGGAACTGAGAATGGCCGAGTTAACTATGTTAAGGGTGCCAACATCGCTGGTTTCGTCAAAGTTGCCAACGCAATGCTTGCTCAGGGTCTGGTTTAATCAGCCTTTTAACAGCATAACATAGAAAGAGAAAATCCCCGTTGCCGCGCGTGGCGGGGATTTTTTTGTCCCTATGCGCTCCACTTCTTTTCAACGAGTGTGGAGGTTGCTGGGGCGCAAATTTGGGAATTTTTCAAAGTTTATTAATATTTTTATCATGAACAAATTAAGAGTTGCTGTAGTTGGATATGGTAATATTGGCCGTTTCAGCGTTGAAGCTCTGAGAGCAGCTGAGGACATGGAGCTGGCTGGCGTTATACGCCGCGCCGCTTCGGTCAACAACAAACCCGCTGAGTTGAACGATGTAAAGGTAGTATCCAACATAGATGAGCTTGGCAAAATTGACGTTGCCATCCTTAGCACACCTACCCGCAGCATTCCTGAGGTAGCTCCTGTCTATCTTGAAAAGGGAATCTGCACTGTCGACAGTTTCGACATTCACACTAATGTATGGGACCTTCACGAGCAGCTGGACGCTATTGCAAAAAAGCATAACGCGGCTTCTATCATCTCTGCTGGATGGGACCCAGGGTCAGACTCTGTGGTTCGTACTCTGATGATGGCCATGGCTCCTAAGGGCCTCACTTATACCAACTTCGGACCAGGAATGAGCATGGGCCACTCTGTGGTTGCCCGTTCTAAGAAGGGGGTGAAGAATGCTCTTTCTATGACCATTCCTGAGGGAACTGGAATCCACAGCCGTATGGTTTATGTTGAACTAGAGCCAGGATTCACTGCCCAGCAGGTTTACGATGAACTGAAGGCTGATGCCTATTTCGCCAGCGATGAGCTGCACGTGATTCCGGTTGACAGTGTCGACAACTGCAAGGATATGGGACATGGTGTTTTGCTGGAACGCAAGGGTGTTTCTGGCATGACTCAGAACCAGAGATTCGAGTTCAAGATGTCTATCAACAATCCTGCACTGACCGGACAAATACTGGTTTCATGCGCTCGTGCCGTAGTAAAGCAGAAAGCCGGATGCTATGTCATGCCTGAAATTGCACCAATGGATTACTTGCCAGGCAGCAAAGAATCTTTGATTCGCGCTTTGGTTTAATACCAATATTTATTCATAAAGAGAAGGAGGCCTTTTTTCAGGTCTCCTTCTTTTGTTTATACAATTATCAAAAAAAGAGTATATTTGCATTTTATAGTTATATTGGTGGTAATGGGGACCAATCCGAACCGAATTAGACAAAGACAAAATGGGTAAAAAAAGGTTCACATATTATAAACTGATAGTTGCCTTCGGCATTATGCTGATAGCAACCATTCTACCCGCTTTGTCTACCACCTATGACGGATGTTACGACAACAACAGATGGAGCGGTTACCTATATAATGACTCAACTAAGACAGAAACATCTTATCTGCCTACTGAATTTTTCACGGCTAACGGGGCCAACATTCCTGATTATGACCCCAGCAAACCAAATTTGCATCCATCGTTTCAATTTGCTGATACTTCCTGCACAGGATCCGACGATTGGACTTTATCTGTTTCGGGTGTTTATGAGGGTGTCGGAGCCGACACTGCCACCATTGAAATCTGGCTGAGTACCTTCACTCAAGATGAAGAATACAAGAGTGCGAAGAAAAAGAAAATAGCCATATCCATGCCCCGAAAAATGGACAAATCGGGATTGAAATATTTTTCCGCACCGTTCTATATGGCATTCAAATATAAGAACGGAATCATCTACAAACTGAATGGAACCAGTGCAAGTGATGCTCAAATCATCGGGGGTGAATATTACAATGTCTGCAACATTATGAACCCTGCCGTCTATTGGGGCAACTATGGGGGCAGAATCACGAACTTGAGTTATATCGACAACTCCAGAGGCAATTCTTATTCCGAGAATTTCAGCAGATGTGACAGCATCAACTTGTTTCCTGATTGCGTTCCTGACCCCGAACCCACTATCAAAGCCAGCTACATATTGCCCTCTTGCGCCGACACTTTCCTTCATCTATCCGTAACATCAGATACGCTGAAAACTTTTCACTGGCTTGGACCTGACGGATTCAAAAAGGACTTTAAAGATACTACCATCAAATATTCAGACTGTAAATCTGGAAAATATATCGTATGGGGACGGATAAATAAATGTACCGACAATGTTGTAGATACTTTGTATATAACCATACCGAAGTTGGGTGAGAAAAAGGAACAGACCCTCACTACTTGCCATGGCGATACGATATATGTCGGGGCCATTCCCCACACCGAAACGGGTACATACATAGATTCTCTGAAAACGACGGAGGGCTGCGACAGTATCATCACTTCACACCTCACATTCACCGTCATCAAGGTCGATAACTATGATACCATCTGCGTAGGCAGCAAATACCATTTCGGACAACAGCTTCTCTCAAAGGCTGGAATCTACACCGACACCACTCAGACCGCGGGTGGGTGCGACAGCATCACCACACTGCATCTCGCCACCTATCAGGTCAGCGCCGTCGTGTTCGATACCATCTGCGTAGGCAGCAAATACCATTTCGGACAACAGATTCTCTCCAAGGCTGGAATCTACACCGACACCACTCAGACCGCGGGTGGGTGCGACAGCATCACCACACTGCATCTCGCCACCTATCAGGTCAGCGCCGTCGTGTTCGATACCATCTGTTCCGGACAATCATACACCTTCGGCAATTCCAAGTTGACACAAAGTGGAACTTATATCAATACTAGTAAATCATCAGGCGGATGCGACAGCATCACCACGCTGCACCTATTTGTGACACCACCAATAAAAGCTCAAAAATACGAGCTTAGTCTATGTCATAACGATAGCATCTCCTTCAACGGACTCACATTCCGGACTGCCGGCACTTTTTTTGATACGTTACAGACTCAGCAGGGATGTGACAGCATCATCATTTACAATGTGAAATACCTTCCTCAATTTGACTCTACCATTGTTTACAGAATATGCGAGACCGACTCCGTTCTCATCAACGGCAAAGCCTACAATAAAAGCAGTTCATTTACCGCTGCTACAAAGTTTGACAGCCATGAATGTCCGATGAGAGTAAAATACACCATCTACACATTTCCAGCTATCAAATTAGACGACAAGCATTATCATCTCTGTGGAAGCAAGGAAATGAGAGTCACTCTCGATTCCGTCAAATATGCCACCTACCATTGGTGGCCAGCCGAGGGATTGAGCAATACCGAAATCCGGACCCCTCTTGTTTTCGTCGACGACACTCGAGACTATCAAGTCGCCATCAGCAACGGATATTGCAATGATACCATTTCGGTAACAGTAGTCACCACTCCATATCCTATTATAGATGATGCCAGCGTTGAAAATGACGGAAACAACATAGCTATCAAAGTCCATAGCGGCATTCCGCCTTACTATTACCAAATAGACACCACCAGCGACTGGCAAACAGGAACAGAGTTTGGGCATCTTGACATTGGTGTGCATATAGCTTATGTAATGGACTCTGCCGGGTGCCAGGCATCAAAACCGTTCCACTACTTTATACCTATCATTCCAGCGCCAATCATGACTCCAAACGGAGATGGAATAAAAGATACTTGGGAAATAAAGAATCTGGAATACTACCATGTCTACCGCATCCGCATTTTTGACAGATGGGGCAAATTGCTAAAAGAATATGTAAACGAATACCCTGGATGGGACGGAACCTATAAGGGAATAAAAATGCCAAGCACCGACTATTGGTACACCATCAATGTGGACCTGAATGAGACCAACATATCTGGACATTTTACGTTACTCAGATAAGAACATTCTGATTAAGAACAATAAAAAAGAGAGAAGACGGGTCCATATCTTCCCATCCTCCCTCAAGTGTCTATATCTGTTTTGTCTTGGTCTATTTCTTCAATCAAAAAGGCAAATCACCCTCTGCATGAATTTCATAATTGCCACCCGCATTTTGTGCAGAAGGATTTTCCGTGTGAGTTTCTTCCTCGGCAGATTCCGCTCCATGGTCCAGGGGTTTCATTTGTCCGGATATGGGAATGTTTTTACGCTGTTCCTCACTCATGGCATCGTATTGCTCTTTGGTCAGACGTTCCTTAATATAGTGGGTTTCCCCGAAATTTTTCACCCTCGCCTCATAAGCTGTCATACTCAAGTAGATACCTTTTTTGCCTTCGTATAGCGACCCTTCGGAAAGAGGAATGCACAAACATCTTTTACTGCTTGATTTTCCTTGCAGTTCTGCCACAAAGGTTCCTTTCAGTTTCTTCAAATCCACACTGATATTATAATTCATATTCGTATTGTTTTTGAGATGATATGATTTCTGTAACGGAATAAAACGGAGATTTAATGCTATTTGCTGACAAGACCTATGATTTGGCGTAGACGAGTCAAATCAATATTCTTCTCACAATGTTCCACTCCATTTGCCACATATCTGCATTGACTGCTTCCATGTTCCTCCGTTGCTATGGTTATTACCATGTTATTTTTCAAGGTCAGACGGAATCCACGTCCTTCTCCTCTCCTGCTCAAACTATCTACTGTAAACATATCTTTGTTTATTATTTGTCTTTGTTCACTGCAAATATAGAAACAGTTTCTAAATATATTGCTATATTTTAGCAATTATTTTACTAAATAAATTCAAACAAATAATAATCAGATATTTACAAGCATAATAATTTAAAATAGGCTCTAAGATAAGCAATATTATAAATTATTAAATGCAAACATATATTGCAAAATTGCTAAATAAATAGTAATTTTGTAGAAAAGATATCTAATGGAAAGACGAATAGACAGATTGGACAAATACATCACCTATAAAGGATTAAATGACCACCAGCTGACCATAGAAACAGGATTGGCCAATGGTCTACTATATAAGGTGCGCAAAAATATTTGTGAACTGACCAACAGAAACGTGAGTCTGATAGCACAACACTACGCCGATTTGAATGAAGACTGGTTGCGAGATGGGATTGGATCCATGGTGGAAGGCCAGACGGATGACTCAATGGCATCAGACGACAAACAAAAGGGAATCCCCTTGGTTCCATTGACGGTGATGGCCGGGTTTAATGGCATAGATGCTCCTGGCTCCACAGTCAACGACTGTGAATACTATCAGGTTCCCCTATTTGAACAGGCTGGAGCAGAATTTCTAATATCCGTATCGGGCATGTCGATGGTCCCCAAATATTATGTGGGGGACATTCTAGCCTGCAAAAAAGTGAAAGATTCCACTTTTTTACAATGGGGTCGTGTTTATGTAATTGACAGTTCTCAAGGAGCCATGGTCAAAAGAGTGCAAGAAGATACTGAAAATCCGGATTGCATCATCTGCGTTTCAGATAATTCAGACTATAAGCCTTTCAAATTGCCAAAAACTGAAATCAGGGGAATGTATATGGTTATCGGCTTAATCAGAATGGAATAAGGAGGATTAATGTAAAACGGAATATTACCATCTGCCACACCTTCTGTCCTTTTTGCTTTTTTATCTGGTATTTGAATCGGTCAAACATATTTAGTTCTTTCCTGCAGGCAAAACCTCAATTTTTATTTATATTTTTGCACTATGGAATGGGAGTATGTCCAGAGCTTATTCTGATTTTGCTATCAGGTCCGCAGGCCTCCATACTTTTCATTCAACAAACGCATTTGTTTAAAACAATAAAAAAACAGGCAAATGAAAGTATTAAAATTCGGAAGTTCAGCTGTTGCTACAGCAGAAAAGATAAAAGAAGTGGCAAAAATTGCCGCGTCCACAAAAGGAGAGAACAATATTATTGTGTTGTCGGCCATTAGCGGCACCACAGACACTCTGATTGAGATTGCCGACTACTTATACAAAAAGAACCCTGACGGAGCCAAAGAACTGATTAACAGTTTGGAACGCTCCTATCTCAATTTGGTAAAGGATTTATTTTCCAATGAGACTCAGATAACTCTGCTTGGAAAAGAGTTGCGTTCAAGATTTGACGAAATCCGCGACTTGTCAAAAGACATATTTACCCTTTTTGAGGAGAAAAAAATCGTGGCGCAGGGCGAATTGCTCCTAAGCCTGCTTTTCACAGAATATTTGAAGGCGCAAGGCTTGAATGTAAAAAACATACAGGCTCTGAATGTGATGCGCAAAGACAAAAACGAAGAACCTGACACGGTTTTCATCACCAAAAATCTGAGCAACCAGATTGAAGTGGCAGGGAAAGCGGACCTTTACATCACTGAAGGATTTATCTGCCGAAATGCCTACAACGAGATTGACAACCTGGGCAAAGGAGGCAGCGATTATTCTGCTTCACTAATCGGTGCGGCGCTGCATGCTGACGAAATTCAGATATGGAGCGACAAAAATGCCATTTGCAACATCGACCCTATCATCGTAAAGGAAGCCCATCCAGTTGACAAACTGAATTTCGAGGAGGCTGAGGAATTGGCCTATTTCAGTGCAAAAACGCTGCACCCTACTTGTCTGGCTCCTGCCAAACTGGAGAACATTCCGGTAAGACTGCTCAACACATCCGCACCCGAAGCCGCAGGAACACTTATTTCTTCCGACTATGCCTCCAATCATGTGGAAGTGCTGGCTGCCAAGGATCATATCACTTCCATCCGTATCAAATCAGGACGTATGCTGTTTGCTCACGGCTTTCTCAGACGGGTGTTCGAGGTGTTTGAACAATACAAGACATCCATCGATATGATTACCACTTCGGAGGTGGGCATTTCCATCACTATAGACAACGACCGTAATCTGGATGAGATAGTGAATGACCTCAAAAAATTCGGGACCGTTACTACCAACAAAGAGATGACTATCATCTGCGCTGTGGGTGACCTGACTGACCAAATAGGATTTCAAGCCCAAATTGTAAATGCCTTGAGCGATGTGCCAATCGTCATGATATCGTACGGAGCTTCTGCCAACAACATTTCTTTCCTCATCCACTCGTCAGACAAGGAAAAGGCACTCCACGCCCTCAGCCAGAAGATGTTTTAATTTACATATTTTGAATAACTGAATAATATGACCAAAGGTACATTTCCCATTGACAAATTCAGAGGGTTGGAAACCCCTTTCTACTACTACGATACAGAACTGCTGAACAAGACTTTGGAAGCACTGAAGACTTCAGCTGACAAATATGGATTCTGCCCCCACTACGCTGTCAAAGCGAATGCTAACAAACAAATACTTAAAGCAATAGCTGGAAAAGGAATCGGAGCTGACTGCGTGAGCGGCGGCGAAGTTCAGGCGGCGGCTGATGCAGGATTTCCTGCTGATAAAATTGTATTTGCTGGGGTGGGAAAAACAGATTGGGAAATCAATTTGGCCTTGGATTACAATATTTTCTGCTTCAATGCGGAATCGCTGCCTGAGTTGGACGTTATTAATGAATTGGCTGGCAAAAAGGGAAAGACTGCTCGCATCGAGCTGCGTGTCAATCCTAATGTGGACGCCCACACCCACGCCAAAATAACAACGGGACTCAACGAGAACAAATTCGGATTCAATATTGAGGACTTGGAAAAGACTGTCAATCATTTGAGGACACTAAAAAATCTGAAATTCATAGGTCTGCATTTCCATATCGGATCCCAAATAACCGATGTCGCCACTTTTATTCCATTGTGCGAAAAAATCAACCAGCTTCAGGATGATTTCGAGAAAGCGGGTATCAACATCGAGAATATCAATGTGGGAGGAGGTCTCGGCATTAGTTACGAGAAGCCAAACAGTCTGCCTATTCCCGATTTTCAGGGATATATGAGCACCATACATGAGCACTTGAAACTACGGGCAGGACAAATTCTGCACTGCGAACCAGGACGCTCGGTTGTGGGACAATGCGGCAGCCTCATTACCAAAGTAACCTATGTAAAAAAAGGTGCTGTCAAGCAATTCGCCATAGTGGATGCCGGAATGACGGATTTGATACGTCCTGCTTTGTATGACGCTTACCACCGCATCGAGAATATCTCGTCTTCGGCCAAAGAGGAAAAATATGATGTAGTCGGCCCCATCTGCGAATCTTCTGACGTCTTTTTGAAAGACACGCTGATGAATGGCACTCAACGCGGAGACCTGCTTGCTATCCGCTCGGCAGGCGCCTACGGCGAAATCATGGCTTCTCAATACAACCTGCGTAAATTGCCAGGAGCTTTCATGTCTTCTGACTTGAAATAAACATTCGCTTATCATAAAAAGAATAACGCTCAATGATTACGATAATTGACCAGTTTACAGCTCTTAATCCATTGTTTCATATTCCTTTGGCTCTGCTCGCCCTGTTTTTTTTCATTCAACTCTACTACTACCTGCGCTACTACGCAGCGCCTATCCGCCTCAAAAAGAGAATGAGAAAAAACCTTGTGACTTACAACGAGGAGCAGCCACCCGTCTCCGTTATCATCTGCGCTCAGAATGAATCGGAGAATCTGAAATCTTTTTTACCTTCTATTCTGGACCAGGATTACCCCAAATTTGAGGTGATTGTGGTGAACGACGGGTCAACGGATGAAAGCAATATGGTATTGGAACATTTTTCGAGAGAACATAACAATCTAAAAATCACATTTTTGCCTCCAAAGGCAAAATATATGGGAAGAAAAAAAATGTGCCTCTCCATTGGCATCAAAGCGGCTGTCAACAATCTACTTTTGTTTGTTGATGCTGATTGCCAACCCAATAGCCGTAATTGGCTAAGCAAGATGGTCCGTAACTACACTCCCGGCACTGACATTGTGCTGGGCTACAGCCACTATAAGCAAAGCCCAGGACAACGGGGACATCTCTTCAGTTTCGATAATTTGTTCTCCACCATGCAATATATGGGGTTCGCTTTATGCCACAGACCTTTCAGAGGGGTTATCCGTAACCTTTCTTACAAAAAGGACACTTACTACAAGGCACGGGGATTTTCATCTCAACTGAATCTGGAAACGGGAGAGGATGACTTGTTCATACGTGATGCTGCCACCAATAACAACACACGCGTCGAAATGGACCAGGAGGCCGGGACTTTAACCAACAGAGAGTTGACCCGCAAATCATTCAGAGTGAAAAAGGAAATGCAAATGGATAACCGTAAGTTCTATCGTTCCGGTATCCGTTTGAGCATATGGTTCGACAGATTCTCCCGCGAATTTTTTTACTTATCTACCGTTGCTGCTATCATCATTTATGCCTGTCAGACTCAATGGATAGGACTTGGCATCGCCATTCTATTATTCCTCATCCGATTTACCACGCAGGCTATCATTCTGCATAAGAATGCCAAACTATTCCAGGAAGAAGACCATACACTGGGACTCATCTTTTACGAGTTATATTTACCGATCTACGAATTTCATTTACGCACTTTCGGTCGCATAGGCCGCAAACGGTGGGAAATGTGGAGGGAAGGTTAAGGAATAAATGGAACAGAAAGGAAAGGCCCCTCAGTCAGATTTGCAACTGACGTCAGACCAGCAGCGCAATGCCATTGCCTTCAATCGGTTGATTGAGGTAATGGACACTTTGCGCCAACGCTGTCCATGGGATAGTACACAAACGTGGGATAGTCTACGCGCCAATACACTGGAGGAGGTCTACGAGTTGCTCGATGCCATTGAGCATCATGACCTTGACGAGGTCCGCAAGGAATTGGGCGATGTGTTGCTTCATGTGGTGTTCTATTCTACTTTTGCACGCGAGGAGGGGGCTTTCGACATTGCCGATGTCTGCAATGCTATTGCAGACAAGCTGATATACCGTCACCCTCATATCTACAGTAACGACGAAGAAGCCGATTCAGAACTGACATGGGAGCAACTGAAACAGAAAGAAAAAGGAGGCAACAAAACCGTATTGGGCGGTGTTCCGGCTGCGTTGCCTTCTCTTATCAAGGCCTATCGGATACAGGACAAAGCCAGGAATGTGGGATTTGCCGCTATGTGCAAAGAAGATCTGAAAAATAAAATTGAGAAAAATCTGAAGAGTATTGATTGCTGTGACTCCGAACCTCAAAAAGAGGATTTATTTGGCACCCTGATTTTTGACTTCATCAATTTGGCACGTCTTTACAAAGTCAACCCGGAAGTGGCTCTTGAAAAACAGAATCTGAACTTTATCAAAAAATTCAACATTCTGGAAAAAACAGCTAAAGAACAAAACAAGGACTTGAAAAAAATGTCCCAAAACGAGAAAATGAAAATCTGGGAACAGAAATAAAAAACGCCATTGAGTATTTCGAGTTTTCTTCCGTAAATATCAATATTCCAATGGTTCAAAGCAATGTTCCAAATAGTCAGAAAATAAATAAAGTTTTGTAATTTAACACTGCTGATAATGAACATTTGTTCATTATATATTAATTTAGTGCATTGATTATATTTTAGAGTAAAAGAATGGAATCTATTAAAATTGGAAATCTGACGTTAAGAGTCCCCATTATACAAGGCGGAATGGGGGTAGGAATATCCCTGTCAGGATTGGCAGCAGCTGTTGCCAACGAAGGTGGAGTTGGTGTTATATCAAGCGCCGGTCTCGGATTATTGTATAAAAATTTCTCGCACAACTATCTCAAAGACAGCATATATGGGCTGAAAGAGGAAATCAGGAAGGCAAGAGCCAAAAGCAATGGCATCATCGGCATCAATGTGATGGTGGCCATGTCTAATTTTGCCGATATGGTAAAAACTGCCATTCAGGAAAAGGCCGACATCATTTTTTCGGGTGCTGGTCTACCTCTCAATCTGCCTTCTTTCCTCAAAAAGGATAGCGTGACCAAATTGGTTCCTATCGTTTCCTCTGCTCGTGCGGCCAACATCATCTGCGTAAAGTGGCAAACCGAATACGGATACTTGCCCGATGCCATTGTGGTAGAAGGGCCTAAGGCTGGCGGACATCTGGGATACAAGGAGAACCAGATAAATGACGACAATTACAGACTGGAAAAAATCATACCCGAGGTGGTAGCTGTAGCCAACTCCTATAAAGAGCAAAAGGAGATTCCGGTCTTCGCTGCTGGTGGCATCTACACAGGCGAGGACATTTCCCGTTTCATCGAGCTGGGAGCAAAAGGTGTTCAAATGGGTACCCGATTTGTCACCACTACCGAATGTGACGCTTCTGACGCTTTCAAGCAGAGTTACATCGACTCAAAAGAGCAGGATATAGAAATCATAAAAAGTCCAGTTGGAATGCCAGGCCGTGCTATCGGCAATGAATTTGTTCACGAGGCTAAGGAGGGCAACACCCGCCCCGACAAATGCTTATGCCATTGCATCAAGACGTGTGATATCAAGAAAAGCCCTTACTGCATCATTAAGGCCCTCTACAACGCTTTTATCGGCAATCTGAAAGATGGTTACGCTTTCTGCGGTGCCAACGCTTACCGCTGCAAAAAAATAACTTCAGTAAAAGAGCTCATCAACTCGTTGAGACAGGAGTATGACAATTACCAGGCCAAAAAAGCGGCTGCAAAGGTCGCCAAGGCTTGATGTGAAGTAACATATAAAACATAACGACGGACAGCCGCAGGATTTTAATCCTGCGGCTGTCCTTTTTAAAACAGATGTAATGAAGAGAATTAAAAAGTAAAAGCTATTGAGGTTTTACACTTTTTTCATGTTTTATCACTTTGGCATCAATATAGAAAATAATGTCCTCGATGATGTTGCTGCAATGGTCTCCTATCCTTTCCATCTTGCGGGTGAGTATGGCCAGACTGATACAGCTTGCGGCCTCATCGGTGTGGTGATTGATGTATAGGGCTATCTTGTTGAGTGCCGTGTGATAGCGCTTGTGCACATTGTCGTCCATAGCATAGAGTTGTTCCAGACTGTCGGTATTGGTCGATACAAAAACTTTTTTAGTGCTGTCAAGCATCAGTTTCAAGTCATTAAAAAATTCCCGCATCTCAATTTCTTCCAGCAGGTCATCCACTTGCGCATCGTAGCTGTCAAGCACATAACGGGCAATTCCATTAGCGAAATCGCCTATTCGTTCCAGTGCACCATTAATGCGGAGCAGGGCCAGCACACATCTCAAATCGATGGCCACAGGGCTGTAGAGTGCTATGTAATTCTCACAGTCACTGTCTATTTTCAGTTCAAAGGTATTGACTCTACGCTCACGCATCGTCACTTCACGGGCCAAGTCCGCATCATTGTTGAGCAATGAATCTCCGGCATCTTTCAGTTGGTTGTATACCAGATTCCACATCTCTATCAACTCGTTGCGCATGTCCTCGCGCTCGTCTTCCATGTGTTTCATACCAAATGTTTTTTAATTAGTAAAAGAATTTAGATACAGACCGATTAACCGAATCGGCCCGTTATATAGTTTTGCGTTGCCTCCTGTTTGGGAGAGGTAAACATCTTTTTGGTATCATCGAACTCTATCAGTTCTCCCAACAAAAAGAATCCGGTTTTGTCGCTTACCCGGGTAGCCTGCTGCATATTGTGGGTAACAATGACGATGGTAAAGTCCTTTTTCAGTTCATAAATGAGTTCCTCCACTTTGGCAGTCGATATGGGGTCCAATGCCGATGCAGGCTCATCCATCAGCAGCACCGACGGAGAATTGGCCATGGCCCTGGCAATGCAAAGCCGCTGCTGCTGTCCGCCAGACAATGCAAATGCGGATTCCTTGAGTTTGTCTTTCACTTCGTCCCATAGGGCAGCACCTCGCAACGACTCCTCCACCCGCTGGGTGATAAATTTCTCGTCGTGCACTCCATTCACCCTCAAACCGAATGCCACATTCTCAAAAATGGATTTCGGAAAAGGGTTGGGACGTTGGAACACCATACCCACATCTTTGCGCAGGCCATCCACATTCACATCCTTGGCATAAATGTCTTTCCCATCTATCAGACATTCTCCCTCTAGTCGGGTTCCGTCTATCAGGTCGTTCATACGATTGAAAAGACGCAGAAATGTTGATTTTCCACAACCGGAGGGGCCTATAAAGGCTGTCACGGTATGCTCCTCCATCTGCATACTGATATTTTTCAGTGCGTGAAAATCGCTATAAAAGAAATTCACGTTTTTTGCTTCGATTTTGCTCATATTTCTATAATTGTAAATCTTTAATTATAACAAAGATCAGTTGGTCCTGACTTTCTTGCTGAAATGGTTACGCAGCAATGTCGCCGTAATATTGATGGCCAGCACTATCACTATCAGCACCAATGCCGTTCCATAGGCCATCTTTGTGGATGCCTCTATATTGGTGCCACTGGTAGATATGACATACAGATGATAAGGCAAAGCCATCACTTGGTCAAAAATGCTGTGCGGCAATCGGGGTAAAAAATAGGCGGCGGCTGTGAACAGAATGGGTGCTGTCTCTCCCGACACTCGGCCCACGGCCAATATCAATCCCGTGATGATGTTAGGAAATGCCATGGGCAACGTCACTTTCCAGATGGTCTGCAAACGGCTGGCCCCCAGCGACAGACTGCCTTGTCTGAACGAATCGGGAATGGCTTTCATAGCCTCTTCGGTGGTCCGTATCACCAGCGGAAGCACCAGCAAACCCAATGTAAGGGAGCCTGCCAATATGGAATCGCCGAAACCAAACGTATCGACAAACAAGGTCATACCAAACAATCCAAATACGATGGAAGGTACTCCACTCAGAGTGTTGGTCATTACCCTTATAAATTTCACCAGCCAGTTGTTGCCAGCATATTCACTGGTATAGATGCCCGACATCACACCGATAGGGAAGGCAAAAACCATGCTGCCAACCACCAGACACAAGGTTCCTACTATTGCGGGAAATATGCCTCCCTTGGTCATTCCTTCTTCGGGATATCCGGTCAGGAAATTCCACGAAATGGCTCCTGCCCCACGGTAAACGATAAATCCTAAAATGACAAACAGAATGAGGATAGTCATGTAACTGAGCATCTTGAACAGACCAAACATCAGTTTCTGCATCAAATCTTTATTGTTATTCATATTTATTGCTATTCAGTTGTTATGTTTAAACAAAGCGGTATCAACGCTCTTTCTGCTGTTTGGCCGAAATGAGTTCGACCGCCACGCTGATAAGGAGCGTGATGACAAACAGCACACTGCCAAGCAGGAAAAGACTCTGATAATGGGCACTTCCTGCCGAGGTTTCTCCCAGTTCTGCAGCTATCGTTGCAGGTATGGTTCGGCAAGGTTGCAACAGCGAGGTTGGCATCAGGGCGGCATTGCCAGTCACCATCAGCACCGCCATGGTCTCACCTATTGCACGGCCTATGCCCAGCACCACTGCTGCCATCAGTCCCGACAATGAGTAAGGAAGCACCACTTTGTAGATAGTCTGCCAATGGTTGGCTCCCAATCCAAGGCTAGCCTCCTTCATGGCTCGGGGCGTAGTGCGTATGGCATCCTCCCCCACTGTAATGATGGTTGGCAATGTCATGATGGCCAGAACTATGGCACCCGCCAGACCCGTCTCTCCCACTGGCAGACCAAAGGTATGCTGTATGAGCGGCACTATCACCACCAATCCGAAAAAGCCATAAACGATGGACGGAATACCTGCCAGCAATTCTATAATCGGTTTCAACACTTTGTGCATCCGCTCACTGGCCAGTTCTGCCAGATATATGGATACGGCTATGCCCACAGGAGTAGCTATGGCTATGGCCACAAGGCTCACCAGCAACGTACCAAGCAGCAACGACAGAGTGCCGAACAATGCGGCTGGCGTAGCTGTCGGAAACCATTCTTTGCCGAAAAAGAAAGATCCTGGCGTAACATTGTCCACCGACACTTTCTTGCAACCGGATTTGGGAACATACTGCTGCGGCAGACAAAGAATGTCGCCTGGCTCTTGCGCCAGCATTTCATCTATCTTCGACGACAAATGTTCGTAGTTCTCTCCCAATTCATCTTCGGTGTATCGGTCAAACACGTCATCTATGCGCAACGGGGTTATTTCCTCGTCAGCACCTTTCAGCTGTTTCCAGTTGGTAACTATTGCTGTCCGATAAAACTGGGAAAATCCTATTTTCCGTCTGTAACTTGCTGTA